>Ga0209078_1000059_pt1 | contig 22942 bp, 23 predicted proteins | sample PPLLak21cMay2015_2_FD_187257 | JGI IMG/M metagenome (GOLD analysis project Ga0209078, IMG submission 187257) | Freshwater sediment microbial communities from Prairie Pothole Lake near Jamestown, North Dakota, USA - PPLs Lake P8 Core (1) Depth... | ecosystem: Environmental > Aquatic > Freshwater...
TTTCCACCGCAACCGGCCGGCATGCGGCGCCTTGAGTGGTGAACGATACGACAAGGAGCAGGATGAACCACAGTGCGCCAGCCATCGACAGACGATGCGTTAGGTGTGCGGGCAGCGGTCGGGACAGGCGCCAGATCATGATGGTCAGGCTGGAAGTTGTTGCATTGGTAAAGAACTATAATCCAATCTGCCTCCGAGTAAATGCACGCCGCATCCTCTCGCACCAAACACCTGTATTGTGATTAAATGCCGGCGGGCGCACCAATACACTCTGCATCGAACCCGGTAGTCCGAACTCGTTGGCGTCGCATTTCCTTCTTCAAGGATCCACTAGGTACACGCATGCGTTTTTGGCGCTGGTTCACCGCCGCACTCCTGACTTGTGTCACCGGCGCCAGTAGTGCCGAGGAGAAACCACTTTGGGAGCTCGGCTTCGGGTTTTTTATCCTGACGTCACCCGACTATCGTGGTTCGGATGAATCGCGCGGCTACCTCCTGCCGTTTCCCTACATCGTCTATCGTGGCGATATCATCAGGATCAGCCGTTCCGGGATTTACAGCCGGTTGTTCGAGACGGAGCGGGTGAATCTCGACCTGAGCGCCGATGGCAGTGTGCCCACGGACAGTACGAAGAATTCGTCCCGCCAGGGCATGCCCGACCTGGACGCAACCTTCGAGATCGGTCCGTCCCTGGAGATTTGTTTGTGGCGGAGCTGCGCGGGCGACCGCAAGCTGCAATTCCGCCTGCCGGTGCGCGCCGTATTCAGCACCGATTTCGGTACGATCGAAAGCCGCGGCGGCAGCGCCCATCCGAATCTCAATTTCGACATAAAAAATACAGGTCCGGGCGGTGGCTGGAATTTCGGCGTTGCCGCCGGGCCGCTCTATGCCACCGAGCGTTACCACGATTACTATTATGAAGTCGAGCCGCTGTATGCGACTGGCACGCGCCCGGCATACGATGCGCGCGGCGGATACAGCGGCAGCCGGGTGACCCTGGCATTGAGCAAACGTTTTCAGCGCGTCTGGGTCGGGGCATTCGCGCGCTACGATAGCCTGAATGGCGCAAAATTCGAGGACAGCCCCCTGGTGCGCAGCGACCACGCCTTCATGGCCGGACTCAGCGTCGCCTGGATATTCGCCGAATCCGAGCGGCTCGTGGACACGAAAGATTGAGGCGGTATGGAGAGAAAGCGCGACGCCGTGCGCGCAACCCGATTTCAACAGGAACAGGCAAATGTATAAACCAAAGAGCGTGGATGATTACGTGGAACTGATTAACCAGGCGCTGTTCGAGGTCGACGAACTGGTTCTGTGCGCCGAAGACGATGGCGATGGCGACACCGAGTTCACGGCCATGATGCCGGATCTGCGGGTGAACGAGGCGGGACTCAAGGCCTTGCATGCCGAGATTCTGGGCGGAGGCAATGTCATCGGTCGAGGTGGAGACCTGCCGTTCATGCCCGAGGGTTCAAAAGGTGCGCAAGCGCCTGCCGATTGTGGCGCTGATCGATGCCATTAACAGTGCCCACAAGAAAGGCTTCGCGCGTGACTGAACGAAGATTTGTGCCGGCGCGCGCGGACGATTAACATCGCATCATGTCCGGAAGCTCAATCGGCAAGCTGTTCACTGTCACCACCGCGGGCGAATCGCACGGCGCGGCGCTGGTGGCGATCGTCGACGGCTGCCCGCCCGGGATGGGCCTGTCGGAAGCTGATATGCAACATGACCTCGACCGGCGCAAGCCCGGCCAGTCGCGGCACACGACGCAACGCAAGGAATCCGACGAGGTGAAGATCCTGTCCGGTGTGTTCGAGGGCATGACCACCGGCGCCCCCATTGCGCTGCTCATCCAGAACACCGATCAACGTTCGCAGGATTACTCCAAGATCATGGACCGGTTCCGTCCCGGCCATGCCGATTACACCTACCAGCAGAAATACGGCCTGCGCGACTACCGCGGCGGCGGGCGCTCATCGGCGCGCGAGACGGCGCTGCGCGTGGCCGCCGGCGCCATCGCCAAGAAGTGGCTCAAGCTGAAATACGGCACGCTGATCCGCGGCTATCTTGCCCAGCTCGGGCCGATTACGCTCGAACTCAAAGACTGGAACGCGGTCGAGCAGAATGCATTCTTTTCGCCGGATCCCGCAAAGCTTCCCGAACTGGAAAAGTACATGGATGACGTGCGCGCCGACCGCAACTCGATCGGTGCGCGCGTGAATGTGGTCGCGTCCAGCATTCCAGTCGGTCTCGGCGAGCCGGTATTCGACCGGCTGGATGCCGACATCGCGCATGCGCTCATGAGCATCAACGCCGTGAAGGGTGTCGAGATTGGCGCCGGTTTCGCCGCTGTTGTGCAGAAAGGCACCGAACACCGCGACGAAATCACCCCGCAGGGATTCCTCAGCAACAACGCCGGCGGAATACTCGGCGGTATTTCCACCGGCCAGGACATCGTCGCGAGTATCGCGCTCAAGCCGACTTCCAGCCTGCCGCAGCCCGGCCGCACTATTAACGCGAAGGGTGAACCGGTGCAAGTCACCACCACCGGCCGCCACGACCCCTGTGTCGGCATCCGCGCCACCCCGATTGCCGAGGCGATGCTCGCGATCGTGCTCATGGATCACGCCCTGCGCAATCGTGCACAAAATGTCGATGTCACCCGTACGACCCCGGTGATTCCGGGACACGCCGAATAAACGCAGCTTCCTCCGCCGTCATGCCGTACTGGCGCCTCGCCGGTTTCTACTTCTTCTATTTCGCGGTGCTCGGCGCGCTCGTGCCGTACTGGGGTCTGTATCTCAAGTCGGTCGGCTTCTCGCCGGTGGACATCGGCACACTCATGGCGGTGCTGATGCTCTCGCGCATTGTCGCGCCGAACGTGTGGGCCTATATCGCCGACCATCGCGACGACCGCATGCGCGTGGTGCGTGTCGCTTCATTCCTGACGGTGTTGCTGTTCGCCGGCGTGTTCGCCGGCACGGGTTTCTGGTGGCTGGTGCTGGTGATGCTGGCGTTCAGTTTCTTCTGGCATGCCTCGCTGCCGTTGATCGAGGTGCAGGTGATGCACCACACCCGCAACAAGCCCGGCGCTTACGGGCGGGTACGCCTGTGGGGCTCGCTCGGTTTCATCGCCAGTGTCGCCGCGCTCGGGCCGGTGCTGGATGCCGCCGGACCCTGGTGGATACTGCCGGTGTTGATCGCGCTCATGGCCGGTATCTGGCTGTACAGCCTGACGCTGCCGGAGTCAGAAATGGCCGGGCACACGGAACATGCCGGGCCGTTCATGAAAGTCGTCATGCGCCCGGAGATTCTGGCATTCCTCGCCGCCTGCCTGCTCATGCAAGTGAGTCACGGTCCTTATTACACCTTCTACTCCATCTATCTCGAAGGCCACGGATACAGCAAGACCGTGATCGGCCTGTTGTGGGCGTATGCGGTGGTGTGCGAGATCGGCGTATTCCTGCTTATGCCGCGCATTCTTGCGCAGGTGTCGGTGCGCACGGTGCTGATGGTGAGCTTCGCGCTCGCCGCCGCACGCTGGCTGATGATTGGTTACTTCCCGGACAGTCTCGCCTGGCTGATACTGGCGCAGACGCTGCACGCCGCGAGCTTCGGCACTTTTCATGCCGCCGGCATGCAGATGGTGTACAAGTTTTTTGTTGGCAAGCACCAGCACCGCGGTCAGGCGGTGTACAGCACGGTCGCATTCGGGGTGGGCGGGGCGGTCGGGAGTTACTACAGTGGCCACACCTGGGAAACGCTCGGACCGGACCTGACGTTCGCGATTGCGGCCGGGGCTGCGGCGCTCGCTTTTGTGGTCGCGCTGGGCTTCAGGAAATCCTGAGTCGCCGGCGGAACGCAACCAGCTGGCCACCGGCCGTCTCCGGGCCGGTTACGGACGGGGCGGAAGGCTGGGTTGTTTTAAAAATGCGCGCCACCTCGGCGCACAGGCTGTCCATGAGTGCATAGGCATCCACGTCAGTCTTCGGTGAGCGCAGCAGCGCCAGCCGGATCGGCTCAATCGATTCGAAGGTGGCGTCGCGTGTTACCGGATCGGCGAGGCGTCGACAGCCATTGCCCGTGTAGATCGCGGTCACGACCTGGGTGACCAGCTCGTAGTGCACCGCGCCGGAGTCGATGAAGCCGCGCAGTTCGTTGGCCGACGTTTTCACCGGCACCTGATGCTGCCCGATGCGCCTCCCCAACTGTTCGATGAGTTCGCGAAAGGTCATGCGGAATTCTGCACGGCGCGCATCATCGCCTGCGCGGCGTTCGAGAGGGTGCGCGCGGCGTGGGTGACAATGCCGAGGCGGCGTTCGATTTTCATTTTTCTAATCTGGACCACGCTCAGCGATTCGTCAATCATGGTGCGCGGCAGCGCGCTCCAGCCGAGGCCGATGGCGGCGAGCATTTTCAACACTTCCAGATAATTCGTCGCCATGTCCACAGTAATCTTTTCGCGCCAAGGGCCGAGGGCCTTCAGGATGATTTCGCGCGTGTAGGTGCCAGGACCGGGCAGGATCGCAGGATAATCGAGCAACACCTTGGGGGAAGCGGGGGTAGCCCCGGCGAGCGGGTGCGTGCGGCTGACCACGATGTCGAGCGGGTCGTCCCAGATATTAATGGATTGCAGCGGCGCGCTCACCACCGGTGGAAGGGTGACAATGGCCAGCTCAATCTCGCCTTGTGCCACCGCGCGGCACGCCTTTTCCGAATCCATGAAACGCAGATCGAGACGCACGCCTGGGTACGTTTCGTGGAACTGCTTGAGCGGCCCGGGGAGCCGGTGCAGTCCGATGTGGTGGCTGGTCGCAAGCGAGAGTTCGCCGGTGATGGTGCCGGCCAGATTGGTGATGGAGCGTTTGACGTCATCGAGTTCACGCAAAATCGCGCGTGAGCGGGTGAGCAGCGCCTGGCCGGCGGGCGTGAGTTGAACGGTGCGGCCGATGCGGTCGAACAGGCGTGTGCCAAGGCTTGTTTCGAGCGCGGCGATGCGTTTGCTGATAGCCGGCTGGGTAAGAAAAATGCGCTCGGCGGCGCGCGAAAACGAGCCGGTTTCTGCGACAGCGAGGAACGCCTGGAGGGCGGCTATATCCATAACATAGTGGAATCCATATCATGCAAAAGATGAATTTGTGTTATTTATAAACCTTGCCTAGGATTCACGCAATTCTTCGGGAGACCTGACACGCCATGGCCGGGAAAACGCTGTACGACAAGCTCTGGGACGCGCACGTGGTGCGTCAGAACGAGGATGGCACCTGCCTCCTCTATATCGACCGCCATCTGGTGCACGAGGTCACAAGCCCGCAGGCCTTCGAGGGTCTGCGGCTTGCCGGCCGCAAGCCGTGGCGGGTGGATGCGAATCTCGCCACCGCCGACCACAATGTGCCGACCACCAATCGCGCACAGGGCATCGCCGATCCGGTATCGCGCCTGCAGGTCGAAACGCTCGATCAGAATTGCCAGGACTTCGGCATTATAGAGTTCCGCATGAACGATCCGCGCCAGGGCATCGTGCATGTCATCGGCCCGGAGCAGGGCGCGACCTTGCCGGGCATGACGGTGGTGTGCGGCGACTCGCACACCTCGACGCACGGTGCGTTCGGCGCGCTCGCTTTCGGTATCGGCACCTCCGAGGTGGAGCATGCCTTGGCAACGCAGTGTCTTATCGTCAAGAAGTCGAAGAACATGCATGTACGCGTGGAGGGTGATATTCCGCCGGGCATCACCGCCAAGGACATTGTGCTCGCGATTATTGGACGAATTGGCACGGCTGGGGGCAACGGCTCGGCCATCGAGTTCGCCGGCACGGCCATCGAGCAGCTCTCCGTTGAAGGTCGCATGACCGTGTGCAACATGGCTATCGAGGCCGGTGCACGCGCCGGCATGATCGCGGCCGATGACAAGACCATCGAGTATTTTCGCGGCCGTCCGTATGCGCCGAGGGGCGAGTTGTGGGACAAAGCAGTGCAGGCGTGGCGTGCGCTCAAGAGCGATGCGGATGCGAAGTTTGACAAGGAAGTGGTGTTGAACGCGGCGGAGATCAAACCCCAGGTCAGCTGGGGCACTTCTCCCGAGATGGTGGCGGACGTGGACGGCGTGGTGCCGGATCCCGAGAAGGAAACGGACACCGTCAAACGCACCGGTTACCGGCAGGCGCTTGCCTACATGGGGCTCAAGCCGGGCACGCCGATCCGCGACATCATCCTCGACAAGGTGTTCATCGGTTCCTGCACCAACTCGCGCATCGAAGACCTGCGCGCCGCGGCGTTCGTGGCAAAAGGCAAAAAGGTAGCGAAGACCATCAAGCTCGCGATGGTCGTGCCGGGCTCGGGCCTGGTGAAGACCCAGGCCGAGCAGGAAGGCCTCGACCAGATATTCAAAGATGCGGGTTTCGAGTGGCGTGAACCGGGCTGTTCGATGTGTCTCGCCATGAACGCCGACCGGCTGGAGCCGGGCGAGCGTTGCGCCTCGACTTCGAATCGCAACTTCGAAGGTCGCCAGGGGGCCGGCGGGCGCACCCATCTGGTCAGTCCGGCCATGGCGGCGGCGGCGGCGATCGCCGGGCATTTTGTCGATGTAAGAGAGTTGAACTAATTTCGAACCGCCAAGGCGCCAAGGACGCCAAGGATTTTGATCAAATTAATTTTTATTTTCTTGGCGCTCTTGGCGCCTTGGCGGTTCAAGGAATATATATGAAGAAATTTGAAAAACTGACTGGATTGGCGGTGCCGCTCGATCGCGTCAATGTCGATACCGACGCCATCATCCCCAAGCAGTACCTGAAGTCCATCAAGCGTACCGGCTTCGGGCCGACCCTGTTTGACGACTGGCGCTATCTCGATCCGGGTGAACCGGGTATGGATCACAGTAAGCGCCGTATCAATCCGGACTTCGTGCTCAACCAGGCGCGCTACCAGGGTGCGCAGGTTCTGCTGGCGCGCGACAACTTCGGCTGCGGCTCGTCACGCGAGCACGCACCGTGGGCACTAGTGGATTACGGCTTCCGGGTGATTATTGCGCCGAGCTACGCCGATATTTTTTACAACAACAGCTTCAAGAACGGCCTGCTGCCGATCGTGTTGGAGCGCGATGCGGTGGATCGGCTGTTCAAAGAGTGCGTGGCGACACCGGGTTACAGGCTCACCGTGGACCTCGTGGCGCAGACGGTGACTTCCCCGACCGGCACGACATTCAAATTCGACATCGATGCCTTCCGCCGGCAATGCCTGCTGAATGGGCTCGATGACATCGGCTTGACGCTCCAGCATGTCGCGGAGATCAAGGCGTATGAAGAACGGCGCCGGCAGGAGGCGCCGTGGTTGTTTCGGTGATTCTCTGGAAAAAGCGCAAAGGGCGCAAAGGCGCAGAGGACGCAAAGTTTTTCAATATAAACCTCTGCGCTCTTTGCGCCTTTGCGTCCTTTGCGTAAATTACGGAAATAAAAATCAATGACCAAGAAAATCGCAGTATTACCCGGCGACGGTATCGGCCCTGAAGTAACGAACGCCGCTGTGAAGGTGTTGGAGCGCCTGCGTAAGAATTTCGGTCTTAAGATCGAAATGGAAACTGCCCCAGTGGGTGGTGCAGCCTACGACCAGCACAAGCACCCGTTGCCGGAATCGACGCTGAAGCTCGCCAAGCAGGCGGATGCCGTGTTGCTCGGCGCGGTGGGCGGAACACAATACGATACCCTGCCGCGCGAGTTGCGCCCGGAAAGGGCGTTGCTCGGTCTGCGTTCCGAATTGCAGCTGTTTGCCAACCTGCGTCCGGCGATCCTCTACCCGCAGCTGGCCGCGGCCTCGACCTTGAAGCCGGAGATCGTGGCCGGGCTGGACCTGCTGATCGTGCGCGAACTCACCGGCGACATCTACTTCGGCGAACCGCGCGGTGTGCGCACCCTGGCGAGTGGCGAGCGTGAGGGTTACAACACCATGAAGTACGCCGAACACGAGGTGGAGCGTGTGGCGCGCGTCGGCTTTGAGGCGGCGCGCAAGCGCAGCAAAAAGCTCTGCTCAGTCGAGAAAGCCAATGTGCTCGAGACCTCGGGCCTATGGCGTGAGGTGGTGATTCAGGTGGCGAAGGATTTTCCGGACGTGGCGCTTAGTCACATGTACGTAGACAACGCTGCCATGCAGCTGGTGCGCGCCCCCAAGCAGTTCGACGTGATTGTCACCGGCAATATATTCGGCGATATCCTGTCGGATGAGGCGGCGATGCTCACCGGCTCCATTGGCATGTTGCCTTCGGCATCGCTGGATAGCGCCAACAAGGGCATGTACGAGCCGATCCACGGCTCGGCGCCGGACATCGCCGGCAAGGGTATTGCCAATCCTCTAGCTACGATCCTGTCGGTGGCCATGCTGCTGCGCTACACCTTGAATGAGCCGGCCCTGGCCGAGCGCGTCGAGAAGGCAGTGTCCAAGGTGCTCGATCAGGGTCTGCGTACCGGCGACATTTACACCGACGGCATGCACAAGGTCGGTACGGTTCAGATGGGCGACGCCGTGGTGGCGGCCCTGTAAACTAACGAATTCAGACTTGTTGAGGTAAGGGAAATGAAGCGGGTTGGCTTTGTGGGTTGGCGCGGCATGGTGGGCTCGGTGCTCATGGGCCGCATGCTGGAAGAGCAGGATTTCAAGCACATCGATCCGGTGTTCTTCACCACATCGAATGTCGGCGGCCAGGGCCCGGCGGTTGGCAAGGACGTGCCGCCGCTCAAGGATGCCAAGAGCATCGACGAACTCAATGCGATGGACATCATCATTACCTGCCAGGGCGGTGACTACACGAGCGAGATCTTTCCGAAGCTGCGTGCCGCCGGCTGGAAGGGTTACTGGGTTGATGCGGCTTCGACCCTGCGCATGGATAAGGATGCGATCATCATCCTCGACCCGGTCAACATGGATGTCATCAAGACTGGCATCCAGGCCGGCGTGAAGAACTACATCGGCGGCAACTGCACGGTGAGTCTCATGCTCATCGGCCTCAGTGGCTTGTTCCAGAAGGGGCTCATCGAGTGGATGACTTCCATGACCTATCAGGCTGCCTCCGGCGCCGGCGCGCAGAACATGCGCGAGCTGATCAGCCAGATGGGCGCCATTCACGCCTCGGTCAAAACGAAGCTGGACGACCCGGCCTCGGCCATTCTCGATATCGACAAGACTGTGGCCGACACCATTCGCTCGGCCAGTTTCCCGAAGCAAAACTTTGGCGTACCGCTTGCCGGGTCGCTGATTCCCTGGATCGACAAACAGCTCGACAGCGGTCAGTCGAAAGAGGAATGGAAGGGTCAGGCCGAGACCAACAAAATTCTCGGGCGCGAGGCCAGGCCGATTCCGATCGACGGCCTGTGCGTGCGTATCGGCGCCATGCGCTGCCACAGCCAGGCGCTGACCATCAAGCTCACCAAGAACGTGCCGCTGGAAGAAATCCACGCCATGCTGGCCGAGGCCAACCAGTGGGCCAAGGTGGTACCGAATGACCGCGATATCTCGATGCGTGAACTCACCCCGGCGGCCGTCACCGGCACGCTCACGGTGCCAGTGGGTCGCCTGCGCAAACTCAACATGGGACCGGAGTACCTGACGGCGTTCACCTGCGGCGACCAACTTTTGTGGGGCGCGGCCGAGCCGCTGCGCCGCATGCTGCGTATCCTGCTCGAGGCCTGATCGGCCGCTCTCGGGCTCATCGTACACGTCCGCCGGTTAACGACCGGCGGACGTCTGTTTCTTCTGCTGTCTTGACTCCCGAGGTAACCCAATGAGCAGTACTTGTAATGTGGCCATCGTCGGAGCAACCGGGATCGTCGGCGAAGCGATGCTCGCCATCCTTGAGGAACGCGGGTTCCCGGTGGGCGAGCTTTATCTGCTGGCGAGTACGCGCTCGGCGGGCGGCAGTCAGGAATTCAAGGGTCGGCATTACCGCATCGAAGAGCTCGGCGGCTTCGATTTCTCCCGTGTGCAAGTTGCCTTTTTTGCCGTCCCCAGCGCCGTGTCCCGGGAGCATGTACCGCGGGCCGTTGCGTCCGGCTGTGTGGCCATCGATTGCAGCGCGGCTTTTCGTTATGAACCGGACGTTCCCCTGGTCATTCCGGAAGTGAATCCGCAGGCGATCGCCGCGTATCAGGGCCGACGGATCATCGCCAATCCCGACCCGGCCACTATCCAGATACTGGTGGCCCTCAAACCGCTCTACGATGCGGTCGGCATCGAACGTATCCAGGCATGCATTGGCGAGGCAGTATCCGGGCATGGGAAGGCAGCGATTGAGGAACTGGCCGGCCAGACCGCCGCGCTCCTGAATGGCCAGTCCATAGAGCCTCAATTCTTTCCGCGTCAGATTGCGTTTAACTGTCTGCCGCGCATTGATGTCCTGCTGGACAACGGCTATACAGAAAATGAGATGGAAGTTGTTTGGGCAACGCGCCGGATTCTGGCGGATGATGCGATCCAGGTGAACCCGACGGCTTTCCTGATGCCGGTGTTTTTCGGGTACTGCGCCGTGCTGCATGTCGAAACGTCCCGCCCGCTCGATGCTGCCGGCGCACGCCGTCTGCTGGAAAAGGCCCCGGGGGTGGTGGTCATGGATGGGCGTAAAGCGGACGATTTTCCAACACCTATCGGTGCTGTCGGTACGGATTCGGTCTATGTAGGCCGCATCCGCCAGGACATTTCTCCTGCCCAAGCCCTTAATATGTGGGTAGTGGCGGATAACGCCCGTAAGGGTTCCGCCAAAAATGCCGTACAAATTGCCGAGGTATTGGTGAAAACTTATCTGTAAGCTATGGTTACTTGTGCTTCATAAAGATTATTACTACTATAGTTTCATAACTCCAAGTAACTAAAGCCTATCTTAACGTGGTACAGGATGAAAACGGGGGAAAGAGGCCGATGCATCAAGCGCATGGTGGTGTCCGCTTGACACTGCGTCTTTTGTTCGTGGCCGTGTTGATCGCGACGCCGATGGCAGTCCAGGCCCTCGGCCTTGGACGGCTGACAGTGAATTCCGGTCTGGACGAACCGTTCAACGGACAGATTGATCTTATTTCTCCGACCGCACAGGAGATCAAGACGCTCAAGACTTCGCTTGCTTCGCGTGCAGACTTCGAAATTGCCGGAGTCGAACGCAACGCCTTTCTGTTCGAAATCACGTACACGGTTAATCAGCATCCCAACGGACAATACTATCTCAAGCTCGCCACCCACAAACCGGTGCGTGAGCCATTCCTGCATTTTTTAATTCAGGTCGACTGGAGCGGTGGGCACCTGATTCGTGAGTACAGCGCCTTGCTCGATCCACCACAGTGGGTCAGTGGCGCTCCCGCCGAGATAAATGTTCCGGTCAGCAGTGCTCCCGAAGTCGTTCCCGACGTCGCGCCGGTTGTTGAAATCGCGCCAATTGCAGAAGCAGCGCCGATCGAAGAATTGCCGCCGATGGGTACCACCGAGCAGAGGCCGGAGATTGCGGCGGAAGAGAAAGCCTCGCTGGCCGTCAGCGAGCCTGCTGCTCCGGTTGCCGTCCCGGCTGAAGTGCCAGCGGAAGCCCCGGCTAGCGCGCCGGCCGAGGTTGCGGCCATACCCCAGCAAGAGGCTGCTCCTGTCCCAGAAGCCGCTCCTGTGGTGGCCGACAGCGCCGCAACGGTCGAACCCATACTGCCGTCAGCTGCGGCTCCAGCGACCGAACCGGAACCGGCTGTCGTGAGCGAACTTGCACCGGCACCGTTTACCGAAGTACCTGCTTCGACCGGTGCCGAGGCGGCACGCGAATACGGCCCGATCATTCAAGGCGATACGCTGACTCAGGTGGCGAAAAAACTGAATGTCGACACAAGCCTGACTCCTCAGCAGGTGATGCTCGCGCTGCTGCGCGCCAATCCGTCGGCGTTCTTCGGGAACAACGTGAATAATCTCAAGACCGGCAAGATTCTCACCGTGCCGGATCACGAGACCATCGCTGCGATTCCCAAGACCCAGGCCGCGACGGAATACCGCGCCCAATACGATGCCTGGCAGGAGTACAAATTGAAACTAGCTGGCGCAAGCCGGGCCGTTGCGGTTGCCGAGGCCGAAACGCAGACGACGGCTGCGACGCCGGAGCCGGAGAAGGCTGCAGCGGAAAAAACCGCAAAAGCAGCCAAGTCCGGAAAAACGGGCAAGGACAAGACGGTTGCGTCCGGCAAGGCCGAGCCGGTGGACTTGCTTAGGATCGTGCGCGCCAACCTTGAGCAGGAAGTGGCGGAGGAGAGCACGAAAACCCCGGGTGTCGAAACTAAAAAAGATGCCGGCAAGGAACAGCGCGCCCTGACGGAGCGCGTGGCCACTTTGGAAGAGGCCATCGAATCTAAGCAGATGCAGAACAAGGAGATGCGCGAGCGCGTCGGCAAACTGCAAGAGCAGGTCAAGAATACCGAGCGTCTGGTTGTGCTGGAGAACAAGGATCTCGCGCTTGCCCAAAAGCAGGCTGCCGACAAGCAGGCAGCTGAGGCCAAAGCAGCCGCTGAGGCCAAAGCAGCCGCTGAGGCCAAAGCAGCCGCTGAGGCCAAAGCAGCCGCTGAGGCAGTGGCACAGGAAAAAGCTGCCAAGGACAAGGCCGCGGCGGATGCGGCCAAGGCCGCTCAAGCGGCGGCAGCGAAGCCCGCTGAGGCCGCCAAGCCGGCTGTCGAAGCAGCGCCCGTCAAGAAACCCGCCATCGTGGCGAAACCGGCGCCCGCACCGGCCGTGCCTGAAGAGGGCTTTCTGGACGGCATTATTTCCAGTGTCAGCGAGAATCCACTGACCTTGATCCTGCTGGCTGTCCTGGGTGTCCTGGCTGTCGGTGTGGGCGGGATGTACGCCTACCGGCGGCAACGTGCTTCACGTGAGTTCTCCGAAAGCATATTGAGCAGCAGCAGCCTGTCGAGCGAGGCCAGTATTACCGACACCAGCGGCCAGGTGGCGGCTAGTGATACTTCGTTCCTGAGTGATTTCAGCCAGGGAGGCATGGGCAATGTCCATACGGATGAAGTCGATCCGATTGCCGAAGCCGAGGTATACCTCGCCTATGGTCGCGACGAACAGGCCGAGGAAATACTCAAGGACGCCATCGTCAAGGATCCTGCCCGTCAAGAACTTAAAGGCAAGCTGCTCGAAATATATTTCCAGCGCAACGACGCCGCCGCATTTGAGACCTTGGCCGAGGAGCTTTATGCCGCGCTCGAAGGCAAGGGCGGCAAGGTCTGGGACAAGGCCGAAGAGATGGGTCGAAAACTAAGCCCCTCCAATCCCATGTTCCGCGGTGGAAAACCCGCAACGCGCGATTCCGCTGCCCCGACAACGATGCTCGCGGACGAGCTGTCCATGACTGCAGGCAGCGACAACGCACCCGAAACCATGCTTTCAACGCAAGGACTAGAGTCGGCTGCGGCACCGGTCTCTTCGGGGCTCGATTTCAATATGGATTTCGATACTCAGAAAACCGGAGCCAGCGAAGCGCCGGCTGAGCCGTCATTTGACATGTCACTCGACATGGGTGCAGGTGCAGCGCCGCCGGCCACCGACAGTGCTTCCAGCTTCGACATGGACTTCAATATCGGTGCACCCGAAACGGCCGATAGCTCGCCCACCATGATCGATTTCGATACATCGGGCACGCAGGAGCTCACGACTGGGTTGGATTTCTCGACTTCCGGCGGTAGCCCGTCGGCGGGTGGAGAAACCGAGGAGTTTTCGCTCGGCGGGATGGGTGATTCTGTTACTGAAATGGATCAGGAGCAGTCGACCGGCGCTGTAGCGGAAGGCGGGTTGCCCGGCTGGGACGAGACAGCAACCAAACTCGACCTCGCCAAGGCCTATATCGACATGGGCGATTCCGAGGGTGCGCGCAGTATTCTGGATGAGGTCATAGCGGAAGGCAATGAATCCCAGAAGCAACAGGCACAGAGCCTCGTGGCTCAGATCGCCGCCTGAGGCGCCCGCACCGTAATCGCCTTTTCTGCATGCATAACTGCGCCCCGGTCGTCACGTCCGGGGCGTTTTTCTTTCCAGCGTCTGAAATTCGCAAGGATACGGGTTCTTCTCGTCGGCTGGGTGCAACACCGTTAACGTCTCGCGCCATTTCGACCGGTCAAACTCCGGAAACCAGGCATCACCCTCGATATCAGCCTCGACCAGCGTCACATACAGGAGGTCGGCGTGGGGCAGCATCTGGGCATACAGCTTCTCTCCGCCGATCACAAAAATGAGAGGATCGTATGGCCGCGCATGCGGGACGGCCAGTGCAAGCGCTTCATCCAGAGAATGGGCCACGAGGCAGCCTTGCGCCACGTAGTGACGATTGGAAGTGATAACGATGTTGGTGCGACCCGGCAGTGGACGGCCTAGCGACTCGAAAGTCTTGCGGCCCATGAGCACCGGGTGACCGGTCGTCAACTCGCGGAAATGCCGCATGTCCGCCGGCAGACGCCAAGGCAGCGTGTTGTCGCGGCCGATGACGCGGTTGCGGGCCATCGCCCAGATGAGTGCGATACGCGGTCGTACGGCGGTCGTACTGGAAACTGCTTCTGAGTTTGTCCCCGGGGGGGCGGCTTCGCGCCCAGTATTTCCGCCATCCTTGGCGGTCATACCGCGACCGGTGCCTTGATGGCGGGATGCGGGTCGTAATTCAGCAACTCAAAATCATCGAATTGAAAATCGAAGATCGAGTGCACTGCGGGGTTGAGGTGCATGCTTGGCAATGGCCGCGGTGCGCGCACCAGTTGCGTGCGCGCCTGTTCGAAGTGGTTGCTGTAGAGGTGCGCATCGCCCAGGGTGTGGATGAAATCGCCGGGCTTGAGTCCGGTCACCTGAGCCACCATCAGCGTGAGCAGGGCATAGGAAGCGATATTGAATGGCACGCCGAGGAAAATATCGGCACTGCGCTGGTAGAGTTGACAGGAGAGCCGCTCGTCCGCTACGTAGAACTGGAAGAAAGCATGGCACGGTGGCAGCGCCATGCGGTCTATCTCCCCCACATTCCAGGCACTTACGATCAGGCGGCGGGAGTTCGGGTTTTCGCTGATTTCGCGCACCACGGCGCTGATCTGGTCGATGTGCCGGCCATCGGCACTCGGCCAGCTGCGCCATTGCGAACCGTATACCGGTCCGAGTTCACCGTTTTCATCCGCCCACTCATCCCAGATCGTTACGTTGTTGTCGCGCAGGTAGCGAATATTGGTGTCGCCACGCAGGAACCACAGGAGTTCATGGATGATCGATCGCAGGTGCACCTTTTTGGTTGTCAGCAGCGGGAAGCCCTGGCCCAGGTCGAAGCGCATCTGATAGCCGAATACGCTTCGGGTGCCGGTGCCGGTGCGGTCGCCCTTGACGGTGCCGTGCTCCAGCACGGTTTGCATGAGATCGAGATATTGGCGCATGCCGGCATTCTCCCCGATCCGCTGACGGATGTTAAGGCGGGTGTTTTTTGACTGAAATTTAGCTTCAGGGTCGGCAGGTTGCTGCCGTCCGTCGGAAAAACAGTACAGGCTGCGCATTTCGGCATCGCTCTTGCGCCGTTTCCGGAAGTAGAATCGGATGCTTCAAAAAATAAATGCCAAGGCCTGAGGATCCACTGGATGGAAAAATATTTTTTTATGCAAACCGTGCTCAACTGGTTGGCCGAGCCCCGCCGGCTCAATCGCCTGCTGGCCATCACGCTGCGCGTACTGGCCGCGCTCATTGTGCCAGCCAGTCTCGTGACCTTCTTCAAGGCCGGTAAGGTGATTTTCGCTTTGCCGGCGAGCGGTATCCTCGGTGGCGTTGTCTTCCAGATTTTTTTCGTGTTGGCGGTCTACGCCGTAGTGCATGGTTTGTTCATCCGCGCCCGGAATATCGACGCCCTGGCGGGTGGGAATTACAACATGTTCCCCCTGGCCGCGATCTTGTTGCGTGCGGCGGGCGAAGCAATGGCAGCGTTCGTCAGCCTGGTTGCCGTAGGCGGGGGGGTCTATGTCTGGTTCACTGGCAAGGGCATTGGCACCATTCTCAATCCGCCGCCGAAATTCCTGCCGTTGTTCGGCGACGCGACCTTTATGGGCGGTATCGAGTTCATGGTTGGTGGTGTGCTGAGTGCGATTCTGGTGATCGTCGTCACCTATCTTGCCTCCGAAGGTCTGCACCTGCTCGGCGAGACAGCAGGGCGGATGCAGGCATCCCGTCGCACAGTCAGTGGACCCAGTGAACCTACTTTATCCAGCGAGCCAAGTTTGCGACTACGTTCCGGTACCGGCAACTGAACGGCATCCACGCCGAGCGCTGAGGCGCGGTTGTCCGGCAGTCTGCTGAAAACGGGTTTTTCAGCAAACTGCTAGTGAGAGCGCGATACCTCGTCGAATATCGCAAGCACGTCTTTTTCCCAGACCCCAAAACGTTTGAGCAATGCCGGCTTGTTGAAGAATTCGCCAAGTTTGAGCGGGTCGGGGGTCAGTATCAGTGTGTCATCGCCCTCGGCAAACACAACAATCGTGAGCGGCAGATAGGGGATGAGCTCCGGGTAGGCGGCAGACAGCTCGTGGATTTCCGACGGCTTTCCGAAGAACACAATGCGGTACTCCGCGGTCTTGAAACCGCTGGCCGTCAGACCAATGTCTACGCGCTGCACGCGCGACACCACATAGCCCTTCGCGCGTATCGCCTCCTGCAAGTTGTTCATGGCCTCCGGAAATGGACGGGCGATGCGAGCCATCAGCAACTCCTCGGCCGCTGCCACTTGGCTCAGACCGAGCAACAAAAGCAAGGCTAGCAGACGGAACCTGCTCACAGGACGGTCTCCTCCAGTATGTCGGTGTAGACCTGGTGCATCTGCTCACACATTGCATTGAGCTCGGCATTATTAAAGATGCGGCTCAGGCGTTTGGGGTTGATGCTCATGACCAGTACTTTGTCGGCCTGTTGCACGATCGTGATGCGGCAGGGCAGAAACAGGCCGACGCGCGGGTCGACCTTGAGTGCCTCATTGAGGAAGACGAAGTCGCAGGAATAGACGATTATCTGCCCCTGGTTTTCTTTGCCTTCCGCCACAAAACCCTGATCCAGCGTCTGCACGCGGATCAGGCGCATGTTGGCCGCGCCAACCGCGGTCTGGACCTTTTCCACGGTACGTTTCAGCGAGTAAGGCGATTCGCGCACCAGCACGGGCGACTCGCTCTCCAGTACGCGCGCGCTGGACGGTGGCGGCAATAGCTCGAAGGCGCGCACGTAGGCCACGATGTCGTCGATGTCGCGCTCCTTGAGTCCCTGCTTCAGAAACGAACCCATCGGCGTACCGGCGCGGCCGTTTACGAGTGTCGTTTTGATGAGGGTGTCGGTGGCGGCTGCCAGGAAACCGGGGTTATTGAGGGCCGGGGCCAGGATTGGCGCGCTGCGCGGGCGCGACAGGGTGACACCGGTGCCGTGCCCGCCTTCGCCGTTCGCGCCGTGGCAAGCGGCGCAGTGGCGTTCGTAGAGTGTCTTGCCACGCGTCACATTACCGGCAATCCGGTCCGGCGAAGGCGTTTCTGGCCGCTTCTGTCCCGGCCAGCGGCGGATATGTGCAACGATGGCGTCCACCTCGGCGTCTGTGAGCTGAGTAAAGGCCGGCATGACGCGCCCGGGGCGCCCGAGGCGCACCGTATTGCGCAAGTATGCATCGTCGACGCTGGAAAGAAAGGCAGGCAGGGCGAGCGGCACGCCAACACCACCGCGGCCGTCGGCGCCATGACAGGCGGAGCAGCGTTGCGCAAACAGGCGTTCGCCGTCTGGCTTGGCGTGCGGTTCGGCAGCCACGGCGGTGTTTGCGCCAAGGGATAGCAGCGAGGCCAGCAGGGTCAGAAAACGGAACATTGCGCGCGAACCGGGTAACCAGTAATGGGCTTTACAGGGCTTCCGTTTTACACTCTGACGCAAAATTTGTATAGAGAGCACCATGAAGGTGTATATCAAAACCAGTTTACAGCACGGCCGGGGTGTGTTTGCGCAGGCTCCGATTCTTGCCGGCGAAACGATACTCGTTTTTTCCGGCCCGCCGCTTACACGCGCCGAAGTTCGTGAGGAGGATTTTCACCTGCAGGTTGGCGCGGATCTTTATCTGGGCGCATCTGGTGATGCGGATGACTATGTGAACCACTCCTGCAATCCGAATGCCGGCTTTCGTGACGGCCTCGTGCTTGTCGCGCGCCGCGATATCGAGCCGGAAGAGGAGATTACCTGGGATTACAGCACGGCGATCGATGAGGACGATTTTACGGGATTTGCCTGTTGCTGTGGCGCCGCTGCCTGCCGCGGCGTGGTGCGCTCCTTCCGACATCTCGATCCCGACGTCCGCGAACAATTGCGTGGCTGGCTACTGCCCTATTTACGCGAAAAATATTTTCCCTAACGCAACGTACGCGAGTTGAACAGGCGCACGGCGCGGCGTTTGAACAGCGGAATAAGGAGCATGCCGGCGACAAACCCGCCGGCATGTGCGCCGAAGGCGACACCCGGTTGATTCGGGTCGGCCAGCAGAGTGCTCAACAGTTGCAGCAGGAACCAGAAGCCCAGTACCAGCATCGCCGGCAGATACAGCATGCGCGAGAGAAAGCCGAGCGGAATCAACACCAGCACGCGCGCGTGCGGATAGAGCAGCAGATAGGCCCCGAGCACGCCGGAGATGGCCCCGCTGGCGCCGATCATCGGGATGGTCGAGTCCGGTGCCGGCAGTGCCTGCGCCAGCACCGCGGCCACGCCGCACAGCAGATAGAACATCACAAAGCGTCCATGACCCATGGCGTCTTCCACGTTGTTGCCGAAGATCCACAGGTACAGCATGTTGCCGATGAGATGCATCCAGCCGCCATGCAGGAACATCGAGGTGACAACGGTCAGCGCGGCCGGTATTTGTCTGAGTTCAGGTGATTGTGATTGGTAGCCGAACAATGCCGCCGGCATGACACCGAGTGCCTGAATCATCGCTTCGGCTTGCGCACCGAGAGTCAGCTGCCAGAAAAAGGTCAGCGTGCAGAGCACGATCAGACCGACGGTAATGACCGGTTTGAGGGTGGCAGGATTGTCGTCGCGCAGCGGGATCATCGTCAGTCCATGTTAACTTAGAAAAAGCAGTCAGCCGCAGATGAACGCAGATATCCAATATGCTGCCGGTATTCGCCAGCCCGCCAAAAGGGTGAATGGATTTGGTGTATCCATGGTTCGATTCATTTGCATTAATCTGCGTTCATCTGTGGCTAAACGCTGTAATAGGATAATTGATTTTCACCAGCTCCCCGAGCTTCCCTTATCCCCACTCCATCAATACGGTGAGCGGATCCTGGCGATAGAAGGCAACGAGTTGCCGATAGACTGCCGGAAAGTCGGATTCTACTACCGTCGGCGTGAGGAAAAAGGCTTCACTCAGAACGGCGAAAAACTCCGCCGGGCTTTCGCCGGCATAATCATCGATACGCACCGGCTCGTCGCGATCGAGGGCGGCGCACAATTCCTCGTAGGCGGACTGGAAGTCGCGTGCCCAGTCTGCCCTGGACAGCCCCGGCGTCAATGGCGGACATCCGTCGGCCGTACCGTCGTGCATGTCGAGTTTGTGGGCGAACTCGTGCAGCACGATGTTGGTCCGCGCATCGGACGGCGCGACGGCGGCATCCCAGGAGAGAATCACCGGCCCGCGTTCCCAGGACTCGCCGGACAGTTCTTCGTGCCAGTGGTGCACTACCCCGGCTTCATCCACATGTTCCTTGGAAACACGGAAATCGCCCGGGTAAAGAATGACGGCATGCCAGCCCGCGTAGTAGTCGAGATCGAGATTCAGGATCAGCAGGCAGGCCTGCAGCGCAACATGCACCCGCATCGCGTCGGATACACGCAAACCGGCGGCGCCTTCAAAAGTCTTGGCACGCAGAAAGCGAATTGCCAGATTGCGCAAGCGTGACTGCGTGTCCGCATCCAGCGCCTGGCAATAGGGCAGATGCGCGAGCGCTTCCTGCCAGAGGTCATCCGGGATGTCCGGCTTCGACCTGACCGGCCCCCACAGGTTACGCCATGTCCACATTTTGGATATACGACTAGCGCGGAGTGCCGCGCAGGTAGTCGATGGCGAGACGCTTGCCGATTTCCACCGACGGCTGATCGAGGGGATTGATACCGTACAGCAGGCCGGCATAAATGGTGGCGCGCTGATAGAGATCGATGAGCTGGCCGAGCACATGCGCATCCAGCACCGGGAGGTGAATGGTCATGTTGGGATGCCCGGCACCGGTGATAACCTGGCGCGTGGCGCGGAACTCGGCGTCCATCACCTCCGCCATGCTGCGTCCTTCGAGAAACGGAAAATGTGGGAGATCGAAACCGTCCAGCGGGATGGGCAGATCGTGTTTGCCGGTTTCGAGCTGGATGAAGGTAAAAAACTTGTCATGCCGCGATTCCAGGTACATCTGCAGCTGGCTGTGCTGGTCCACCGCACCCATGGCGCGAACCGGCAAGGTGCCAGCCGGCGTGTTGTCCGGGCGAGTGCGGTCCCATTTGCCGAGCGATTCCGCCCATAGCTGGCAGTACCAATCGACAAATAACTGCAGGCGATTGGCGTACGGCATCATCACAGCGGTGCGCTTGCTGCGGTGTGTGTCCAGCAAAACACTGAGCGCAGCGATCTCGAGGGCAGGGTTGGAGGAAATGTCCGCATTGGCGCAGCGCGCTGCGTTGTCGGCCGCACCCTGAAGCAACGCCTCGATGTCTGCACCGAGCACCACCAGCGGCACCAGCCCGACTGCCGAGAGCACCGAATAACGTCCGCCGACCTGCGGCGGCACCGGCAGGGATGGCAGGCCATCGCGTTCCGCCAGCTCTCGCAACCAGCCGCGCTTCGGATCGGTGATGACCCACTGGTGGCGAAGCGCATTCTTTTTGCCCAGTTGGCGGTTGAGCCAGTCGCGCAGTACCAGAAACTGCACGACGGTTTCTATCGTGCCGCCGGATTTGCTGATGCACAGAAGTGCGGTGGATTCAGCCTCGAGACGGGATAACAGGCCCTGCAGGAAATAGGAGTCAATGTTCTCGACGAAATGCAGGTTTGGGTTGCCGGCCAGGGCCGTTTGTGGTTCCAGAGCCTGTTGTAGTGCCTTGGCGCCAAGACTTGAGCCGCCGATACCAATCACCAGCACATCCTGGTGTCGACGCAGGCCTGTAGCCATTTCGTGAATCTGCGGCAGTTGTGCCGGCATTTCGTGCGCAAGATTCAGCGCCGCGTAGTCGGCATCCAGGCCGCCATCGCTGCCGTCCTGCATACGGCGTTGGGCCTGCTCGATTTCGCTGGTCTGGGCAGCCAGCTCTGTACGACTGATGCCTTCCTGACCGACGCCTTCCGTGTAGAAGTTGGCCGTGTCGATCACCAGCTGTTTGGTCTGGAGACCGCCGCTAAAATTCTTGTTATCGGATGACATGGAGTTCTTGTGCGAGTGCGATGCTGGTGCCAACTATATCTTTGTGTCTTACACCTTGGCGAGGGGTTGTTAGGTGTTTGGCGCTTGGAAACGCATTCCGTCTATGTATAATGCCGCGCCGGGCATTTTGCCTGCATTCATACCTCATTGGAGATTTAAGACATGAAGAAGATTCTGGTCCTGTCCGCGTTCTTTGCCGTCCTCGTTGGTTGCCAGCAGAAAGAAGCCCCGAAGACCGCTGCCCCGGCTGCTGCTCCGGCGGAGGCCCCGGCCGCTGCGCCTGCCGCTGCTCCAGCCCCGGCAGCTGCCCCGGACAAGAAGTAATCGCTTTACCCGGTTCGGGCATGCCCCTCGATAGAGGGGCATGTTCGTCCTATTTATTATGTATGTAGACGCTCGTCCGAAGCTTCGAGCGTGTTGAGCAGCAGGGTGGCCACGGTCATTGGCCCCACCCCGCCCGGAACCGGCGTAATCCAGCTTGCTCGTTCCTTCGCTGTGTCGAATTCTATATCCCCGACCAGACGGCCATCCGCCGTGCGGTTGATGCCGACGTCGATGACCACTGCGCCGGATTTTATCCAGCTTCCCTTTACCAGCCCCGGTTTGCCAACCGCCACGACCAGAATGTCGGCACGTCCTACATGATCAGCCAGGTTCTGTGTAAAACGGTGGCAGATGGTCACTGTACTGCCAGCCAATAGCAGTTCCAGTGCCATGGGTCGTCCAACATGGTTGGAGGCCCCGACCACCACGGCATGGCTGCCGAGAATGGGTTTGTCCGTGCTCTCCAGCAACTTCATGATGCCGTGCGGCGTGCAGGAGCGCAGCAGCGGCAGGCGCACCGCAAGCCGTCCGATGTTGTACGGATGAAAACCGTCCACGTCCTTGGTAGGGTGGATGCGCTCAATCACCATGATGGTGTCGATGTGCGCCGGTAGCGGTAGTTGAACCAGAATGCCGTCTACGTGCGTGTCGGCGTTGAGTTTGTCGATTAGCGCTAACAGCTCGGCCTGCGTTATGTTTTCCGGTAAATCGTGTGAAAAAGAGATGATACCGGCCTTCTCGCAGGCCTGGCGCTTGTTGCGCACGTAGACCTGTGAGGCGGGATTGGCGCCGACCATGATCACGGCCAGCCCTGGCGCACCGACACCGGCGGCTAGCTTGTGCTGTACACGCTCGTGCACCTGTGTCAGCAGGCTGGTGGCGATGGCCCTGCCATCGATGAGGCGCGCGCTCACGGGAGGGAATTGGCGGTGGGTGTCACGGCGCGCATGATCGCACGCCTGCGCGCCCTGCGCCAAGGCCACTGAAATCGCCGTTTCGCCCATTGACCCTGTGGTAGGCGCCGCGTATATTTGCCGCCCTCGCGCACGGAGGTCCGGTTACCGCGGGGCGCTGATTTCCCGCCGGTCTTCAGCTATATTGGCGAAGTCTCGGGGTATAGCGCAGCCTGGTAGCGCACCTGCTTTGGGAGCAGGGTGTCGGGGGTTCGAATCCCTCTACCCCGACCATCTCCA
>Ga0209078_1000070_pt1 | contig 20381 bp, 18 predicted proteins | sample PPLLak21cMay2015_2_FD_187257 | JGI IMG/M metagenome (GOLD analysis project Ga0209078, IMG submission 187257) | Freshwater sediment microbial communities from Prairie Pothole Lake near Jamestown, North Dakota, USA - PPLs Lake P8 Core (1) Depth... | ecosystem: Environmental > Aquatic > Freshwater...
GTTGAGCGTGAATTGGACAAATCCGTTTCACAGTTAAGAGACTTTTTCTGCCTTCGGCAGATACTGAACCCGCCTTTGGCGGGGCTGTTCTGTCAGGTTTTTTTAGGCATGGGAAAGCTTGGAATTGTCTTTTGTGATTGAGATAATGGGATAGTGGAGATAAGGCCACCACCCCCACGACAACTCGTCGCCGTCATCTTCGATAAGGGCAACCACGCTGAATATATGATCATGGGCGTAGTAGTGCTCCGCATTACTATCATCTGTCATAATCAGTACCTCATCGATATAGTTGCCATAGATGTAGTCGCGCAGTTGCGTTTCGGTTGGTCCGGTGGAATCATAATCGGTTTCAGCTAATACCTGCCAATTGTTGTTGTAATAATAACGGGTAGTCAGATTATTGACAGCATGAGTCTTACCTGCCATTACTGCCCCTGAACTGGTCCCCTCTCCCACGCGGTTTCTACTCTATGTTCTCAACCCATCTTTCTTCTTCCGCCCTAATTAGAAGGGCAAAAGCAAAGGTGTCAACATAATTAAATAAAATAGTAATGTTATTGATACGCATAGTTTTATAATCTTGTTATTTTCATTTATCAATAAAACTATGCCTACAAAAAAACCACAAGCAAATAAAATTACCGTCAATATTTTCGATATAAATTCAGGCAACCAAAAGATGCAACCACTAAAATCTAGCGTAAATGATGCACCAATAATTAACATAAACAAAAACAAATGCAAATATCGCATTATGCGTATTGTTCTTCTTAGACTTTTAACCATATCGAACTCCTTAAATTTCTTTTTATTCAGAAATCACATATTCAATGTTTATCGGGATATCCACTTGTCCACACTGGATGGCCATCAGAAAATAATGTTATTTTGTTTTTAAAAGTCAATAGACCACCACTTTGAGCAATGTTGTGTCTCCACCCACTCTCACCTCTATTAGACCAGCATACAAATAACATCATCTCGTTAATTTTGTGGTTAGTATGTTGTCCTGGTCTAAGCGGAAAAATATCATCGTTGAATTGAATTGAACCGTTTAGAGCGTCTGCATCTCCGTGGGCAAACAATGCAAATTTATAAATATCTCTGGCTTTCAAATGCTTCTCTACAGTTGCTTTTGTTGTTTTGAACGGTCCGTTATACTCAACGAATAAACCTTGCTCTAGCCATGCTTTTTTCAACTGATTTTTTTCATTTATCAATACATAACCTAAGGGGCCATATGAAAACGTATCAGCATCAATATAAGCTGTATTAGGTACCTTATAACCACCACATTCAGTCTTCGTAGCCCATTTACTAAAGTCACTATAGTTTAATCCCATGAAAAGAGCTAAATCTCTTTTCCGGTCTTCTTCCGTTTGTCTTAAATTGTAAGAATCTGGCAATGCAATAGTAGTTCTTTCTTTCGATCGTTTTGCCTTATCAGACTGTTTATAATGCCATAAACCAAAAGGATCGATTAGAATTGAAGGGATTGACTTAACATATTCATAAAGGTTTGTTCCATATCTATATTGTTTTTTAGGCTCTAAAGTACTATTTGCTAAATAACCGTTTGGTGTAACTCCTAGCGGATCGTGGCTTAGCCATCGGCCGGTGTGGTAGTCGTAGTAGCGGTTGCGGTTGTATTGCAGTTGCAGGTCGTCGCTGTCGAGGCTGTCCACGCGGCGGCTGGTGAACATGTAGGGGTTGCCAAACTGGGAGGCGTCGTACGTCTGGGTGAAATCGGCGTTAGAAATCTCCGGCTTGCCGTAGGCATCGTATTCGTAGCGTTCTTCCACGTCGCCGTCATCTTCGATAAGGGCCACCACGCTGAATATATGATCGTGGCCGTAATAGTGCTCCGCATCACTGTCATCTGTCATAATCAGCACCTCATCGATATAGTTGCCATAGATGTAGTCGCGCAGTTGGGTTTCGGTTGGTCCGCTGGAATCATAATCGGTTTCGGCTAATGAGGTGCTATTGTTGTTGTAATAATAACGGGTCACCCACAAGCTATTCCTGTTCTTTGTTGGGATCCGGGGAACAGCGATTGTCGTTTTCCTCCTGTTGACGAAGTTCTTCCGCCTCCTGTTGACGAGATTCTTCAGCGAGTTTTAATGTGGCACCAATATTCATCTTTAACTGAATGTCATCACCCTGACCACTTTCATCACGGCCATTTCTACCCATACTGCGGATGATGATAATACCTTCTTCTTCGTTCCATATATAGATAAGAGGTCTTTCCCATGCGTCGATACCTTTCATCAGTAGCTCAAAGGAGTAAGCATAGCTTTTTGCATCATGTGATCTGACGTGCTTTCCCGCAAACTCATCTTCCATAACAGCATTCAAAGTCTTTTCGAGAGAGTCGGCCGGGAAATCGTCAACAAAGCCTGCACCCGTTATAATAATATTGGTGCAAAGCTGCTTAACCTCTTCACAGGTCTGAAGTGCTTTTCTCTGGTTGGAAGTAACCCAACCTCCTGGTGGCCTAATAAGGCACCAATACAACAGCGATAAAAGCACAATTATAGCTATGCCAAACCACATTCTCATAGCAGATCTCCGTATATCTAATCTTCTTCTCCCAAGAAAACAGGATGTAGTTCAAAGTCCTCAAACCCCTTACAAGGCAACGTGACGCAGATATTTTTTGATCTCAAATGATTCTCGTATATTCCCTTTAGCTTAAGACATTCCGCCTTAAATCCTAGTTTATTTTTAATATCCTCCATATCAGCGTTAGTAATGGTTCTCTGCTTGGTAACGTATCTTAGGTATTTCGCATAGGGACCTGCACATCCTTCCCATTCTCTCCACTCTAGAGTTGTCTGATCAATTATCGAATTGATGCGCAGCCAACTATTTCTCCAATTCACAAGGGCTCCTTGTGCTGTCGTAACGTTTTTTTCAATCTCCTCGAAAAAACTACCGCTGTACTGCAATTGTAAAGCCTCTGTCCCATAGGCTAATGCTTCAGCCGCTTCTTCATCGTAACCAGGGAATTTGATATACCAATCTTCTTGGTCATCTAACGCATGCACAGATTCATGAAGAACATCACCCGGGTTCGAAGATGTCCTTATCCATAATTGATTGTGCCCAGGGTGATATTCCGCTTGATTTCTATGTATCATCAATAAGATATCATGATGTGATGCCCCTACCTTCCTGACGACCTGAATTAACCGTTGAATCATTGGTCCAATCCCGGAATGTCCATAATACAGTCTGTCTTTATGGTGGTTGTCAATAGACTGAAGCGACTGAATGGCCTTTTCTGTAGGAGAAATACCATGTATTACACCCGTAGACGCATCCGGTCCATAAGGCGGCAAATAGAGTCCATAGGGATCGAAGTTTGTTATAGGATTAGAGTTAACGTATTGATACAAATTCATTCCATCAACATAACCCAGGGGATCGTGGGTTAGCCATCGGCCGGTGTGGTAGTCGTAGTAGCGGTTGCGGTTGTATTGCAGTTGCAGGTCGTCGGTGTCGAGGCTGTCCACGCGGCGGCTGGTAAACATATAGGGGTTGCCAAACTGGGAGGTATCGTACGTCTGGGTGAAACCGGCGTTAGAAATCGTCGGCTTGCCGTAGGCATCGTATTCGTAGCGTTCTTCCACGTCGCCGTCATCTTCGATAAGGGCCACCACGCTGAATATATGATCGTGGGCGTAGTAGTGCTCCGCATCACTATCATCTGTCATAATCACCGTCAGCATTATAGCGGTTGGTGAGATTATTGACAGCATAGGTTTCGGTGTTGTCATCTCGCAATTCCACGCTGGTGCGATTACCCAGGTCATCATAAGTAAATTCCTCATCGACTGTCTGAACGCCTACAAGATACTCGGCCTGGGTAACTCTGTCAAGGGTGTCGTAAGTGTATTCGTTATAAGGAGTTGAGGCTCTATGATCGAAAGACTGGTCGGTAATGTTGCCGTTATCGTCGAAGGTGTAGTCAAAATCATCGGTGATGGTGGTATCTGGCGTGCCGTTCTTGTAGGTGTAATGGCGTGTGGCCTGGCCCAGGTCGCCGGATTCGCTAATGCGGCTCTGGGGTTTGCTTTGTGTCGGGCCCCCAATCGAGTTGAGGGCAGGCGCTGCGCAGTGGTGACATGTAAAAGACCGCGTGGGCTAAGAGTCCACCCTACGCATTCAAGCAAAGAAGCTTGAGCATGTCACCCATTGTTGTTTTTTTATTTTGTGGAGCGGGTAAAAATGTTGCGATTCAGATTAAATTTTGGGTGATAAACAATGTGTCCACCTGGCCTTGCTCCGCATCAAAACATTTGGTGTAAGACGGCGACTTCGATATTGCTGGGATAGCGACTGGATCGATAGAGGCGATTGGTTACCTTGATAAAATCGTCCTGCTGTGCTTCAAAGATATTCGGCACGTATTTCTGTGGATTACGATCTATAAACGGGAACCATGTACTTTGTACATGTACCATGATTCGATGTCCGCGTTTGAAGGTGTGGAAGACATCCAACAATTCAAATGAAATTTCAGCGACCTCGTTGGGTGTAAAAGGCTGGGGCCTTTCAAAACTTTCCCTGAAACGGCCGCGAAACACTTCGGCGCGAATGAGGTTTTGTTGATTTGATTTTTCTTCCAAATTGTCAGGAAAGACATCAATCAATTTTACTATCCAATCCGAATCCGTTCCGGTAGTGGAAACAAAGAGATTTGCGTGGATGGCCCCGGCTAAAGTGAGGTCCTCTTCAAGAATGCCGGTTTGATATACCAATACATCCGGCCTGCGTGAAGCAAACCGCTGGTCTTCAGTGTAAAATGTTTTGTTCAGCCACTGCGAATTATCTTTTGTATGAGGAACCGGCTTGTCCGGATCGCTGATATAGGAATCATAAGCGTCGGTATTTTCGGTGGGTTTTTCAGATGATAATCCGCCGGCGTTGTGGAAATAGAAGCGCGTCTTCTCTGCGGATGCCGGGGGCCATTGGTCGAATTGTCGCCAGCGGTTGGCGCCGGTTTCAAACATCAAGGCTTCCGGCAGGTGCAATTCGCTTTGTTGGTCTTTCAAGAAGTGGTTGAAGAAATGTAAATCGACATTTTTTTGAAAGTATTCTGAGGTGGGAAATCCAAAATCCATATCTCCCAAATCGTTTCCCTCGCTGCGGTGCCAGCCCCCGTGAAACCAGGGGCCCATAACCAATATATTGAATGTATCGGGATTCTGTTTCTCAATCATTTCGTATGTATGCCACGATCCAAACAAATCTTCGCGGTCGAACAGTCCACCGACAACCATTACGGCCGCTTCGATGTTTTTGAGATGTGGGCGGATATTTCGTTTTTGCCAGAACTGGTCGTAGTTGGGGTGGCGAATGAGATCATTCCAGAATTGCGATTTTTCCTTGAAATATGATTCATTAATGTTTTTCAATGGTCCCACATCCATGAAGAACTTGTAAGCGTCTGTCGTTTTAATTTCAAAGATGGGATCGGGCCATTTCTCTATAAGTCCTTGTCGTTCCTGTCCAACGCTATTCATAAATTTGAACCAATGCGCCAGCAGAAAGGCTCCGTTACGGTAAACGTCATCCCAATATAAATCGGTAACGGGAGCCTGTGGAGAGATCGCCTTTAAGGCGGGATGGGAGTCTATAGACCCGGCGGACGCGTAAAACCCCGGATAAGAGATGCCCGATTGTCCAACCCTGCCGTTGTGGTTTGGGATGTTTTTCACGAGCCAGTCAATCGTATCATAGGTATCGGTACTTTCATCCGTATCGGAATTGGTTTTCTTATCCGCAATGTGCGGAGTCATGTGAACAAACTGCCCTTCGGACATAAAACGGCCTCGCACGTCTTGATGAACAAAGATAAAACCTTCTTTTTCGAATGCTTCATGTGGTCCGATTTTGTCTTTGTATAGGTCGGGTCCGTATGGACTGATGCTGTAGGGAGTACGTAACAACAGCATCGGATATTCTTTCGAGGTGTCGTTCGGCACATAAACAGCGGTAAAGAGTCTTACGCCGTCGCGCATTGGGATTCGTTTTTCATATTTCGTGTAATTTTCACGGATATAGTCCGCCCGTTCATCGGCTTGAATAAATCCCGCGTGCAAAACCAAGAAGTATAAGAAAAAGAGAGCTGTGCGTATTTTCATAATTCAATACTCCCCCTCTATTTTTTCAGGATTTCACATCGAACGCCAATTTTATTTTGGAGCAATTTTTTGTAGAGGGTTAGTAGCTCCTGGGCGTGTCTTTGCATCGAGACCTGTTGGTACAGGTGGTCGGATTCGATTGCCTGGGACATTTTCTGTTGCTGGCTGGGGTCGCATAGTCGCAGCAGGGCCTGGGCAAGTGCTGTGGTGTCGGGGCAGTTTTCGATGATGATTCCATATTTGCCGTCGGCCAGGAATTCGGCTGCTCCATTGTATCTGGTGGTGATTGCCGGTTTGCCGGAGGCGAGGCCTTCCATAATCAGTCTGGAACATGGATCGTCATAGGTCGGCAGTACCACGGCGTCACACATTCGCATCAGGGGCGGCATCTGCTGTGTCGAACCTAAGAACAGTATCCGCTTTTCGATGGTGGTTGCCAGTACCTGCCGGCGGTAGGGAAGGATATTTTTGCCGCCGATGACAATGATCCGGAAATCGCGTTCGTTTTCCGTCAGTAGGGTTGCCGCCTGAGCGGCCGCTTTAAGCAGCCAGCTTAACCCTTTACGGCGAGGGTCGTCGGCTGCGAACAGAAAAATCGCCAGGTCGTCTTTTTTGTCGAATAATTGTCTTAACCTTCGGCCCTGTTCTTTTGTTTCTTCACTGCGGAAAGCATCGATCCGTACCCCGTTGCGGACCAGGTGGATTCGATTTTCGTGCAAGCCGTATTCTGTTTTGAACTGTTCGGCTACGTAGTTGCTAAGGGCCGCCACTACAGGGCCGTCGGGTGCCTGAGATAGTTTTCGCTCGTTTGCTATCCAGGCCTGCCGAGCGCGGTTCAATATCGACGTTGCCCGCTTGAAGTTTGCCATCAGTGGACATTCGTACGAGGCGGCATGTCGTTTTCCGCTGTATAAGATACTGCCGCTGCGGGGCTGATAGACGTGTGCTATTGGCAATGGGATCATACTGTGCACGATGTCGTAATCACTTTCGGCAAAATAGCGGGTCACATTTTGTTCGAAATTTCGTCGTTGTCCGCTTCTTGTCCAGGCGTTGGCCGGTACTTCGCGGGTTTTGAACGGCAGATCGCCGGTGTCGGGGCGGTCGATCCGGGCGGCGACCAATGTGACATCCAGGTTCAGTTCGCCCAGGGCGCCGGCCAGTTCGTATGTGGAGCGTTCCTGTCCGCCACGTAACAAGTTGAACCGTTCTATTACCAGCGCTATTTTCATTATTGTGCCTTTTGCTGCTTTCGGATTCGATTTTGGTCGTGTCCGGCGATGCGTTGGGTTTTGCGATATACAGCGTGAATAAACCGTTTTTGTCTGGTTGTCAAGCGGTCAGACTGGAAATATTCCAGCAAAAAACGCATTACGTCGGCAGCAGTGAAGTATGTGCGAGCTGAGTAGTACAGTTGTGCCAGGTCTTTTACCTGCCAGCGGCGTCGTAGAATCGCCGGGGTAAAGACGCGGTGCAGGTCGATCAGGCTTAATCGTTCGCAGGCGGTTCGGTCCCGGCCAAGGAATATGTGAGCGAGGTATAAATCGCGATGGCAAAAACCGCAGTTGTGCAAACGCCGGACGAGCTGGGCTGTCTGGCTGAGTAATTTCTTTTTGTTTCTGAGCAAGTCGTACTCGGTTTTCTTTTGTGACCACTGGGGCAGCAGTCGTTGTAGTGCGTCGGCGTTAGGTAACTCCTCGAACATTACAAAACTGCGCCGCCGATGCGACTGCGTGCCATAAGCTATGGGGCGTGCGACGGGTATGTTGTTTTCTGCTAAAGAGATCGCCGCGATGAAATCGTATACGGCCTCGGCGGCCAGGCTGCGACGACTGAGCCATTGCCTGAGCAGCCGGATCGGGCCGGGATAGTCATATCGCTTCAGGTAAACGACCACTTTTTTGTTTTTGTTCAGCAGCAGCTCCAGTCGTAACCGCTGGCGGGCTCCCAGGCCGGGCTTGGTAAGTTTTTGGCCATGCTGATAAGCAAAAACGTCGTGCAGGCTTGCTAAGTTTTGTTGTTCCAGCAGTGGCAGGTAGTCTTTGTGGATGAGGCCGATGCCGCTGCTTAACGTGGTAAATGATTCGGTGAACGGGGAATAATAAGTGCCAACAAGATTGTTTATGTTTTGCTGAGCGGCGGCGGCACTGGAAGGTGATAATTGTTTTTTCGCGGCGGCGTACACATCATCCACGGTGATTTCGGTCATGCAGCGGTGATCACGCGAGCAGGTTGGTTTCTGGCAGGGAGGACAATCAACATCGACACGCAACCGGATTTCTTTATCATAGCCTGTGACCGTCCAGCGTGGGTCGGTCGGGCCGAAAATTGTTACCATCGGCACGTTAAACGCGGCGGCGATGTGGCATGGGCCGGTATCGTTGGCGATCATCAAACAGCAACGTCGTATCAGTTCCTTAAGTCCCCCCAAACTGATGCCTTTGTCAGATAAGTTATAAACAGGTCGTTCGGCAAGTGTGGTGATTTGTTCGGCAATTTGACGTTCGGCGTCGTTCGGCGCGCAGGAAATGATGACGCGATACCGCTGCTCGGTTAGTTTGTCGGCCAATTGCGCGAATCTTTCGGGTAGCCAACATTTGCTGGGGCCAAATGCTCCGCCGGGCACCATTATTACCATGCGTTTTTCGTTGGTCAGGCTCCAGTGGTGGAGCAGTTCGTCGATTTCTCGCCGATCGTTTTCATTGGTAAAAAGCTGCAGGCGATTGTCCGCTTTGGCATTCGAGGGTACGGTGGCGCCGAGCACGAGTTCGATGGCTTTGTCAGTTAAGAAGCCGTAATAATCGCCCATCGAAATTGGTGCTCGCCGTTCGAGCAGACGAGGCACCGGTATGGGACAGGTCAGCAATATTCCGCGGCCGTCACGATCGTAGCCGATACGTTTTTTGACACCTGCCAAACGAACCGTCAGAGCGGAGCGGAAGGAATTGGGCATTACAACGGCGGTGTCGAATTTGTGCCGACGTAAATCCGCAAGCAACGGCATGTGACAAAGTGCAACCCTGCTTTTGTTGTAGTCCAACCAATCGTCCGTCCAAGGTACGCCGTCAAGTATGGCCCGGACGACAGGATTGGCCATATAGGTGATACGCGTGTGCGGGAGGCTTTGTCGCAGGCGTCGCAGTGCCGGGATGCACATAATCGCATCACCCATTGGGTTCGGCAAGACTACCAGGATGTTATTCGATTGGTTCATGTGCGATTTCGCACTTTTTCTTGTGTATTACTTATATGCAACGTCAGAACAGGGCCTTTTGAGCCAAGACTGATAATTTTATACGTTAGCGAAACATTTATCGAAATAATATAAAAAACCATTTTTGCGTAACAGGCCCTGTTGAATGAAAATTGGGTCAAAAAAACTGCGAAAGTCAACTTCATCAGAGTTAGTCTTTGACGGTCGGGACATTGTCAATGTATCGCCGATGCCATAATTCCAGCATCAGCAGCGACCATAAACGATGCCCGTGATCGTCGTGTTTTTGGTCGTTTTCCATCAAAAGCGATTCGATGGCCTGTTGTTGGAAATAGCCGCGGTCGAGTGCACGGGCGGACAAGACCGTGTCGGTAAACATCTGTCGCAATTCGCGGCGGAACCATTGACCGACCGGTACGCCGAACCCCTTTTTTGCCCGTCGGTTGATTTTTCCGGGCAGCAGGTCTGCGCATGCCCTTCGCAAAACATATTTGCTTGTTTTTCCACTGTGTCGATAACAAGTAGGCAGCGAATAAGCCAACTCGACCACCTTGTGATCCTGAAACGGGCAGCGTAATTCCAGTCCGATCGACATGGAAGCGCGGTCGATTTTGGTATTAAGGTCGCCGGGCAGGTAGGTATTGCCATCGGCTAGCATGGCCTGAGCCATGACACGGTCGGGTTCGGATGAAAAGGCATTGTTTTTTTTGAAATAGCGGTCGAGGTAGTCCTGCCCGGGCGCGGTCAAGCCGTCGCCGCGTAGCAAGGCGGCGAACATGTCGGGATCGAATACGGCCAACCATTTGAGGTAGCGTTGTGAGGGCGGCAAAGGCGTGGCCTGAACGAAACGTTTGATATTGCGAAGCCGGGAGCGATGTTCACCGGTGGTCAAGCGATCCCAAAATCGCTGGCGTGCGAGCCATTTGAGTAGTAGAGCAGTGTTGAACTGCTGTGAGATTTTCATTGCCTTGTAGCGGTCATAGCCGCCGAAACACTCGTCGGCGCCATCCCCGGTGAGCGCTACGGTAACCCTGGCACGTGCTACGTGTGACAAATGAAAGGTCGGCAGTGCCGAGCAGTCGGCAAAAGGCTCATCGTAATAATAGCTGAGTTTTTCTATGGTTTCGAGGCAATTGGGTTGAACCATACGCTCGCTGTGGTCGCAGTTGAAGCGTTTGGCTGCCAGCCGGGCGTAAGGCAGTTCATTGTAAAGCGATTCCTCAAAACCAATAGAGCAGGTTTTAACGCGGTTGCTATCCAGTCGGCTCATCAGGCCGACTACAATGGTGGAGTCCAGGCCGCCGGATAAAAAGGCGCCCAACGGCACGTCACTGATCATCCGCATTTTTGTCGCATCGGTTAATTCGCTGCGCAACTGTTCGGCCGCGTCGCTGATACTGCCTTCAAAGGTCGGCTCGGTCGGTATCGACCAGTATCGACTCGGCGTGGGTTTATTAAAGTTGTCAACGGATAACGTCAGGGTGTGGGCGGGAGGTAACTGTTTGATGTCAGCGAAGCCGGTTTGTGGGTAAGGTACGTATTGCAGAAGCAGATATTGCCCAATCGCGCGGCGGTCCGGGCGACGGGGGAAGCCGTGAATTTGCAAAATGGCTTTGCATTCGGAGGCAAAAATGAAGCGGCCGCGGTGCATGCCGTAGTAAAACGGTTTTTGGCCCATGCGGTCACGTGCCAGGAATAGTTGGCGACGGGCGCAGTCCCAAATCGCCATAGCGAACATTCCGCGGATATGATCGACGCAGTGCGAACCGTACTGCTCATAAAGGTGAACGATAACCTCGGTGTCGCAATTGGTTTTGAATTTGTGCCCGAGAGCTTCGAGATCACGGCGTAGCTGTGGGAAATTGTAACATTCGCCGTTGTAGCATATCCAGACGGTTTGATCCTCGTTAGCCAATGGCTGTTGGCCGCCGGCCAGGTCGATGATCGAAAGTCGTCGATGTGCCAGTCCACAATGGCCGGTCCGGCTATCGAGGTAGATACCGGATTCGTCAGGCCCGCGGTGAACCAAGGCCGCGGCCATTCGTTGCAGTTCGTCCGTGGTGATCGGTTTGGAACTGTCAAAACTAATTATTCCGGCAATACCACACATAAACTTAAAGAGAATCTGGGAACAGGCGATATTCTGGGCAATTTGCTCCGGTCAGGCGAATCGATATTGCGATAAGTGCAGTTATTACAATGGATAACGTGTTTGCCATCAGGACAGCAAAAATGCCTGGAAGAATTTTGGCGAAATCCGATGGTTTACTCATAGTGGTATTTTGCCTTACCTGAGAGGATGATTCAAGCATAAAGCCGTTTTCAGCATTGATATAGTGGAACCGCCGATGTGGGCAAGGCGTAATATCACTTGACGTTTAGATAACAGGGCCGATAATTGGTTTTGGGATTGGTTTTTTGGTATCAGGACAGTCGGTTATTAGCACAGGATGACACGTTAATTGGCAAAACCGGGGTCAATCTCCGGGGCAGTATTGCCGATAGTATAATACTGTCACTAATGAAGTTACTGCTTTTTTTGCTACAATAATACGAACAATTGAAGGTGTCCAAGGAAGGTTTTATGCTGAAGTCATCTGAAAATCCTCCAATACTTCACCCTGAAGATGCGTTTGAAGAGGAACTGGCGGGTCGGTGGTGGGTGGCCCATACGAAAAGCCGAAACGAAAAAGCTCTGGCCTGGTCGCTGTATCATTGGCAGACTCCGTATTTTCTGCCGTTGAGCGAGAAGGTAACGAGACGTAAACAAAGAACCTATAAGTCATTATTGCCGTTATTTACTGGGTACCTGTTTTTTTGCGGGGAGCTTGAGCAACGTCATCAGGCATTGACTACCAATCGAATAGCGCATGTCATAGAGGTGGCGGATCAATCGAATCTGGTGCGTGAGTTGACCAGCATTTATTGTGCGTTAAAGAGTGGTCTGCCCATCGATCCACAACCATACCTCAAAACCGGCAATCGCTGTCGTGTAATTGCCGGTCCCCTAATGGGTTGTGAAGGTATTGTGGAGCGAAAGAAGAATCTGACCCGTATCCTGCTGCAAGTGGATATATTGGGTCAGGCGGCAGCGGTGGAAATCGATGCCGAGATGCTCGAACCGATTGACTGATCGATGGAGGCGTCCGTAGGGTTCCAGGGACGAAACACTATAAGTGGTTGTTATATAGGTAGTTATATGACAACTGGGTTGGCTCCCGACGGGGACGGAGTCTGCCTATTTGGTGGTATTCGAGGCACCAAGTCAAAGTTCACTGAGGTTGACCGCCTCGGTGGAGAGGATACAATGTGACTGGCAGGAAAAGAAGGCAATATGGGCCAGGATTCCCGCTGGTTTTTATTTTGATTTTGGCTTATGTGAAGAGAGGTTTCGATGCGAATACTGATTACAGGAGGAGCCGGTTTTATCGGCAGCCATTTGACGGAGCGACTGCTCAAAAAAGGCAACTCTGTTATTATTTTTGATAATTACCATACCGGTAGTAAGGATAATATTCGCCATCTTCTGCATGACGATAATCTGGAAGTATATCGTCACGATGTGACCGAGCCGTACCGACTGGAGGTGGATCAGATTTATAATCTGGCTTGTCCGGCCTCTCCTATCCATTATCAGCGTAGCCCGGTGCGAACGGTGCTGACTTCGGTTCAGGGTATAATCAACGCACTCAATGAAGCCAAGGAAATAAATGCCCGAGTGCTGCAGGCTTCGACCTCGGAAGTATATGGCGATCCGGTGGAACATCCTCAGACAGAAAACTATTGGGGCAATGTCAATCCGATCGGTACGCGTAGTTGTTATGACGAAGGCAAGCGTGTGGCGGAAACGGTAATGTTCGACTATCATCGGGAAAATAACGTGGATATTCGCATTGCCCGGATTTTCAATACATACGGGCCGAGGATGTGCCCTGACGATGGGCGTGTGGTAAGCAATTTTATTGTTCAGGCACTGCGTGGTGAAGATGTCACGATTTTTGGCGACGGTTCTCAGACCCGCTCTTTCTGTTACATTGACGATATGGTGGATGGTTTGATCCGTCTGATGGAACAGGACGAGATCATCGGACCGGTCAATCTGGGCAATCCCGAGGAGCGCAGCATAAAAGAGATCGCTGAATTAATTATTAAGCTGACAGGTTCTTCTTCAGAGATAGTCTATAAGCCGCTGCCTCGGGATGATCCCGTCCGACGGCAGCCGGACATTACGCTGGCCCGAACTAAACTGGACTGGCATCCCTCGGTTAGTTTGGCTAAGGGGTTGCCGAAAGTGATAGGATATTTTCGTCCGTTGGCGCTGAAAAACTCGGCTGCGACAAAAATGCCGCGTTGAGGTTTTGCAAAACCTTGATGTATAATCCCGTCGGAAACAGGATATTCCTGAGCTATATTGTTGTGTTTTTCGCAGCGGGAGCACTTTATGTGGTTAGCTGTGCGCCCGGGGCATTGTGGCAAGACAGCGGGATGTTCCAATATCGCGTATGGCACAACGATATCGAAGGCGAATTAGGTCTAGCGCTGGCTCATCCGCTTTATCATATTATCGGAGTCGTCTTCAAACATATACCGATAGGCGAGTTTGCGTACCGGGTGAATTTGATTTCGGCTTTGGCGGCGGCGGCGGCGGTGGCGAACCTGTTTCTGCTGCTGCGGTTGTGGCTGGGTCGGAATCTGCCGGCGGTGGTGGCCGCTATTACGCTGGGTCTGTCCTGGGCGCACTGGCAACATGCGTGCATCGCTGAAGTTTATACGTTGCATTCGGCTTTGTTCCTGGCAGAATTGGTGGTGCTTTTGCAGTATTGCCGAGGCGGGCGTATCGGTTACTTGTACGCGTTGGGACTGCTTAACGGTTTGGCTGTGGCCAACCATCTATGGGCGTCTTTAGCGTTCGTATGTTATGTGTTTTTCGTAGGCGGGCTTTTGCTGCAGAAGAAGATCCGATTTGGCCATTTTGGTATTATAGTCGCATTCTGGATAGCGGGCGCTTTGCCCTATGAATACCTGATCGTAAGAGATATCGTGCGTAACGGTGATCTGGCCGGTACGTTGGCTTCGGCGGTTTTCGGCCGAGGTTATCAACATCAGGTTCTTAATACCGCCATTACCTTGAAAATCGTTAAAGAAAATATGATGTTTTTGGGGCTTAATTTTCCTACGCCTAACGTTTTGCTGTTTTTCGGCGGGCTGTATGCAATCTACAAAACAGCTCCGAGCCGGGCTTTTGCCCATGTACTGTTAGGGTTGCTGGTATTGTTTTTTGTGTTTGCTTTTCGATATACCGTACCGGACAGATATGCCTTTTTCATGCCGTTCTACTGTATGGCGTCGGTGTTAATCGGACTGGGCGCTCATTTTCTCATGACAAAAGAGCGATCCAGGTTTTTTGTGGTTTTGATATTGATATTTGCTTTGCTGCCGGTGGGGGTTTATGCGGCGGCCCCGTCGTTAGCTAAGAAGCTGCAAGTGAATATCGGTACCAAAAGAAAGATTCCTTACCGAGATGAGTACCAGTGGTTCCTGCAGCCGTGGAAGAGTGGATACGACGGACCGGGGCGATTTGCCCGTGAGACATTTGCTGTGATGGAGGATGACGCGATTATATACGCTGATAATACAACGGTGTACGCACTTCTGTATGCGCAGGAAGTGCAAAAGCAAGGGACAACTGTTTGGGTCGTATCCGATTTTGTCGGCAGCATGGGTGCTCCAAGGTTCGACGAAACGACCATAACTGATTTATTGTCGGACAGGGGTGTATATGTGGTTTCGCCGGCGGTGGGTTATTGTCCGTCGTTTTTGCTTGAGCAATATGAATTTGAACCGGCCGGGAGCGTCTGGCGTGTGGTTCAAAAATAAGGGGAAGAAGGCACGAGGCACTAGGCATGAGGCACTAGAGGGTAGGAAGATGGAAGAGGTATGGGGGCATGAGTTGATCTGAGGTCAGTTTGAGTAATAATAAAACGGGGAAACAGAATGTGCGAGTTCGCACTTTTTCTTGTGTGTTGCTTATACGCAACATCAGAACAGGGCCTTTTGGGACCAAAACCGATAATTTTATACGTTAGCGGAACATTTATCGAAAGCATATAAAAATCCATTTTCGCATAACAGGCCCTGTTGGATGGAAATTGGGTTAAAAAAACTGCGAAAGTTAACAGAATCGTTATGAGTATAAATACAATTTTTGGTACTTGACATTTTCATTCAGTATGGGTATAATGCCGGGTTCAGTTAATTAGAGTAGCCCCGTCATCAGAGGTTTTGTGAGACGACAAAGGTGGAGAAAACAAACAGGGCAAAAGATCTGTCATGGTTGGTGATGCTGGCCGTTGCAGCGGATATTTTTTTGACGAGTGGTAGTGCTTTGGGTATTGTCTGGCATCCGGAAGCTGAGCCGAACCTTGTCACCTGGACAGACAGGCCCAATGACGCGGTAATTGGCCGGTGGATCAGAGATGGAGTAGGAGTAAAGGGTAACGGCTCGTGTGTGGTGGTGTCGCCGAACTATGTGATAACCACCAAGCATCAGTTAGGAGATGAACAGTCACTGGTAATTATCGAGGGGATAACCTATACCATCGACTGGATTGAAGGGCACCCTGAAGAAGAAGTGGATTTGCGTGTGGTAAAACTGCACAGTGCCAACCTTTCTGATTATGTTGCTATGTATGACAGGAGGATTGAGGCAGGGGAAAATACGGTGCTTGGCGGTTACGGCAAAGGCAGAGGTGAGCCGCTCGACTATCCGGTCGGTTCCGGGAATGTTTATGGTTACCGGTGGGATGGTTCCGGGAATACCACTTTACACTGGTGTACCAATAAGGTCAACGACACAGATTCTCTCTACATTTATGGTGACTTTGACGGTTTGAATGAGGGCGATTCTACAATTTATGAAGGAATAACGGCGGAATACGATTCCGGCGGTGGGTGGTTTATTGAATCGGGCGGTTTCTGGAAGGTGGCCGGGTTATCCAGAGGCGTGGCACACGTTGGCGAGGAACCAATTGATTCAAGCTCCTGGTTTCGTAAAAATACCGATCCTGATGTTTTGTATCCGGACTACCTGGTTGCGGTACGTATTAGTTCTTATGCCAATTGGATAGAAAGTGTTATCGATCCCGTTTGTGACGGCCCGGTTGTTGGTGATTTTAACGGCGATTGCTCTGTTGATGTTTTTGATTTTACGGAATTCGCCGAGAACTGGCTGCGTCAGGATTGCGGGCCGGACAATAACTACTGTCAGGGATCGGATTTTGAGCCTGACGGTGATGTGGATCTGGATGATTTTGGGGTGATGGCTGTGCATTGGCTGGAATATCATCTGGACTAGTTTTTGCACAGTTTACCGTTTTATATAGAAAACAAGTTCTTTTTGTCCGTGGTATTCCAACAGTGCGATTTAGCACTTTTTCCTGTGTGCTGCCTGCACGCAAAATTATACCCAATGGGTCATTATACCCGGCAGAGCCAATCGTAACATTTGAAGGGAATTCGTAAATGAGAGTTTCAGTGGTAGGTGTCGGCTATGTAGGTTTGGTGGCGGCTGCTTGCCTGGCGGAAGGTGGCAACCATGTCGTATGTGTGGACAATGACAGGAAGAAAATAGACGATCTCAAGAAAGGCAAGATACCTATTTATGAACCTGGTCTGACGGAGATTGTTCAGCACAACGAAGCGGCGGGGAGACTGATTTTTACGACTGATCTGGAAGAGGGAGTAAAGAATTCACTGGTGATTTTTTTGGCGGTGGGTACTCCCCCGGCTAAAGACGGTTCGGCGGATATATCAGCGGCGCTTGGGGTTGCCGAGGCTGTCGCCGAGGCGATGGACGGCTATCGAATCGTCGTTACCAAGAGCACCGTGCCAGTGGGCACGCATCGGAAGGTCATCGAAGTTATGGCGGACAAGACGGAGCATCCGTTCGATTATGTGAGCAATCCCGAGTTTCTCAAAGAAGGCTCAGCCGTGGACGATTTTATGAAGCCGGACCGGGTGATCATCGGTACCACTAATCCGGCGGTCATGGAGATTATGAAACAACTTTATGCGCCGTTTATGCGTAAGAGCAGTCGCATACTATTTATGGACCCCGCTTCGGCGGAGATGGCCAAGTATGTGGCCAATACGATGTTGGCGGCGCGTATTTCTTTTATGAACGAGATTTCCGGGTTGTGCGAGAAGTTCGGCGCCGATATCGAGTCAGTAAGAGCCGGGGTGGGCAGTGACTTGCGGATCGGTAATGCTTTTCTGTTTGCCGGAGTGGGTTATGGCGGCAGTTGTTTTCCCAAAGACGTGCAGGCTCTTATACAGATGGGTGATCAGCAGGGCTGTCCCATGAGTATTGCCAAGTCGGTACAGCAGGCAAACTATACTCAGCAGGACCGATTTGCCCAGCGGATATTGGATTACTTCGGAGATCGGGCAGGGACAACAACGCTTGCTGTCTGGGGTTTGGCGTTCAAAGCGAGAACAGATGACATTCGTGAATCGCCGGCGATCCGATGTATTAAAAAGTTTCTCGATGCGGGTATGAAAATAAAAGCGTACGACCCGGAAGCAATCCGGGCGGCCGAGACCGAACTGAACGGTCGCATTGAGACGGCTGCGAACAGTTATGATGTACTTGACGGGGCCGACGCCCTGGTGGTTTTTACAGAATGGCAGGAATTTCGTACACCCGATTTCGAGTTGATCGGACAGAAGCTGAAACAGCCGGTCATTTTCGACGGTCGTAATCTGTACGATCCCAATTATGTGAAGAAACAGGGAATCGAATATCACAGTATTGGCAGAGGTTCCTGAACAGGTGACAGATGATTATTCGAGCAAAATCATATCCCCGAGCAGGTTTGATCGGCAATCCTTCCGACGGATATTTCGGCAAAACGATTTCGTTCGCATTTAATAATTTTTGTGCGGAAGTGGTGCTGTACGAAACGCCGGAGTTGGAGATTCTATCGAGCGAAAAGGACAAGTCGAGATTTACAAGTATCGGCGGTCTGGTAAACGATGTGGTATTGCATGGCTACTATGGTGGAGTCCGTCTGCTCAAGGCGACGATCAAGCGTTTTTATGATTACTGCCGGGGAAACCAGATCGAGCTGCACGATAAGAACTTTACGATCCGGTATCATTCGGATATTCCCCATGGGGTTGGTCTGGCCGGGTCCAGTGCGATTATCACGGCGTGTTTGCGGGCGTTGATGGCGTTCTATGGCGTGAGCATAGCCAAATACATTCAGGCCAATCTGATTCTCTCTGCCGAGACGGACGAGCTAAATATCAGAGCCGGTCTGCAGGACCGTGTGATTCAGGTGTATGAGGGACTGGTATATATGGATTTTTCCAAGGAGATCATGGACAAGCAGGGTTACGGGCGTTACGAAGAGATGGACCCGAAATGTCTTCCGCTTTTGTATGTGGCGTATCGCGACGATCTGAGCGAACCGACTGAGGTATTTCACAATAATATTCGTGAGCGGTTCGACCGTGGAGATCGTGAAGTGACCAGTGCGATGCGATATTGGGCGGGGCTTGCCGACAAAGTCAAACAGTGTTTGTTGAAAGGAGAAACCGCGAAGACAGGTTCTCTGCTGAATGCCAATTTCGACAGGCGTAAAAAAATATATCAAATAAGCCAGGAAAACCTTAAGATGGTGGAGGCGGCCCGTTCCGTGGGCGCCAGCGCCAAGTTTACCGGTTCCGGTGGCGCGATCGTGGGTACTTACGACAATCAGCAGATGTATAGTAAGCTCAAAAAGAAACTGGGCCAACTGAATATCAAGGTAATCAAACCGACGATCGTCAACGGCAAACGAAAGGGAAGTGCATGATCCGCAAGGCTGTTATTCCGGCTGCGGGTTTTGGAACACGTTTTCTGCCGGCGACGAAGTCGCAGCCGAAGGAAATGCTGCCGATCGTAGATACGCCCGTGATCCAGTATGTGGTCGAAGAAGCGGTTTCGGCGGGAATTACCGATATTCTGATGGTGATCGGCAAAGGTAAGCGTTCGATCGAGGAGCATTTCGACCGCAGCTTTCAACTGGAAGCACAACTGCGGGCCAAAGGCAAAGAGACAGAACTCAAAGCAATGCGGCAGATTTCGGAATTGGCGGATATTCATTTTGTGTGGCAGAAAGAATTGAATGGTCTGGGCGATGCGGTCTATTGTGCACGCCATCACGTCAACGACGAACCATTTGTGGTGCTGTTGGGCGATACGATAATGGAGGCGTCCAAACCACCGGTCAGGCAGTTGCTGGAGGTGTTCGAGCGGTATCAGGAACCGATGGTGCTGCTCGAAAAGGTTCAGCGTGAGCGTGTAAGTCGATACGGGGTAATAGACGGCAAAGAAATCGAGCCGGGGCTTTATCTGGTTAAGGATTTCGTGGAGAAACCAGGTATTGATGAGGCGCCGTCGAATCTGGCCATTGCCAGCCGATATATTTTAACGCCGGAGATTTTCGAGTACCTCGGCCGAACCGAGCCAGACAAGGCGGGTGAGATACAACTTACCGATGCGATGCGGATGATGGTTCGGCAAAGAAAAATGTACGGTCTGGTACTTGAGGGCAGGCGTTGCGATATAGGCAATAAAGAAGGATTTGTCCGAACCAACATCGAGTTTGCCCTGCGACGGCCCGATATGGCTGAGAATATGCGGGAGTACATAAAGCGACTGGCTAAGGAACTATAGGTACGAACAGCAATCGTTTAATCCAGTTAAGAACTAAGAGTGCGATTTCGCTTACGCGGCTCTATGTGTCGCACTTTTTCTTGTGTATTGCTTATACGCAAAGTCAGAACAGGGCCTTTGGAGCCAAGACCGGTAATTTTATACGTTAGCGAAACATTTGTCGATAAAAATCCATTTCCGCGTAACAGGCGGGTGCATGTCACGTTTGTAGGTAGAAATTTGCCCTCCGGGATGGCAAAATGGGTAAATTTGACAAAAAACCTATTTGCCATGGAGGGCATTATCATGG
>Ga0209078_1000074_pt1 | contig 19801 bp, 10 predicted proteins | sample PPLLak21cMay2015_2_FD_187257 | JGI IMG/M metagenome (GOLD analysis project Ga0209078, IMG submission 187257) | Freshwater sediment microbial communities from Prairie Pothole Lake near Jamestown, North Dakota, USA - PPLs Lake P8 Core (1) Depth... | ecosystem: Environmental > Aquatic > Freshwater...
GTGTTCGCCGGCGTGGCTGCCTCTCCTTTGCATTCGTCAACTATTCGTCAGCGGGTGTTGGAGCTGATCGTTGCTGATTATCGCGACGACGCCCCCAAATGGCTGGGCACAGCCCTGACAAACTCCAAAGAGCCATGCCTCCGCCGTCAGATTATCGATCATATAATTGATTTGAACGACAAAGAAACACTTCCCTACCTGCTTATGGCCTTGGCCGAAGACGAGCCTTCGACTCGCCCGATCGACAGTGAACTCGCACTCGCCATCGAGCACATTGCCGGCCAAAATAAAACCATGGAAGAAATCTTAACAGGCCAACTCAAACACGCCAAATCGCTGCGACTTAGAATCGCCGCCCTGACAGGTCTGCGCAAACTTACCGACCGCGACCGTATTATCGAGACTATAATGGCCTTGCCACCCAACGATGATATGACAGGGCAATTACAATTCTGGGCCGGAAGTTTCGGTTATGTTCCAGCCAATTTTATACGTTTTCTCGCCTGCCAAATACAGCAAACCATACTGACACCGGCACAGTTGGAAATGATGCGTCACCTCGCTACATCGTTGAAAAAATGCGAAGATTACACCTTCGACATCCACGACAGCTATTTACTGCTCAGCATAATAGACGATCCACATCTGCAATTGTCACGTTCACAGTTAGTTAGCGATATCGCCCTTCGCCTGGCCAAACTCGACCACACCAAACGTCCTCGAAGCTATCCGAACGCACCGGACGATTACGCCGAAGGTTTTATTGACCAATGTAATCGTTTGAGCTATACTGACTTACTGCGAATTAAGCTTTTGCTCGAGACCTTAGCCCAGGCCCAAACCACTCGGCAATTAAGAAGCTTTTTAGAACAGGACATTACCGATAATACCAGTGAGGTGGGAGGGCTGAGTATGTTGGATGACGGCACAGCCGTATTCAAAACGTACCAGCCCGGCGAGCGTTCCGGTGACAACCAGTACATCGAATCGCCGCGGATGATCCACGACGCCGCGTTGTCCCTGACCCGCTGGCACTGTCACGTCGATAAGTGGCGAGGACCGGAACTGGCCGGGCCTGGCATCGACGACCTGTGTTACGGACGTCTGCACGGCTGCCCCGTAGTGGTGGTGACGTTGGTCACCGACAAAATATTTAACGTTGATTACTTTACCCCTGAAGGAATAGTAATCGACCTGGGAAATTATTGATGAGTGTGGATCTTGAAAAACCATAACGTTAGAAACCAAAAGATCAGTCTTCTCATAATCCTGCTGCTCACCGCATCTGGCTGCAAAACCATAAATTTATCAGCCATGCCTCGTCAGTCTGCCGGCCGCTATGCTCGCATATCGCCGCTGGCCCTTGACAAAAACCTTACTCCAGAGCAACTGGATAAAATGTTCGTGCCTCTGGAAAATGTACCTTTTGAGGAGATTGTCCTTCCGGAAGAACCGCTCCGCCTGCCTGCCCACCCTGCCCCGCCGGACATAGCCGACCCCAACGACACCCACATTGCTACTGGCCGCAAGGCCGCTTTGCGGGCACGATACCTCTTAAACAAAGCCCAGGGCACTTTTCGTCAGAACCTCCGCGAGCAGGCCGTCGATGAGCTGCACATCGGCTTAGCCGGCGACCCAAACAGTTCAGTTTTGTATGAACTGTTGAGCGAAGCTTGTTTCGCACTAGGCTCGGACACCACCGCCATCGCCGCCTCCGCCAAAGCCATTGAGCTAAACAGTAACAGCCTGACAGGCTATTATATGCTGGCGAACATAAAATTAGATCAGCGCCAATATCCGCAGGCGGCTTCCCTGCTCAAAAGAGCTTTAGCCTGCCCACAGGCCACCGAAAGCAACCCGACCACTGCCGTATTGCATCTGCAATTGGCCGCCGCATTGACGGAAATGGGTTATCTTACCGCGGCAACACAGGCATATCATGAAACTTGGCGGTTACTGTTGCAGCAGAGAATTTACGCGCAGGCGAACATAATCGTAGCACAATTGGTTGGCCGAATGCACATCCCTTTGTTAGCCCTGGCAGATTTGCAATTGACAATGGGACATATAGATTCAGCGGTCGAACTTTTGCGCCAGGCACAGTCGGCCTTGCCGAACGATCAAGACCTTATCGAAGTATTTGTTATCTCGACGGCAAAGAAGAAGGCGCCGCTGCAACTGCGATATCATCAGGTATCGGCGTTATGTCGCTATTTATTGGCAACCGATCCGCAACCGGAAACGGTATTGACAACTTTTTACGAAGCCTGCACTCACATGGCCGAATACAATTCGTATTTACAGCAGCTCGACGATTGGCATAAAGGACATGACGGAAAACAGATTACCGATCGGTTATATGCTTACGGACTGGCACTGGCCGGCGAAAACAGCCGTGCCGAACAAGTACTCAGAAATATTCTGCCACATGACCCAGACATCGAACTGGTCCGCCGTGACCTTATCAGCCTGTACACCAAAACGCGGCAATGGCTCCAGTTATGGCGTATGCAGCCGCGCGATCCACAGTCATTGCTGAGGTGTTTGGAAAACATGCGCCTCAACGGAAAAGCCCGGGAAGCCTTATCCCTTTTAATCGATGGCGCCTCCCAGGACCAATGGCAGATGGACCCCGCACCGGTGCGGATACTTCAGAACGAAGCTTTGTTGTTATTCATAATAACTCGCCAATACACTCAGGCGGTCGATTTATTTGACAAATGGTTCAAAATTGTCTCCGAAAATAATCGCGACGATGATGCCGCCCCGGTTTTAGAGGTAGTTCAAACCGCTACCGAAAATCTCGTCTGGGCCCTCACACAGGCCGGCTTTTATGATAGGGCGGTGCAACATATCAAAAACTCTTACCAGCGATATCCGACAATGCAACTGCCCACAGCGATATGGTTGGTACAGACGCTCAATGTGCGATGCCATTTCGCACAGTCTCAGACGTTGTTGGAGGAACTTATACAATTGCGTCCCGACGAGTTGTTGTTACGAACGTTATTGTACCTGACTATCTTTGAACAGGGCCGTAAGGATGAAGCGATCACAAGAGCGAGCAGTTGGCTGGCCGAAAAACCGGACGACCCCAAAAGAGTGGAAGTATTGACATTATTGTTGAAACGCAGCGGAAATTATGAAAGTGCCGCCGCGGAGCTGCGCAAACACCTTTCGACCGTCGGCCAAAACGATGCTATCCAATTGCAGTTGGTCGATATCCTCATTGATGCCGACGCTTATAGTCAGGCCCAGGATATTCTCTCGCAACATGACAAATCCGCCTTATGGCTCAACGCCTGGATAAAATTTGACATAGCGGCCTGCAAACCTCAGCGGGCCTTGGCCCGGGTGGATGAGTTTGTCGGCCCGGATGGAAATACCGTCGCTATTCGAATGTTAAAAGCGAACATCTTGGATGCCTGTGGCCAAAGAACGCAGGCCCTGGAACTACAGAAAAACATAGTCGAGCAGAACCCGGATAATTCTCAATCAAGGTTGCAATACAGTATATTTTTGGATAGAATGGGACAGAAGCCTCAGGCTGCCGACCAACTGGAGCTATTGCTGGTCAAAACGCCTGACAACGCCGGAATCAAAAATAACCTCGGCTTTCTGTTGGTACAGTCGCATCGCCAGGTTGACCGGGCAGGGCAGCTCCTGTGGGAGGCCCTGCTTGACGACCCGGAATCGATACCGACTCTTGATAGTTTGGGCTGGTTTTATTATAAAAAAGGCGAGTTTGACACCGCTTGGGAGTATATTTGTCAGGCGGCGGCCCTGACCATGACGCCGGACCCCGAAATCATGGATCATTTGGGCGATACCGCATATCGGTTGGGCCGTCACCAGTCGGCTCAATGGTATTGGCTCCAGGCGATGGACCAGTTGCACCGCCGCGTAAAAACCGAACGTTATCTCGAAGAGAGCGCCTCTGCGATAAAAACTAAGTTACAGCAATTAAACCAGGGAAAAAAAGTTACGGTTGCTTCGCTTTTTGACGAAACGCCGGATGGCAAAGAATAGATTTTATTGGGAGTTCAAGTTTTATGTCTGGACATTCACATTGGGCGGGTATTAAACACAAAAAAGCTGCTGTCGATGCCAAACGAGGCAAACTATGGAGCAAGCTTGCACGCGGTATCATCGTAGCCACCAAAACAGGCGGGGGCGATCCCGACCACAATATAGCTCTACGTTATGCTATCGACAAGGCCAAGGACGCCAATATGCCAAAGGACACCATCGATAAGGCCATCAAAAAGGGCACCGGAGACCTCGAAGGCGTCTCTTATGAAGAAGTCCTTTACGAAGGTTACGGAAACAATGGCGTAGCCATTATGTGTGAGGCGCTTACCGACAACCGAAACCGAACAGCCAGTGAGCTGAGAAAAATCTTCGACAGCAGGGGCGGCTCGCTCGGATCCGGCGGTTGTGTCGCATGGATTTTTACCAAAAAAGGCCTGCTTGTCGTTGATGCCGCCAAGACTGACGAGGAAAGTTTAATGGAAATCGCCCTAGAGGCGGGCGCCGATGATTTTGAACGTATTGACGACACCTACGAAATAACCTGTTCGGTCGAAAATTTCGAGACAATCAAAAAAACGCTCCGCGAAAAGGAAATCCCCATCCGGCTCGCCGAATTCTCTCAGATACCCTCCAATACCGTCGCCATTGACGACGAACAGGGAGCACGCAAAATCCTTGCCATGATGGAAACCCTGGAAGACCAGGATGACGTACAAAACGTCTTTGCCAATTTCGATATCCCAGAAGAAATTATGAAAAAACTCGAAACCGACACTTAACCCTCGCCGACAAACCCACCCCGGCCGGCGGCACCCTTAAGCATGGTTACCCGCCGATTTTTACTCGCTCCCCAGCCTTCTTCTTATTCTTGTTCCCCCGCCGGGTGCCATGCCCACGCTTGCGTGGGCATGTTTATACCAACGTAGCGAAAAACCCTTTATGCCTCACTCATCCATTTCTTTCATTCTTGTTTCGTCAGGATACTGCCGAACTCATCTTCCTCTCTTTCTGACTGCAGAATAATCTGCGGCTTCAACAGAATAAGCAGCACATTTTCATCCTTGGTAACCGCACGATTGTTAAAGAGCCTGTTGATCAAAGGAAGCTTGCTAAGGGTCGGTACGCCGCTTTCTCTTTCTCTTTCGCCGACAATCTTCTGACCGCCCAGCAGCAACGTTCCGCCGTCTGGTACCATCACATGAGTGGTAATACTGTTTATACTCTTGACCGGCTGTTGAATTACCACAGACTGCACATCCCCGGGCTCGATGGGATCGCTCGTATCAAGATCGACTCCAGACGCCCCCGTTCCCGTATTGAATTTCTCGATACTTTCCGTAATCTGCTGCTGGAAGTTCGCATTCAACAAAACATATCGCTTATCAGCCGTTATCACCGGTGTAACCATGATCTGAATGCCGGAAACGTCTATCGCCGGTTGGATGTCATACAAACCGACACCGTAACCCACATTCGACGTGGCGGAAGCCACATAGGCGGTCTCCTTCGAAAAATTGATCATAGACGTTTCACCGTTCATAACTGTTACATGCGGAGCCACCAGGTTGCGACTTCGCTGATGAGCCTGAGTCGCCCGCATCAAAAAATCAACCTGTATGTTGTCCAGAAACTGCCCCGAAATCGAAAATGCGTCCGGAACCGCACCGCCACCCAGCGAACCGCTTATGCCTGTCGCCGGTGGCGGACTTGTAAACTCATGGCTTGACATATCAATGGGAATCTCCGAAAAATGACTAAACCCGGCGTTACCGGCGCCAAGAAGAATGTCAATATCCAGCCCGATATCTTCCAGAAAATTGTTGCTGATCGACAAAAATCGAATCTCAATAGACACTTGTGTGCCATGCGTCCCGCGGAGCAGCTTAAGAAGTTCCTCTATCTGTTGGTGTACTTTTGGCGTCTGAAATACTACCATCTGCGTGCTGCGAAAAAAATGCATCTCGCCTCTGCCCTCGGCATCCGTAATTTCCGTGCCTGCCATACCCTGCGCCCCTCCCACTCCTCCTATTCCCCCTGCTCCTCCTACTCCTCCTATTCCTCCTGCTCCTCCTCCTGAAACATATAGCCAACTATCCGGCTCAATTGTCCGCTGAATAAGATTCTGCAGTTGCGCCTGTTGATAAAAGTTCATACCGCCACCCATGCCGCCCATCATACCCATACCGCCCATGCCACCCATGCCACCCATCATGCCACCCATGCCGCCGCCCATACCACCCATCATGCCACCCATGCCGCCGCCCATACCACCCATCATACCCATACCGCCACCCATGCCACCCATCATACCGTACTGGGTATTACTTAGCTTGGGACGCAATTGATCCCCATTGCCCAGTGAGCCGCCATCAAAACCACTTGACTGGTTGTTATTAGACGCACCCCCTCCATAAGAAACACCCTCCGGCCTACCGCTTATATCGTTTTGGTAGTAATCTCTGCCATCCATCTCTCGGCGGCCGTAGCCTCTTCCTCCGCCATAACCACCCATGCCACCCATCATACCGCCGCCGCCATAACCACCACCCATGCCACCCATCATACCGCCGCCCATGCCACCCATGCCACCCATCATGCCACCCATGCCACCCATGCCACCCATCATGCCCATACCGCCCATCATGCCACCGCCCGATTCTGGCTCAATCAGATCCGCAACATAATATGGCCGTGTCTCGTAACCATAAGAGTCACTTACCAGCTTGATGGTTAGTACGCCTTCCTCATCCACCTCATAACCTGCTCGGCCAAGCTTGTCGGCGCCGCCGGAAACATACGCCAGAATACGGTCCAATGCCTTACCTGCCTCCACCTGACTGAGCCGTATATCCACTGTATCTTCCGGAGTGATTCCTGCCACTTCCAGACTGTTCCACTGCGGGACAACGTTCAACTCCGTAAGATCGCGAAACTCATCTATTACCTCCGAAAGCGCAGCACCATCGTAGTTCAACTCATCTATTATCTTACTCAGCTTGGCTAAGGCATCTACCTTCTTCACATTGGCCGGATCCTCTTCCTCGCGACGTCGTTCCGTTTTTTCGACCCAGTCCTCCGAAAATCTCTGTATCTCAGAATATGGAGTAGCTGACTCACGAGCCTCTATTAGAACTCGTTTCTCTTCGTCCATCGCGAAGTTCGCGGTTTTTACCTGCTTCTCATAAAAAAGCATGTCTTCCATATCCTCTTTAACCCACTGTGCGTACTTGTTCTCCGGGTCAAGCTCCAGCAGCCTCGTCAGTGTTGCCACCGCTTGGGCATAATCACGTGATTCTTTGAATTTATTCGCTATCTCGAACAAATCATCGATCTTTTGCTGACGTTCGGTGTTTTCTCTGCGATTCCGTTCTTCCTCCACCCTGTCAGCCTCAGTAGCCTTTTGCTTGAGCGATTCTTGCACTGCACGCTTTTGCCTTTGCTCTATTTGGTCCAGCAGGGCCTGGGCATTGGCCTGCAAACGCTCATAACGACTTGCGCCCAGAACCTGTTTCTCGCTCTTGATACCCGCCATAACTTGGCTCACTAACGCATTCGCCTCGTCAAACAACGCTTGACTTAGCAGTTGTGCAACTTCAGTTTGAGTGGAATTCCACCTCGCTTCGATCGCTTGTATTTGCAACAACTCCTGCTGTTTGACCATTTCTAAAATGCTTGGCTTGCCAGGCTTAGCCTCTGTCCCCGGACTTCTCAGATGGTATTTCGCCGCACCAAGACCCACTTGAGCCTGCTCCAGGCTCGGATCCAGCATCAACGCCTCCTCATAATACAGCTTGGCCTGCTCGTAGCGCTGATTTTGCATGGACAACTCGCCATGAGCCAACAACTCTTCGATCTTCTTGGACGTCTCGACAGATTTCTCGTCTTTTTTCTTCCCGAACGGCCACAACGAAACGGTCACCTTCTCCTTGGCCTTTGGCGACTCCACCTGCTGCGGCTCCGGCTCTATTGGCACTACTTTCGCGACATCTTCCTCCTTTTTTTCTTTCTTGCCGAATGGCCATACTGAAAACTTACTCTCCTTCTTGGATGGCTCCGCCGATTCCGCCGTCTCTGCCATTACATCCGTCTCTTGCTCGCCGATTTCCCTTTCATCCTCCGAAACCAACTCCTTTTCCTTTGGCAATGGAGATTCGCCCTCATCCTCTTTAGCCTTCTCCAATAACTCCTGCGGTTCCATCTCCGCTGTTGACGTTTCCTTCGACGGATTTAGATCCTTTTTAACTGCTCCTGGCGTAGTTGCCGGGGTAACTAACTCCGTCAAATCCTCCTTGCTTATTTCGACGACCTCGGCTTCGGACGCATCCCGCTCTTGTTCCGCCAGAACCCTTTCCACCTCCACCAACACCTCTTGCTTGGCACTTTCCGCCTCAGCTAGCGCCTCTTGCCGAGCACTTTCCGCCTCAGCCAACGCCTCTTGCCGAGCACTTTCCGCCTCAGCCAACGCCTCTTGACGGGCACTTTCCGCCTCAGCCAACGCCTTTTGCTCTTCAGCAGTGCGCACATCCTGTGCCTTTCTGGATACTATCTTCTCCAGATACCCGCCAACACTGGTCAGATCCGCGCCTCGGTCAAAAAAGCTCAATTCTATTCCGCTATCCTTTATCTTCTTAAAACCAGCCTCCGCCTCAGCCGGCTTATCATTACGCCAGTAGTCGCGGCTCTCACGGAACAGACGTTTCATCTCTTCCTTAAGCTCGCCCTTCTTCACCCTGACCGCGATCAATCTGTTCTCGAGCTTCGCAACCGTTGGTTTCGGCAGATATTTTCGAAGGGCAAGAGCTTCCTCAAATCCCTTTTCTGCCTCGACCGGGTTTCCTGCTTCAAGATGTTTTTCCCCAATATCGATCATATTGCGGACGCGATCGAGCGCTTTGATTCCATCGCTCACTTCCTGCGAGTATTTTTCCAATCGCTTTTCTTGGGCCGACGAGAGGCTCCATCGGAATTCATTGCAACTCTCCAGGGACTCCTTTGCTTCCTGATACCTGTACTTCTTGAGTTGTGCGGCGGTGATGTCGAGATATTCCCCAGCCTTCTTCTGACCGGCTGCCAACTCCTCTTTGCTTTTCGTTGCGATAGCACTTGCGCCGTTATTTTCATCCGCTCGGCAGTAATTGCTGCAATATGCCATAACGAAGAAGGTTGCCAGCAATATCAACGACAGGCTTCGGCAATTCCGGTGAAAAGCACCGCACAGAGAACTTCGCGGATTAGATTGGATCTTGATCTGATACAAGGTGAATCTCCTTCATGGTAATCAGGGCTCCCCTTTCTTACACCTGGACAAACGTCAGTTTTGCTGCGAATGCCGGGCAATCGCCCACTTTTACCTATCTGTGAAGACTATTATGGTTGGCCTAAACGCATGTCAAAATTTCAATTAGCGGTCTTCTAAAGCTTCAAGGCTTATAACTAACTAGCTTATAACTAACCAATCAGTTTAGAGCATTTTATTCTTTTTTGCAAACAAAAAAATTATTTTCACAGATATTGGCCCCAAAAGTCGATATCCACGGCGCAAAACGCCGTTTTAACGCCAAAATCAACGTTTCACAACCCTTTTGACGCTGACGTCACCACGGAGCCTCCAAATCGATACCAACGCCCACAAAAACGCCATTTTTTCGCCAAAATCGACGATCCACCTGAAATCCTTTGACGTCCGAGACATACATGCCTGTTGTTTTTAATTGATATTCGACGTAACCGCCTAAATAACAACAAGATAAGCCACCATGCCTACAATTCCCCCCGCCCACAATTGTCACCCCCGCGAATGTGGGGGCCCACCTTTCGCCCCGCCACCTTCCATCATTCACTCACTGTCACAGCACACCAGCCAACTCCCCAATCTCCTCCTCGCTAAGCGCATAATTATAAATCCGAACATCATCCAGCAAACCAACGGACCCATCTAAAGAAATCAGGACATCCATGCCCACAGCGGTATTGATTGTCTGGCTGCCAAGGCTGATGGTGGTATCTTCCTGCCCGCCATCTACATACAGCAGTATATCTTCGACTTTTACATTCGCCTTATCCGGCAGCACAATCGCTACGTGATGCCATGTATCATCGTTTATAACTGTATCACCTACAACGCTCCCGCCAATCACGGCGGCTCGCAGGTTGCCGGCTGTGTTGATCACATTAGACCATAGCCCGCCGTTGATTTCCAGCGTACCCCAACGCACAATCGACAGACCTGATTCGGTCTTCACCCATGCGGTTACGGTTCGAGGATTCGACCCGCTGATACCTTTGTAGCCTTCGACTTCCACATAATCGCCGGCCCCGTCAAATTCCAGCGCCCCGCCAATCTTCCCATCACCCGGCCACCACGTCGGATCGCCGTTAAGCGTCCCGTCATTACCACCCACACTATCACTGGCAACCATACCACTCGACTCATCCAGCTTCCAGTGTGCCATCAGGCGTGGAGCTCCTTCCAGCCAATCCCCGCCCAGTATAAGCAGATCATCCAAACCGACACCACCCACCTGATTGATGTCCGCCCCGCTACAGAAATTGTTACCCGCATTACAGTCGATCTCCAGCCAGTACGCAGCCAACCACGCGAAATCCGCCAAATCAACCTGACCATCCAGGTTAACGTCGCCACTGCTTTCTCCAATCAGATCGCTCATCGCCTCACCCATGGCCTCGCCTATCAGGTAATAGGTCTCGGCATTGCGGTTCCAGTGATAACCCTGGTCGGCCGGGGACTCGGCCACGCTGCGCCAGAAGTCCTGAGTGTCAACGACGGCTACATTGCCTTCGAATTCCGGATACTTGACATAATCGCCCATTGCCAGTTGCGCCAGTTCTACCTCACTGTAATCAGGGTTTCCGTCCATTCCTGTTGTTGCAATGACAAATGGCATATCGGGTACACCTAGGGATGCACGGACATCGGTGATGAAGTTTGCCATGTTCTCTTCGTATTCGGCAGCGAGATTTGAGGTGACACGGTCATTCCAGCCCTGGTGCCAACCGAATCCGGCTATTTCGTAGCCCTGACCACTGTAAGCTGGGAAGTAGGTTCCTATGTTGGCCATGGCATCGACTACAAAGTCGAGCATTTCCTGGTAGTAAAACCCATCATTGCCGGCGGTGACAGGTGGGATGATGCCCCAACCAGAGGTCGGCGGACGAAAGTCAACACCCAGGCTCTTGCCACCCCATGCCGTCTTGATGAGAAGAACCTGTTCGCCATAAAAATCACCCATCAAATGACCAAACTGCAGTTCAGGGCCTATGGTGGTACTGGAGACGCCATAACCGGCCGTGAGTCCCCCCTTCACAAGGGTCGTGCCTCCACGTTTATACCAAATCCACACATCGTTGAGCACGGCCCAATTGCCGCCGTCTTTGAGATGTCCGTATGTGACTGGATCATTGTTATATATGTACTCAAGTGTCCCCTGAGTCCCGATCGGGTTTATTTCGCCCTGTCCCTCCATGTTGGACTGGCCGGCCAAAATGAAAACCTTTACGGTGTTAGCACTGTTCTTGGGGGTGGTAAAGCTCCATACATCGCTGGTGGTAGTGCCCTGAGCGTTGACCTGATCGATACGCCAGTAGTAGGTCGTATCGGCAGTGAGGGCGGGCAGATCGTAAGTGGTTGCGGTTTGATTGCCCTTGAACTCGCTGCTATCGGGAGTCGGGTCTGTACCGAAGTAAACGTCACTGGAAACCGCGTTCTCACCCTCGGCCCAGGCCAGGAAGTCCGCATTGACCGCGACTGCTGTCATACCATCGTAAGGCATCGGGCAAAGGGCCTTACCAGGCGGGCCAACGATGAAGCTCCAGACCTCACCGGTAGTGGTACCGTCGCTGTTGACCGAGTCGATACGCCAGTAGTAGGTGTTTTGAGCCAACGTACCCGGATCGAAAGTGGTCTCGACCCGATTATCCTGGAATTCGCCGGCGCCAGGACTCGGGTTGGTACCGAAGTAAACGTTACTGGAACTCGCACCAGGCCCAGCGGCCCAGCTCAAGTCTGTATTGGGCCCCAGACCTACCGTACCATCGACCGGGTTCGGGTTAATTGCCGGGCCGGGAAGAACCGGTGCGGTACCAGCGGTCGCGATCTGGAAGCCACTTAGATAGGCTCTTTTGGTAAAATCGGTGGTCCAGTCACTGTCTAATGTGAAGATAATTCTGTTGCTGCCGTCCGGCTCGACGTCCTCGAAGACCACAAAGTTTTCGCCCCGAACCCACGTTGAATCGTTTCCACCGCCGCCGCCACTATCAGCAATCTGTGTTCCCACGGTACTTGTCGTGTTGCTGGTCGAAATCAAAACCCGGTTTCCATTCTCATTAGGATGAAAGCTGGCCAGATACACGTCGTACTCCTCGCCGGAGTCGAGACCACTGATAGTCAGGGTATATTCAGCGGTTGGAACCCACTGAAATGCGCCACCTGTCAGTATCTTAAGGGCTGGGGCGCCCCAAATGCCCACGTAGCTGGCATTGGACGTGAAGCTCACGGTGGTGGCAGCGCCAGTGGAGTCCAGCAAGCTGGTTCCTGATACAGGTGTGCCCAAAGACTGATTCCATCTTGCACCGAGGTCACTGCCGCCATTGCCAAAAATGGGACCATCGAGCGTACTCTGTGTCCTTGCCGTGGTATCGATGTTCACATTGATCAGCACCGCATTGGCCGTAGCCATCATGGCTAACACCCCCACAACTGCAATTGTCGAAACATTTCTTTTACACATAATAGTCATATTCCTAAACATTGGGACACTTTCCAGACAGGCATTTTTCCTCTCTTGCTTTCTCCATTTCTCTACAACTTTGCGGATCAACATACTGCCACCGCAGACCAGATATATAAGCTCATTTTATCAGATTACAGATCCAATTACAATAATTTTCCCACCTCAAATCTGACCGGTATGCGAGATTTATTTCTGGCATTGGCTACGATGTGTGATACAGGCAAAGAAAAAGAACATAACCCGGTTTTTAAGCTAAAAACCGGGATTTTGTATATCTCATAGGCCGGCCACTTGAATTTGCCGGATAATAATCTCACACACCCATTGAGTTGTCCCGTTTTCTTATTGGCCCTGCCACACTTGCAGATCGAGCCTGCCCACACCAATGTTCTCAAACGGCCCGGCGGTCGGGTTCTGACTGTTCCTGGCATTGCCGAGATAATCGCGGTCAATTTGCAACGTGGTGCCATCGGGGTTTTCAAACGGTAAAGCCGGTATCTTAGCCTTACCGAGCAGTTCGGTCGTGACAAGATGATTTTGTTGATCCGCAGTGGTTTTCGGTAAGGTCACTTGCAGGTTAACGGCATCTCCTTTGTCTATGATTTTAATATCGGAGTCGAACTGCGGCTGATGAATAGAGTTTTTTTCTCCCGGGTACGGCGATGAACCATTCAGGTAAATATTGCCCTCAACCTGCATGGGTAGTAGTTTGGCATCGTCGTAGATTTTCGTACCCGTGCCACCGACGAAAATGTTGTTGTAGAACCGGTTGTCGCCTCCGCTGATGTTGGTCAGACCCGCAATCTCGGTTGAATGTGGCTTGTGATACGGAGTATGGCGACCTTGCGGATGAACGGAGATATTGCCGACAATCAGGTTATGCACAAACGCCCCTCCCTGGGAGCAATCCAGCACCGCCGTTTGGGATAGCAGCAGGTTGTTATCCACAATGTAAGGGCCGTGGTTGACTTCGAGGAAAAGATCATCTTGAACGTTGTCGTAGCAGATGTTGGCACTTACGCGAGCGCCTTGCGCCATCCAATCCAGCCAGATGCCACGGATGCAGTGGCGGATACGGTTGTTACGGATCAGGGTATCGATAGCCGCGTGCAACTTGATCCCAGCCATTTCAGCGCCGCCGAATGGCTTGTTCATACAAATATTGTAAATGTGGTTATCCGTAATTTGGCTGAACGCGCCGCCCATACTACCGCATATCCCGGCTGCACCGCAGTTGTAGATCGTGTTATTGCGGACGATGTGGGATCCGATATTCTGCTTCGACCAGCCGTTTTCCAGCGCACGCCGAACGACCTCATTATATCCATCGGCGCTTTCAGCGTTGTTGTGCCCTGACGCGCGGTCTTTACCGAGCGTAATCCCGACGCACTTCGAATCGCTGATCATGCAATTCTCGATAATCCAGCCTTTGCTCCAGTGCGTACCGATCAGGGCGATCTGCTCAGCCGTCGGGGCGGCCCATTGCGTCGCGGCCTGTTGCATGATGAAGCCACTGACGGTGATATAGTTTCGACCGGGCTTATCAGGGTAGAAGCACGCGGGCCGCGCATTAATTTCGACTAGTCCCCCTTTGGGGTCCGCATCGCCGAAGTTCGCCCACAAGGTCGTATTCTTATCGTCGTTCTCGCAGTACCATCTCATCGCGGTTTGGGCAACCTTATCGAGCGAAACATCTTCAGAAATCGCCCTGCCGTTGAGATAGACCTCACCTGTATGATGAATTCTTCCACGGGGGTCAAACCAATCCCCCTGAATGTGATCCTTATAGGGATTGTAATCACCGAAAAACGTATTGGGCAGCGTGACCATCCACACACCTTTTTCTGTCTGCTTCCAGCCGGTGACGATCTCGGAACCCTTGATGATAACCTTCTCACCTTCAGCCGCCTTATAGGTGATACGTTTGGAATCGGATGTGCCCCCACGTGGCGGATTGATACGTTCGCGATAGGTCCCTTTATGGACTATGACCACGTCACCGCCCTGGGCGAGTTGCGCCGCCGCGGAGATAGTCCGTAGCGGCTGGGACGCAGAGCCGTTGTTGGTATCGTTTCCATTGACCGAAACGTGATAATCCTTGCCATCAGGCGAACCGCCCATTAACTCGAGCATAGCATCGCCAAACGCCTTACCCATGCGACTGAACCAGATTATGCTGCCCAGATAATGATAAGGCCGATCCGAACCCACCTTATTCCACTCTTCGACATGATCCTGCCAACTATCGATAAGTCGTTCGGCGTTCTTATCCACCAAAACGTCCGTCCTGACCGCCTTGACATTTCCCTTAAACTCGGCGATTTTTTCCATCGCTAGTTGTGCATTCTGCACTTCCAGCATCCCGCCCTTAGCCCGCTGCGATCCATTTTGCCCCATTACTCCGATCACGAACGGCAGATTCGGCACTTTCATATCCTTGCGCACGTCACGGATAAAGTGGGCCATATTGGACGCGTACTCGCCAGGCGCACTGCCCCACATATCGTTAAAACCCTGGAACCACACAAAACCAGCCAGTTCGAGCTTTTTGCCTTTAAGTGCCGGAAACATCGTTTCGTAGTTCTCGAACGTTTCTTTGACCTCGCTCATTATGTTGCGATAGGACGAACCGTACACCGCCTTGATCTCCGCCATTGTCGGCAGCGGATCATTGCGGTTGTTCTTCTCATTGTTGTTCTTGATCTTCGTTTGCGCATCCTCCAGTTCTTGCTGCAGCACCTCATCGCTGGGCATCCCCGCTGACGGCGGACGGAACAGCTTGAACAGCGAATGTCCGCCCCATGCCGCTTTGATGAGCACTATCGGCTCAGCAAAATGATCGCCCATAACATTACCAAACTCAAGTTCCACACCGCATTTGCCGGGCGACCCAAAACCAACCGTCAGCCCGCCATGCCGTTCGAGAAACTTAATCCAGACATCATCTCGCACAATGTATTTGCCATCCTTGTGTAGGTGTTTGAATAACTCTTTCGTCTCGGGCGCCTTAATCTGATAATCCAGCAGAGACACGTTCGCCTTGCCTTCCATGTTCGACTGACCCGCAAGAATAAACACCTTCGCCGGCTTCTCAGCTCCCAAAGCCGCCGCCGCCACCGACACGCCGATCGATACCATCAATGCCATAAACAGTATTTGTTTTTTCATGGTCGATACTCCTCAATTAAGGCAATTCTACTTTTCCAATTTTCTTGTCACGTATTTACTTTTCCTTCTGACCTCTGTCTCCCAACAGTATAACAAGCCCCCATTCCTTGTCAATACTCACCTAATCCTTTAATTTTGGACCAGTTATATTCATGGCCCTGCCATCACCCATATTGACCCCCCAAATTTTATTCGGCGGGTTTCCACCAACGATGTTATCAGGCATTTGTGGCCCTCCACTTAAAAAACCTTGACGACAGTCCAAGAATGGATATACTGACCCTAAGTTGTTGTTTTGTGGCTGGTTGTGTTAACCGGCCGAACTTGAAAATCAGGCCCCAAGGGCCTGAACGGTTACGATTTTTCATGGGGGCTTTGCCGGCAAACCCAATCTCAAGAGCCACCGGCATATATACTCCGGGATTGATACCAATGCGATAAATCCACGGAGTCGCTTTCGGATATTGAAATGAATAACATATCTCCTCGCAGGCCGATAGAATACAGCAGTTTTCAGCTTAAAATCCTGCACAGATTCTTGTAAGGAGCCATAAAAAGGAATACGGTTTTGTGACAACCACGGAGGTAAGCCAGATTGTGAAACCGCCACCGTCGGCCCATCGGTCGGCAGCGAAATTGGACCTTGAGCAGGAGTTTGGCCGCCAGGTGCCCCGGCTCAGGCGGATTGTTGCGGGAATGGGCCTTGGCGGCCCGGACGGTGATGATGTGCTCCATGACGTGTACCTGGCGGCGATGAAGATGAAGCAGACCGACCGCACCGACCGCCTCGAACCGCGTGCTAAAAAACGACGACCCAAAACCTATTCCCTAATGAACCAACCCCGATCTGAAATGCGAAAGGTGGTTTACCGACTGTCCACACTGTCCCCTTTAATTTACCTAATAGCGGAATTTTAGAACATGAATGAATCAATTGCAGGAAAAAAGTACCCTGTCCCCTTTTCCGCCCTCATTTGCTGAAGCGGGCGAGATCCTTCATAATCTGAATGAGGTGCTGTTGGCGAGACTGGTAGAACGCAGTAGTGTCAAGGACTTCGGTGTCGTATTTGGTGGTGACTTTTTGGCGGGCGAATGCTTTGATAGGGAAGGTGGCTTTGTATTCGTTATCGACATAAGCTAAGGTGTTCCAACTGGCCAGGATGGTAAACTCTCGTCGTGCCGCTCCGAGCAAATCGAAGCCCAGAGAATAATCCTCCGGAGGGTTGGTTACACCAAGCAGGGGCAGCAAGGTAGCGGGAACATCAAGATGACTGGTTATATGTGTGATTTGGCGGCGTTCGATGCCTGGAATCCACAGGATCAGCGGAGAACGGGTCTGTTCTTCGCTAAAGTCGGAGTTGTGTCCCCAGCGGCCCTTCTCCATGAAGGCTTCGCCATGATCACCGGCGATCAATACGATAGTGGAGGAAAGTAGATCGTGATCTTGGAGATAGGTGATGACACGGTTGATCTGAGTATCAACAAAGTTACAAGCGTTGATGTAGCGGTTTTTGATAAGAGCAATATCGTTTTTCAGGTCAACGGTGGCGTAATTGAAGTTTTCCAGATAAGGAGTGCGGATGGCGTTTTCCGGGGGGAAGCTGTAGCGGGAATGAGTGGCGTCGAAGAACATAAAAGTCATAAAGGGCTGGTCGGGATCTCGACGCTCGATAAAATCGAGCATGCGATTGATACACTCGCGATCACGTTCCCATCCGGGACCAGAGTCGATCAGAGATGTGTCAATCAAGCAACTGCGTGGCAGACGGGCGAAGATAGTTTTGTCAAATTCGGGAGAAGAAAAGGTGGCACTGTTGAACATTCTCATCTGGTAGTTGTCCTTGATGAGCAAATCAATGAGCAGAGGACTGCGGTTTTCCTCCAGAAAAGGAAACCAGTAATTGCCATATAGGCCGTAAAACATGGCGAATACACCCATCCGAGAGGCATTCCCGCCACTGTAGTGCTGCAGAAAGTAAACGCCTCTTTGGGCGAAAGCGTAAGTAGCGGGCGTGATCTGGGGATCTATGGCATCAGCACGAAAGGATTCGATCATAAGCCAAACAATGTTGTAAGTTTTATGATCGGAACGCCGCTGAATAACCTTCAAGGGATATTGAAGATTGATATCATGAACCTTCATTTTGAAGGATGGGTCTTTCTTGGGGGTAAATCCGAAAGATCGGGCTAAACGATTGAAGGTGATAGGTAGATAAATGGGAAAGGCGCTTGGGACAGTGAGAATAGGGGCGTAAGCGTGGAAACTGCTCAGACCGTAGGCGATACCTTGAAACGTTCCCAGTATTAACAACAGCACGAGGGCGATGTTAAAACGGCGTTTAGTAAAAAAGATTTGACAGGATATTTTAAATCGATTCACCTTCAACAATAAAATCATCATCAGTCCTTGCACCAGAAAAAAACCACCGATAACACCGATGAAGGAAAGGATGCTGGAGGTACTGCCGCCCATCGAGGCTATTCCGCCATTGGTGGTGACAATGTTCCAGACGAAGCCATTCAGGTGGAAGTCGAAAATGCCGAAGATCATGCTGTCGGCAAATACCAATATTTGGAGCAGACCAAGGACAAAGACCGCCCAACCGTAAACGATCCAGTCGGGTTTTAATCGCAGTCTTAGGCAAAAGAAAGCTAAGCGTTTCCAGGCGAGAAAGTAATGCAACAACATGACCAGCAGAGAAAACGGTACTAGATAGATGAAGCAGTAAGTGAGATAGACAGCCCCGGCGAAGAAGAAAGTGGCTGAGTTAACATATTGGATTTGTCCCAGATAAGCCGAGGCGTTAAGCAAAAGTACCAGATACGACAAGACAAAATATTGGTTTAAAACTGTTTTCCTGTTCATGGGAAAATTTAAGGCGTCAGGAACCTTTTTTCCTTTCTCTGTTCCTATTTCTCTTCTTAGCGTCTTTGCGGGATTCCTTCCTATCCCAACACAGTCTATCTCGACTATAAACCAAACCTACCACGGCCCCTCCAAAATGTCAAACAAAATCCCGACTTTTCACCTCCTCTTTCCTTTTCTACCCCTGGACCGCCCACTTCCAACTCCGCCCTCTTCTGACTTCTGAGGTGCTAAACGGATGACGGACACTCGAAGCTTAGTACTACAGCGCGATTTTATGCGATTAACTGCGTTTTTGATACTGATAATGCGGTTTAAAATGTCAAATATCAGCTAAGTCGCGCTGTAGTATTAGCATTAAGCCACCTCTGCGGGTGTCCAGTATTTTTCTCTTTTCGATATTATCGCTACGGCTATAATAGGCTCCGTTGTCGCAGGCGATAGTGCTCTGCTGGAGAGCAAATATGGAAAAACAAAACAGAGCAAAACCGGCAAACACTCTGCAAACGTGGGTCCTGTTTCTGATGCGCGCCGCGATCGGTTGGCATTTTCTCTATGGGGGCCTTGACAAACTCTTGAGCCAGGGTTGGACCTCCCGTGCCTACCTGGCCAGCTCGAACTGGTTTTTAGCGGATGTATATCACTGGATGTCAAATCTGCCCGGATTGATGTCAGTCGTTGATGTACTTAATATCTGGGGACAAATCATAATTGGATTATGTCTTATGCTCGGATTATTCACACGCCTGGCGTGCATTGCCGGGGCTTTACTATTGGCTCTTTACTACGTGACTTATGTACCCACAGCCGTTGTTAACAGCCAACTTATTGAACTTATCGCCCTTGGCGTCCTTGCTGGCGTACCTGCCGCTAACTGCCTGGGCTATAATACTCCCCAAAAACTGGGCGCGAAATGAGCGATTTTAAGATGTATTTGTCACCTGGACCGATAATGAGTTTAACTGATTCAGGAGACAACAGTTAT
>Ga0209078_1000077_pt1 | contig 19406 bp, 16 predicted proteins | sample PPLLak21cMay2015_2_FD_187257 | JGI IMG/M metagenome (GOLD analysis project Ga0209078, IMG submission 187257) | Freshwater sediment microbial communities from Prairie Pothole Lake near Jamestown, North Dakota, USA - PPLs Lake P8 Core (1) Depth... | ecosystem: Environmental > Aquatic > Freshwater...
AAAAAGATCCGTTAATAGCTATGGAATATTTCATTATATCAATAAACCTTTCTCTGTCCTTGTAAAAAAGAGGAACAATGGCATTTTCCAGCTTATCGTAAAGTGAAGCAACATCCTGAGAGTGGTTCGGCCCTTTATCTTTTTCCTGTGGCAATTTGCCAATTGACCAACCAGTCAAGCCTTCGATATGGCCCTCAATCCACCAGCCATCAAGTACACTTAGATTAGGAATGCCATTTAAAGAGGCTTTCATACCACTGGTTCCGGAAGCTTCCATGCCACGACGGGGAGTATTGAGCCATACGTCAACGCCCTGAACCAAATAACGAGCTACATTAATATCGTAGTTTTCAAGGAAGACCACCCGTCGGCGAAATGCGTCTTCACGTACAAAGTGCACTATCTGGCGGATCAGTTCTTTGCCTTCCGTATCGTGTGGATGAGCTTTGCCGGCAAAGATGATCTGCACCGGACGATCTTTGTTGGAAACGATTCTGCCGAAACGTTCGATATCTCTGAACAGCAAAGTGCCCCGCTTGTAGGTGGCAAAGCGGCGTGCAAAACCGATGGTAAGAGCTTCGGGGTCGAGCACTTCTTCGGCTTGAGCGATATCGGCGGGGCTGGCGCCGCGATTTTTCAATTGCTGTCGCAGGCGTTTGCGGGCGAACGTTACCAGACGTTCACGCCGGCGGGTGTGAGTACGCCATAACTCTTCATCCGGAATTTGATCGATTCGGTCGAAGGACGACTCGCTCTTGTCTGGCTGATCGCTCCAACTCGGTCCCAGATAGCGATCGAGCAGATCGGTCATATCCGGTGACACCCAGCTCCTGACATGAATACCATTGGTAATGGAGGTAATGGGAATCTCATCGACAGGCAGGTTACTCCAGATTTTTTGACACATGTTGCGTGATACTTCACCGTGCAGTTTGCTTACGCCGTTATGGCAGGTTGACAGTCGCAGAGCCATGTTGGTCATGCTGAACGATTCGTCGGTGTTGCGGGGATCGACCCGGCCCAGTCCCAGGAAATCCTGCCAACTCAGTTTAAGAGATTTGTAGTAGTTGCCGAAGCATTTTTCCATCATCGCCGGCGAAAAGACGTCATGTCCGGCCGGGACGGGAGTGTGCGTAGTAAAAACATTGCCACTGACAATGGCTTCACGAGCCTGAGCAAAAGAAAGCTGATATTGCTCGATGGCTTGGCGAATACGCTCCAAAGCCATAAACGCGGCATGACCTTCGTTTATATGACAGACGGCAGGTTCGATATCCAGTACCTTAAGCGCAGTAAAGCCACCAATACCCAGGACGATTTCCTGCCGGATGCGCATATTACTATCACCTCCGTAGAGTTGGGCGGTGATTTGCCTGTCTTCGATGCGATTGCAGCGAAGGTTGGTGTCCAGAAGATAAAGAGTGACCCGGCCAACCTGAACTTTCCATATCTGAACCACCACATCACGCTCGGCTATTTCCACATGAAAACGAACGGGCCGGCCGTCTTGTCTGGTTACCAGGGTAACCGGCATATTATAAAAGTCATTTTCCGGATACATTTCCTGCTGCCAACCGTCGGCATTGAGATACTGCTGAAAATATCCCTGGCGATACATCAGTCCCACACCCACCAGTGGCAGTCCCAAATCACTGGCGCTTTTGAGATGGTCCCCGGCCAAGATCCCCAGACCGCCAGAATACAAAGGCAGGCAATCATGTATGCCAAACTCCGCACTGAAATAAGCAATTGTACTGGGAGCGTTCGATACATTTTCATTGGTATCGCCTGATTTGTTGGAGGCGACGATGGTGTCATACCATCGCGATCCTTCCATGTAATCCTGTACTTTTTCGCAGACCCGGTCCAGATGAGCCAGGAAACCCACGTTTTCGGCGGCATCGTTGAGCCGTTCCTGTGAAAGCTGGCCGAGCATCTTTACGGGGTTGTGCTTGCATTCGTCCCAAAGATTGGGGGCCAGCCGACGAAACAGACTGACTGCTTCATGATCCCATCCCCAGTAGAGATTATACGCGATCTGTTTGAGAGGTTGGAGCCGTTCCGGCAGCGATGGTGCTACCACAAATGTCCTTACGTTTTTCATTGGTTACCTCCCGCTTAGCTGATACTTGTCGTTTTAGTCTGTTGCGACAATCAACAATATTTCAGAAAATACCATAACTGGTTAAGGTGAAAACTATTACACCAATATATTTGCTTTATTCGACGTTTCGTGTACGAGACTGAAACCCAAAGGTCCTGATTCTCTGGAATTACCCTTGGTTGTGTGCCAAAAACAACAGTCACAGGTGATTCTATCGGTATTATCGCTACAATCAAGCCATTTGCATTTTAAGTTTTGTAGTTATTGGACTTTTTTTATGCTTGACATCTTTGCGGTGTTCCATAAAATGCTGTGAGTTAGGCGTTTTTGTTGTTTTGTACAGTGTGAAAGAAGCGGAGAGATGTGTATTAAAATAATATCGCGGGGTAGAGCAGTTTGGTAGCTCGTCGGGCTCATAACCCGGAGGTCGCAGGTTCGAATCCTGCCCCCGCTAGTTTTGATAACTCTCTTAGGTACAAGCATTTACAATCGTAAAAGCTTGTACCTTTTTTGTTGCGCCTGAAACAACTGCAACTGAATTGCAACTAAAATGTTACGTTGATCATGCGGTTATTATGCCCATAATCCCGATTGAAGGCTGGAGTGATATCTATTCAACATTTTTAACAGATTTACTTCAGGCTCTGCCATTACAACGTATTACCTTCGGGCAGATTTGCAGGTACTCGTCAGCTATGCGATTAACGGAACAAAAGCTCGGCAGGCGTAACCCCATCTCAAACCAACTCGAAAAGGGTAAAATCCCCCGATGGCCGAACACGTTTTCCTGCTGATCCGCGAATAAAAGTATATCGCCATCTGATGCAGACCATCAAGGCCATTAACACGGCTAAGGGGTTGTTTTTGGATGACGGATTTGGTATAATGCGAAGTTTTGCAGATATTGGCGAGTTTTTGATGGATAGGTGTTTTGCTGAATGAGTACGGAACATATACGTAATTTTTCGATTGTGGCGCATATCGATCACGGCAAAAGTACGCTGGCGGACCGTATTATGCAGCTCACCGGGGCGGTCAGTCAGCGGGAATTCCATGATCAGATGCTCGATAGTATGGACCTTGAGCGCGAACGCGGTATCACCATCAAGGCCTCGGCCGTGACGATGAAATATACCCATGACGGCATAGAATATATGCTGAACCTGATCGATACGCCCGGCCATGTGGATTTTCATTACGAGGTGTCGCGGTCGATGGCGGCGTGCGAAGGGGCACTTCTGGTGGTGGATGCGTCTCAGGGTGTCGAGGCACAGACCGTGGCTAATGCGTATTTGGCAATTGAAGAAGGACTGGAGATAATACCGGTAATCAATAAGATCGATCTGTCGTCGGCTCAGCCGGATGTGGTGGCCGAGGAGATCGAACATATATTGGGACTAAAAAAGGAAGAGTGTTTTTTTATCAGTGCCAAGTCAGGTATCGGAGTGAAAGAACTGCTGGAAGCGGTGGTGACACTGCTGCCGGCGCCGCAAGACCGCTCTGACGAGCCGACGGCGGCACTTATATTCGACAGCCATTTCGATGATTACCGTGGTGTGATCTGTTATGTGCGGGTTTTTGCCGGAGCCTTGGAGGCGACCAAAAAGATCAGAATGATGGGCACCGGACGGAGCTATCCGGTAATGGAACTGGGCAAATTCACACCTAATATGACAAAGGTTGGGCGGCTGGGCACCGGCGAGGTTGGCTATGTGATTGCCAGTATCAAGCAGTTGTCGGATGTAACCATCGGCGATACGATTACCGATGAGTTGCACCCGGCCCCGGTGGCGCTGCCTGGTTATCAGCCGCCGGTGCAGATGGTGTTTTCCGATTTTTACCCGTCAGCGGCGACCGACTTTACCGGGTTGCGGTCGGCGTTCGAAAAACTGTCGCTGAACGATTCGAGCTTTACCTTTATACCGCAAAGTTCGCCGGCACTGGGGTTTGGGTTTCGCTGTGGGTTCCTGGGACTGCTGCACATGGAAATCATCCAGGAACGGCTCGAACGGGAAAACGATATCGAGGTGATCCAGACTGCTCCAACCGTCAGTTACGAAGTGGTGACCAACGGCGATGAGGTGATCCGGGTGGATTCGCCCAGCCAGATGCCCGACGCCGGCCATATCAAAGAATATCGTGAGCCGTTCGTTAGGCTGGAAATTATTACGCCGAGCGATTCGATCGGCGCGATTATGAAACTGGCCGAACAAAGACGCTGCTCCCTGAAGAGAACCAACTATCTCAGTATCCGTCGGGTGATGTTGGAATACAAGGCGCCGCTGGCGGAGATTGTCTATGACTTTTACGATCTGCTCAAGGGGGCGAGCCATGGCTATGCGACGATGGATTACGAACTGACAGGTTTCGAAGCCAGCGATCTGGTCAAGGTCGATATCCTGGTCAATAAGGTACCGGTCGATGCCTTGTCGGTAATCATGCACCGCGCTAACGCCGAGCAGCGAGGCAGACGGGTGCTGATCCGCTTGCGTCGAGCGATACCACGGCATCAGTTTGAAGTGCCGCTACAGGTGGCGGTCGGGGGCAAAATTATCGCCCGCGAGACGATCAAGGCGTATCGCAAAGACGTCACGGCTAAACTTTATGGCGGCGATATTACTCGCAAAATGAAAGTGCTCAAAAAACAAAAAGAAGGCAAAAAACGAATGAAAAGCATCGGCTCAGTAAACATCCCACAGGAAGCGTTTATGACGATCCTCGATAACAGTGAATGAATAAAAAGACAGGTCGATAGAAATAACCAGATAAAGGTTGATTTTATGGCTATTGCAAAATTGAGAAGTTTTCTGCCGGGGCGTTTCAGGCGGTTGCGCAGCAAAATGCGAGAGAGTGAGCTTGATTGTTTGATTGTGATCGACCCGTCGGATGTGAGATATCTTACGGGGTTCACCGGTGAAGACAGCGTATTGGTAGTGACGGGTCGGCATAAGATAATGGTTACCGACAGTCGTTACGTCGAACAGATACGGCAGGAATCTCCGGGGTTGTCTGTGAGGAACTGTAAAGGGTCGGGCAGGCTGATAGATATGGTGTGCGAAACGGTGTTCGATGTATTGGCCGGTCTGAAAAAGTACCAGCCAAGGCGAAACAGGGAGCAAACCATAGGAATCGATCAGGATGCTGTTACGGTCAGGCAGCACAAGGCATATCGGAAAATATCCAAGAAAGGGTTTAAGCTCAGGCCAAGCCCGCCGTTGTTGCGTCAACTCCGGCAATGTAAGGATGATTTCGAACTAAGCCGGATTCGCAAATCGATAAAGGTGGCGCAAGATTCGATGTGTGAAGTGTTGGGTTGGCTGGAAGTCGGGATGAGCGAACAGGAAGTGGCGGCCCGGCTGGAATACGAGATGGCCAGGCGCGGCGGTGCTCCGGCAGCGTTCAAAAGTATCGTCGCGTTTGGCGATCACGCGGCACAGCCGCACGCGATACCGGGGCGAAAACGGCTGCGACGCGAACAGCCGTTATTGTTCGACTGGGGAGCGACGGTAGGGGGGTACAAAAGTGACTTGACACGGTGTTACGTCTCCGGTAGAATCCCCCCTGCGTTTGCCAATGCGTACCAGTGGCTACTGGAGACGCAACTAGCTGCAATACAGGCAGTTAGAGCGGGCACTACCCTCAAAGATGTGGATGCTGCGGCTCGCAAAGTACCGCCCCGAAAATTACCTGTGTACGAACATGGTACCGGCCATGGGATAGGATTGGACATCCACGAAAGGCCGTTTATTACCGCCGGAAGCAATGAGCCACTGCAGGAAGGTATGGTAATAACAATTGAGCCGGGTATTTATGTGCCAGGCCGATTCGGGATCCGAATCGAGGATGATGTGCTGGTCACAAGCCGCGGCAGGAAGGTATTGACCAGCTTGGCCAAAGACTTGAATTCAGTATCCTTGTTGGAGTAACCGGGCAATGGAAATTGAGAAGATAAAAGAGTTGATGGATATGATGAAGGCCAACGATTTGAATGAGTTGGAGATCGTTGACGGCCAAACGCGTATTATGCTCAAACGCGGGTCATCTCCTCAGGTGATACCGCAGGTGGTAGCGATGCCGCCAGTAATCTCGGCAGTGCCGCCAGTAGTCTCGGCAGCGCCGCCGGCGGAAACCGCTTTACAGGCGAGTGGGAAAAGCAACGGAGTTCCGTCCGCATCCTCGGCAGAAGATAATCTGGTCGAAATCGTCTCGCCTATTGTAGGTACATTTTATGTCAGGCCCAGTCCAACCGCCGAGCAGTTCGTCGAGGTAGGCTCACAAGTGGATGAAGAGACGGTGGTGTGCATAATTGAAGCAATGAAAGTGATGAACGAAATCAAAAGTGAGATTAAAGGAACGATAAAGAAGATACTGGTCAGTGACGGCCAGTCGCTCGAATACGGCCAACCAATGTTTCTCGTTGAGCCGGGCTAGAGGAATGTCAAAGGACGTAAATGTTTTCGCGAATATTGATAGCAAACAGGGGTGAGATCGCACTGCGGATAATTCGTGCCTGCCGTGAACTTGGCGTTCAAACGGTAGCGGTGTATTCCGAGGCGGACCGTGGGTCGGCATATTTGAAGCTGGCGGACGAAACTGTTTGTATCGGACCGGAAGACCCGTTGGAGAGCTATCTGAATATTTCGCGAATAGTAAGTGCCGCCGAGATTTCCAATGTCGAGGCGATCCATCCGGGTTACGGCTTTCTGGCGGAGAACGCTCACTTTGCCCAGGTCTGTCAGGAGTGCAAGATAAACTTTATTGGGCCGAGTCCCGAATCGATGCGGTTGTTGGGCGATAAGGTGGCGGCGCGGAAGCTGGCCCGGCGTGCCAAGGTTCGGGTAGTGCCCGGTTCCGACGGAGTGGTAGCCGGCGAAAACGAAGCGGTGGATTTGGCGGCTACGATTGGTTATCCGGTGATAGTCAAGGCGGCCGGCGGAGGCGGTGGGCGAGGGATGCGTATAGCTCATAACGAGATGAGTTTGCGGGTAGCGTTCCACAGCGCCAAGACAGAAGCAAAAAACGCCTTTAATAATTCAGACTTATACATCGAGAAGTTCCTCGAACAGTCCAGGCATATTGAGGTGCAGATACTGGCGGATCGCGCAGGAACCGTGTTGCATTTGTGGGAGCGTGATTGTAGCCTGCAAAGGCGGTATCAAAAGATAATAGAGGAAACGCCAAGCCCATCTATTAATTCGGATGTGCGAGAAGAATTGTGCCAGGCCGCCGTTCGCCTGGCCAAAGCGGCCCAATACGTCAATGCCGGCACGGTGGAATTTCTGTTGGATAAAAAGGACAAATATTATTTCAGTGAGGCTAACACCAGAATCCAGGTGGAGCATCCGATAACCGAAATGGTCACAGATGTGGACATGGTGAAATGGCAATTACGAATTGCGGCGGGCGAGCATCTCAAGATGCGTCAAAAAGACATTAAACAGCAGGGTGTGGCGATTGAATGCCGTATTAACGCGGAAGATCCGTCGGACGGTTTTAAGCCCTGCCCTGGCCAAATCGAGCGTTATGTGGCGCCGGGTGGTTTTGGAGTGCGACTCGATACGCATGTGCACGCCGGTTATAAGGTTTCGCCGCGTTACGATTCACTTATCGGCAAACTGATCGTGCACAAGAAGAGCCGGGCCGAGGCGATCGCGTGTATGAGGCGGGCTTTGCAGGAATACGATTTGTTCCCGATAAAGACTACTATACCGTTGTGTTTGGAGATATTGTCTCATCCACAATATATAAAAGGTCAGATTGATACAGGTTTTGTCGAACGTACATGGTAGAGGACTTATGGGAATACAACAACTAAAAGGTAATGCGGTGGTAGGCCAGTCGGGCGGTCCTACCGGGGTAATCAATCAGTCGCTGGTTGGTGTGATCGAAGAGGTCCGCGAGCAGGAGTGCATTAACGAACTGCTTGGCGCTGTGCACGGCGTACGCGGCATTCTGAAAGAGGAATTCATTGATCTCAAGAAGCTTTCCAGGCGAAATCTCGACGATATCGCCCGGACGCCGTCGTCGGCACTGGGTTCGACGCGGGACAAACCGGACGAAGAATATTGCGATCTGCTGATCAAGGCGTTTCGCAAGAATAATGTACGTTATTTCTTCTATATCGGCGGTAACGATTCGGCAAGTACGGCGCACATTATTAACACTTTGGCGCAAAAGGCCGGTTACGAACTTAAACTGTTTCATATTCCCAAGACGATCGATAACGATCTTTTGGTGACCGATCACTGTCCGGGCTTTGGTACGGCAGCCAGATTCGTGGCACACGCGATTATCGGTGACGATCTTGATAACCGCGCTCTGCCGGGAATCAAAATAAATATCGTGATGGGTCGCAACGCCGGTTTCCTGACCGCTTCGTCCATGCTGGCGAGGCGCCGCGAAGGAGATGGACCTCATCTGATCTACGTGCCTGAAAGACCATTAGCTATGGAAAAATTTGCCAGTGATGTGGGCGAAGTTTACGAGCGGCTGGGCCGTTGCGTGGTGGTGGTCAGTGAAGGTATCGTTAACGAAGATAAGGTGCCCTGGGCTCAGTGGATTCAACAGAAAGTGGAGGCGGATGCCCATGGAAATGTACAACTTTCGGGCAGCGGTGCGCTGGCGGATTTCCTGGTTAACGAACTGAAAAAGTCTATGAGCGGCCGCATGCGCGCCGATACATTCGGCTATCTCCAACGCAGTTTTCCGGGCCTGATCAGCCCGGTGGATGCCTACGAGGCTCGATATTGTGGTCGCATGGCGGTGTTTTACGCGGTTGGCGAAAACTCGGCAGGCAGCGTATGCCTACAACGGTTCGGTAAGGGAGATCGCTATCGGATAGAAACCTTCCTGACGACCCTGGCATCGGTGGCGGTCAAAACAAAATGTCTGTCAGATGAATTTATCAACGAGTCAGGCAACAATATAAACGAAAGCTACCGGGATTATGTTTCTCCATTAGTCGGTCCGTTGCCGGAAACCGGTTACGTGATTGGCTGAGATACGTTATGGACTATTTTCAATATCGTAGCAATCAGTTGTATTGTGAAGATGTGCCGGTACGGCGGATTGCCGATGAAGTGGGTACGCCGGTATATATGTACAGTGCGGCGACGCTGCAACACCATTTCGGAAATCTCGAAAAAGCCTTCGCAGAGCTGACGCCGTTGATCTGTTATTCCGTTAAGGGTTGCAGTAATATCCACATCTGCCGACTTTTGGCGCAGATGGGCAGTGGCTTTGACGTCGTCAGCGGCGGAGAGTTGTTTCGTGTTCAGCAGGCCGGTGGTCGGGCCGATAAGGTCGTTTACGCCGGAGTCGGAAAAACGGATCAGGAAATTCGCCAGGCCATTACGGCAGGCATAGCTTACTTCAATATCGAGTCGGAAGCGGAACTTGCCAACCTGGTTACCATAGCCGAAGATATGGCCCAGCCGGTGCAGGCGGCGCTGCGTATCAATCCTGACGTCGATCCTAAAACACATCGTCACACCACGACCGGCAAAAAGCAAACCAAGTTTGGCGTTGACCTGGAACTCGCTACGAAGGTTTTTCAGCGGTATGGACATGACCGATACGTCAAACTCAATGGAGTTCATCTGCATATCGGTTCGCCTGTAAATTCGGTCGATCCTTATGCCAAAGCAATAGAAAAGACACTGAGCTTTATCGATGAACTGCGTTCGCAGGGTTTTACCGTGGATATGATCGATGTTGGCGGAGGTTTCGGCACTGATTATACCACCGGACAGGCGCCGAACACGGCAGATTACGCGGCGGTGATCATGCCTCTGCTGCGGGGTAAGGGATTGCGGTTGATCCTTGAACCGGGCCGTAGCATATCGGGCAACGCCGGCATATTGGTGACCAGAGTGCTCTATATGAAACAAAGTGGACAAAAATATTTTGCCATTGTCGATGCGGCGATGAACGATCTGATTCGTCCGGTGCTCTATGAAGCATTTCACTTTATCTGGCCGGTTCAGGTGGATAATGGGTTTGCCATTGAAAATCGAAGCGATCCGGTGGAAATCGCGGGTACGAGGAAGATGGACGTGGTCGGCCCCATCTGCGAAACAGGTGATTATTTGGCGCGAGACCGTTTCTTGCCGCCGTTGCGGCGTGGTGACTTGCTGTCAGTCTTTACTGCCGGTGCGTACGGATTTGCCATGAGCAGTCAGTACAATTCACGCGGACGAGCCGCCGAGATTCTTGTCGAGGGGACCACCTTCAGAATTATCCGACGGCGTGAACGCTACGAAGATCTGATCGCGATGGAGAAAACCCCGGATTGACCAAAAAAGCAAACCTTTGACGCGGGCGCCAAAAAAACGGCGGAAGCTAAAATAGCGACGGAAAAGAAAATAACCCTGCTTAGGAACTGCCCATCAGTGGCTTAGCGGTGGGGGGGGAGTCTGGGTTAGTTTCTATATTACTTTTGCGAGATTCCAGTTCCTGCTGAAGGTTGAGGGCCTTTACCAGATTAGCTCGCATCCCAGCCAGACACACGAGCAGAATCAAACCACCTCCTGCCGCAGCAGCCAGGGCGATAAGAATTATAAAAGTTTCCATTGAGCCCACAACAATATTCCTTTAGGTCAGGCGGGCCAAAACCACCGTAATGATCCCGGCTCAGAAATTTCTTCCAACAGGAAAAATATCGGTAAAAGGCACAGAAAACATTTAGTTTGTTTTTAGTGTTGTTCAGCACAGGCAGGTTACGATTGTTGCAGCAAAGCTATGTAGCCTCCGTCGCGATAGTCAGCCTCCGCGGAATGGTCGCCGGCTTGATCGGTTGGCCGGTTCCTGTCACTTGTTGGGGCATGTTCACAGCTCCGGGTGCGGGCATGGGGAAGAGTGAGTTTCTGGCCGGACAGGCCCAAAGAACTGTTTTCCTCCAGGAATTTTTGTATCAGAGATTCGTTTTCGAGGGTATCAATACTACAAGTGCTGTAAAGAATTTTTCCGTTTGGCCTGATCGCCAGAACCGCTGTTTTCAGCAGTTCCGACTGCTGACGAGCCAATCGTACGATAGCAGCCGGCTTGAGCAGATGGCGTACCTCGACACGTCGGGCCAGCACACCGGTATTGCTGCAGGGCGCATCAACAAGAACGGCATCGAAGGGACCGTCACGTCCCATAAGATTGTGCAGTTCATCGGCTCGGCATGTTTGTACGATAGTGATACCGAGCCGACGGCAGTTCTCCTCGATCAGGGCCAGTTTCTCGGAACTGACATCGCACGCGACAATTGTCCCGTTATTGTCCATCAATTCAGCCAAATGCGTAGTTTTACCGCCGGGAGCGGCGCAAAGGTCAAGAATACGCTGACCAGCCAGCGGTTCCAGCATGGGTGTTGCCGACATTGCGGTAACGTCCTGTACGAAAAACAAACCTTCCTGATAGCCCGGCAGTTGCCCAGGCACCGCTGGCTGCAATAATTGTATTGCTGGGCCATTGGTTTTGGCACGAATGCCGGCTTTGGTTAACCGCTCCAGCATCTGGGCATCGGTGCAGCGAAGACGGTTTACCCGCAGTGTCAGGGCCGGATGGGAATTATCGGCCAGGCAAATCGCCCGGACTGTCTCCTGATCGAACTGCTTGAGCCAACGTTCTATCAGCCAAAGTGGATGGCCGAAACCCAGGCTATAATATTTCGCCGGTCTTTTGCTCGGATCGGGTAAAAAATCGCTTTTGAACTGACAGGCGTATTGTTCATCGCGCCAAAGCGTAGCACGGGGCCGGGTCGCGTTGTCACTGGTGAGCGGCCCTTCCATATCGCGTTGGATCGAACGCAGCACCGCGTTGACGAATGTTTCGCCGCCGCGGATTCCGGTCTCGCGAGCCTGCTCGACCGCCTGATGTACAGCGGCAAAATCGGGTGTTCGCTCCAGATAAACAAGCTGATAAAGCCCAACACGCAATATCTGCAGCAATATCGGATCGATTTTCCGTATGCCTCGATTACTATGTTTACTGATAAGATGGTCCAGCGTGATAAGATATCTGCAGACACCGCAGGCCAGTTCATGCCCCAGCCGGCGGTCGCGACTATCCAGTTCCCCACTGCTGAATATATCGTTCAGGCTTTCCTGAATACGCTGTTGACGCTGCTGGAAGGCCAGTAAAGAGTTGGCCGCGATATTGCGGGCGCTATTGTTATCAAGTGTGGATTGTTTTTTCAGAACCATAAATATAGTTAACTTTCGCAGTTTTTTTTACCCAATTTCCATCCAACAGGGCCTGTTACGCAAAAATGGTTTTTTATATGCTTTCGATAAATGTTCCGCTAACGTATAAAATTATCGGTCTTGGTCCCAAAAGGCCCTGTTCTGGCTTTGCTTATAAACAACACACAAGAAAAAGTGCGACACGTAGAGCCGCGTAAGCGAAATCGCACATATACAGTTTTCCAGATGCACACGTTGATCAAATGGCTGCCCTAATCAAAATGGCGGCATCAATCAAGGGCAAAACCGGACCGTTATCCGTCGAGGAATCGATCGCCGGGCTGCAGACGTCTGCCGTTGACAAAGGCGGCAAAGTCCATCAATTTGCTATTGTCCGGTCGGATTTCCAACAGTTTTATTTTCCCCGGCCTGCAGATGATACTCATATCCTCGGTGACGGTCCCCGGCGGTTCGGTTGTTTCATCGGCACATTCAGATATAACCTCGGCTCGGCCTATGCAGACGCGTTCGGGCATGGTTTTCGCTTTTTGTTGAAGCTGGCAAAACGCGCCCGGCCAGGGCCACATACCGTGAATAAAATTGCGGATTCCACGGACCCCCTGATTCCAGCGAATCTTACCGTCATTTTTTTCCAGTTTTGGCGCTCGACAGGCAAGGCTGTCGTCCTGGATCAGCGGTGCGTCTGTTCCCTGGGCAATCTTCTCCAGCACTTCGCCCACAAGATGTGGGCCCATAATCGCTAGGCGGTCGTGCAATTCGCCGGCAGTCTCCTGTGGTTTTATCTCAGTGGCGACCTGTCCCAGGATGTTCCCGGCATCCCAAAATTCGTTGACTTCGATTACGGTCAGGCCGGTCTGCTTTTCTCCATTGATAATGGCCCAATTGATCGGGGCGGCACCGCGATATTTCGGTAACAGCGAACCGTGCAGGTTGATAACCCGACAGTTCGGAAGGTTCAGCAGGGCGGTTCCGATTTTTTGCCCGAAAGCTATCACCAGCAGTATTTCAGGCTCCAGGGAGGTGATATGATCGACCAGTTCGTGATTGTTTACATTTTCTGACTGGCGGTAGGGCAGGTTTAGTTCCTCAGCCACACTGGCGATAGGTGTCGGGTGCATTTTTCTGCCGCGACCGGCCTGGCGGGCCGGTTGAGTGATCACTTCCAAAACCTGGTGTTTCCGGCCGGACGAGCCGACCAGCCATTTGATGCTCTCACAGCCGAACTCGCCGCTTCCCAGAAATACTATCCGCATATCCAAGCACCTTTAACCATGAAAAACAGTCTGGTAATACGATAACTCCTGTTGTGGCAACCGTCAACATTTCTTTAACCGGGGCTGCAAATTCTATTGACAATGGTGGCCCGAACCACTATAAAACTGGTCTTGCGGATTTTTGTGAGGAAATAGATATGCCAACGAATATCAAAATTACCGCCGGCGATGTTCAGGTACGAGCTGAGTTGAATGACGGACCCACGGCTCGCGCGATCGCCGCGACGCTGCCAATTACGGCAACGGCCCAGCGGTGGGGCGATGAGATATATTTTGCGATTCCCGTCGAAATGGAACTGGAAAAAGATGCAACGGAGGTCGTTGATTTGGGGACGCTGGGTTATTGGCCCACAGGCAATGCTTTTTGTATGTTTTTTGGTCCTACGCCCGCCTCGCGGGGTGACCAGATACGTGCCGCCTCGGCCGTGAGTATTATTGGAGACATGCTCGGAGATATTACCGAACTAACCACCGTGCCCAATGGGGCTAAGGTGGGTATAGAATTGTTGTGACAGATATTTTTTTAAGGAGTAGTATTTATGCCATTGGTAACAACTGAAAAAATGTTCAAACAGGCTTATGATGGTGGCTTTGCCATCGGAGCGTTCAATGTAAATAATATGGAGTTACTACAGGCCATTGTGGATGCCTGCAAGGCGGAAAATGCACCACTCATTTTACAAATATCCAAAGGCGCCAGGGAGTATGCCAATATCAAGTACCTAAAGGCCCTGATCGACACCGCGGTAAGTGAAACCGACCTGCCCATAGCGATACACTGCGATCACGGCGATACCTTCGAATTGTGTAAACAGTGTGTGGATGATGGATATACCTCGGTGATGATCGACGCGTCGCACAAACCGTTTGAAAAAAACGTGGCGCTGACCAGACAGGTGGTTGAATATGCACACGCGAATAAAGTGGTCGTGGAAGCCGAGATCGGTCAATTGGGGGGTATTGAGGAAGATGTCGTGGGCGTCTCGCAAGATGATGTTACCAAGCATCTGACCGACCCGGACGAGGCCGTCGAATTCGTCAGGCAAACCAATTGTGATTCCCTGGCGGTGGCCTGCGGAACCAGTCACGGCGCCTTCAAGTTCAAGTCCGCGCCCAAATTGGCGTTCGACGTGATTGAGAAGATCGCCAATCGTCTGCCGGGCTTCCCGTTGGTCATGCACGGTTCCAGTAGCGTACCGAAAGAATTCGTCGATCTTATCAACCGGTATGGCGGAAATATGCCAAACACCATGGGAGTGCCGGAAGAGGCCATCAGTAAGGCCGCCAAAATGGCGGTGTGCAAAATCAACATAGACACCGATCTGCGTTTGGCCCTGACGGCAAAGATCAGACAGGTATTCACGGAAAAACCCGGTGAGTTCGATCCGCGTAAATACCTGGGACCGGGACGGGATGCCATTACACAGATGGTCAGACACAAACTACACGTACTGGGTTGTGCGGGCAAGGCCGACATCTGCCGCTGACAGGGTCGTCGCTCGTTTAATCTTCATGACTCCACTTACTGCGGGCCTCCCAAAGACTTGCATCCGTACTATCCGCGTCACTGCGCGATTGTTCACTTTTGCACATGCTGTAAAGGTCGGTCCAAGGCCCCATAACTTGCCTTTTCTCATAAGAAAGACAATAATCTTTTAGAAAAGAATGTTATTGTCAAGCCGGCTAAGGGGCATTTTGGTTTCCCCAGGCTGGTTGGAACGGCCGAAAATCGGCGGCAGTTCAGCGACAGAGCAGTAATTATGCATGGAATTGCCTAAAAAGTGGACTTTTTTTGGAAAAATTTGGTTTTTATATGTCAGGAGTGGCCTATTCGCCAAAACCCGGCATTTGATCTCTAAAATTTTTTAAGGAAAGGTTTTTTTCGGGTTAACTTGACATGAAGAACTGCCGAATTGGTAGGTGACGCAAAATAGGCGTGAATTATTATTTGATGAGGTTGGAAAACTCGGTTTTTATAAGCTTTTTAAGCGAGGGGATTTGAGGCCCTAAGAAGCCTGAAATGGAATAGTGTGCTAATGGACAAGAAAAAAAATGTATTGACAACGGGGCAAGTGGCCAAGATTTGTAATGTCGCGCCGCGTACAGTGTCCAAATGGTTTGATTCGGGGCGGTTACGCGGATATCGGATACCGGGCAGTAAAGATCGCCGTATCCCTCTCTCGCAGTTAATCCGCTTTATGCGCGTCCACGGAATACCGTTAAATGGGCTTGACGGAGGTACCGTGCGTGTCATGCTGGTTGACAGCGAAGAAGGAAGAAACAGGGCCATCAGTGAGGCATTGGAAAAGGATGGGCGATTTGACGTAAAAACTGCCGAGTGCGGATTTGATGCGGGACTGATTGCGGAACAATTCCACCCACATGTCATCTTTATGGATATAATGTTGGAAGACATCAATCCTAAGCGCATTTGCCAGATTATCCGGGAAAACACGGAATTGCAAACTACACGCATAATTGCGTTTACTTCTGTCTTGACCGAAGGAGAAGGACAGGCCCTGTTACAGCAGGGATTTGATGGTTATCTGTGTCGGCCGCTTGATATCAAGAAAATCATTCAGTGTATCGATGAGAGCATATCGATTATCCACTGATTAGATGCCTTGGTCGAATAGCGACACAACAACAAATTTGTGTTTCCGGCCCGGCATTGCTTGGAGGCAAGGCTCAAAAGGCCTTTCAAGGGCAGTGTCTGGGATCCATTGGCTCAGGGTCGTCGTGAAAATCTTACGGCGGCCTTTTTTTTCTTCTGATTTTCCCGCCGGCTGAACTTGCCAACCCAAATTTCTCACGCATGCTGCCAAATATCCCCATATAAGTATTTGTCTCGCAATATCGAGCATTTTGCTATATATTTGAATTTGACAGATAATCTCACACGCCAGGTACCCAACTTTGATGTTGACGCCAAAAGTCGATATTCACACCTGAAAACGCCGCATTGGTATCAGAATCGACGTTTCGTAATCCTTTTGACGCTGGTGTCAACTTTACAAAAATCGTTTGCGGTTTGTGAATATGGCCGTATAATGCCGACAGTATAATGCTGATGGCGTTATTTGGTGTTTTATTGCCATATAGAGGTGGACAGATAAAACAGTTCAAAATAATGAAAGGAGCAACTGATTATGACTGTAAAGATGTTTTTGCCAGAGAAAGACATTCCTCGTCAATGGTATAATTTGGCTGCTGATCTGCCCACCCCGTTGCAGCCGCCGCTTGGGCCCGGTGGCAAACCGATTTCCCCTGATATGCTGGCGCCCGTTTTTCCCATGAATTTAATCGAACAGGAGGTCAGCCATGATCGCTGGATAGATATTCCAGAGGGAATCCTTGATCTACTATATCGCTGGCGCCCTTCTCCTCTGCATCGGGCCAAGTACCTGGAAAAAGCCCTCAATACACCGGCTCGTATATATTATAAAAACGAGGGTGTCAGTCCGCCCGGTTCTCACAAACCCAATACCGCTGTAGCACAGGCTTGGTACAATAAACAATTTGGCATAAAACGATTGACCACTGAAACAGGTGCAGGTCAGTGGGGCAGTGCCTTGAGTTTTGCCTGCTCACTGATCGGACTGGAATGCAGGGTCTTCATGGTCAGGATCAGTTTTGACCAGAAGCCGTTTCGCAGGCTGATGATGGAAACATGGGGCGCTAACTGTATCGCCAGTCCCAGTGACAAAACCAACGCCGGCAGAAAAATTCTCAAAGAAATGCCGGACACCCCGGGAAGTCTCGGAATTGCTATTAGTGAGGCAATCGAAGCGGCCGTTACCGATCCAACCGGGTCAACACGTTATTCGCTCGGTAGTGTCCTAAATCATGTCCTGCTCCATCAAACCATTATCGGGCTGGAAGCTAAGAAACAACTGGAAATGTTTGGTGAAAATAAGGTTGACGTAGTTATCGGCTGTGCCGGCGGCGGTAGCAATTTTGCCGGTCTTGCATTCCCGTTTGTCGCCGACAAGATCAACGGCGCCGACATCAAAATCATTCCGGTCGAGCCGACTTCGTGTCCAACCATGACACGTGCCCCGTTCAGCTACGATCATGGCGATATGGCCCGTACCACACCACTGTTGCCGATGCACTCTTTGGGACATGCTTTCATACCGCCTCCAATCCATGCCGGCGGTTTGCGATATCATGGTATGGCTCCATTGGTTTCTCAGGCGATTGTGGAGGGACTGCTGGAACCGCTGGCGATTCCGCAGTTGGAATGCTACGAAGCTGCTATGCTGTGGGCTCGCACTGAAGGAACTATCAGTGCTCCCGAGACCAGCCATGCCATCGCCGCAACCATCCGACAGGCCCGCCAGGCCGCCGAAGAAGGCAAAAAAAAGGTTATAATCATGAATTGGAGCGGTCACGGGCTGATGGACTTGACCGGCTATCAGGCTTTTCTTGAAGGCAAACTGGTCGATCATGCCATCTCGGAGGATGAACTGCGACAATCGGTCAGCGTCATGGATGGACTTCCAAAACCCAGCACCGCTAAAACAGGTAAATGGTAACAATGAGCATTGACAAGCCCCACGACAAACGCCTCATACGATGCCCGATGCTCGGCCATGATGTGTCGTTTGCGTATTGCCGACAAACCGGCTCGTCGATGCCTTGTCATAAAATTTTGGATTGTTGGTTTGAGGTTTTTCCTGTAGCCGATTTTGTGCGTGAGCATTACAGCACGGAACAAATACAGCGAATTTTTGCTCCGCCTAAACCTAAAATTACTTCGCTTATTGAATTAATACAACAGGCGCAAAAAAATATCGAACCGCCTGATAATCAATAATAGACGTTACTGGAGTTTGTTTTGTCTCGCACTTATGGGAGTGTGAATGGTTTTATTGTTCTATTGGTAATAGGAGATGATGAGCATGAAAAAACTAGTGATTGGCCAAATTGTCTGCTTGACCTTTGTGATGGCTTTGACGGGCGTGGCCCAGGCGGGTGAAACAGGTCATTATCCGCTCGGTTCCGAAGGGCTCAAGGCCGCCACTCTGCCGCCTCCGGGCTTGTACTTACGTACCTATACCAGTTTTTACACTGCCAATGTCTTAAGAGACGGCGATGGCGATAATGACGGGCTTGGCCTTGACCTCGACGCCCTGGCCATCGTTCCCAGGGTTATCTGGATGACCGACAAAAAAATCCTAGGAGCCGACTACGGTATGGACGCGCTGCTTCCGTTTGTTCAGACGGATTTTGAGTTGGACACCGTAGGCTTTAAGGACAACGATTTCTGTATCGGTGATTTTTTCCTAGAGCCAATCGACCTTGCCTGGCATGGTGACCGTTATGATGTTGGCGCGGCTTTCGGCGTCTGGATGCCGACCGGCGACTACAACGAAACCAAACCCGCTTCGCCAGGCAAAGGCTTCTGGACCACCATGTTCACCTTGGGTGGAACATACTATTTGGATGAGGAAAAAACCTGGTCCGCCTCCATCCTGGGACGCTATGAAATCCACAGCAATAAACAAGACGCTGATATCACCCCGGGCGACGACATGCTCTTCGAATGGGGCCTTGGCAAAATGCTCACTGAGACTGTGGAAGTGGGCTTGATCGGTTACAATCGGTGGCAGGTCGCTGACGATTCCGGTTCCGATGTCACATGGGACACTGGTATCCACGACCGTGTTGCTGCCATTGGGCCTGAAATCAACGTCTTCATTCCTGCATCCAAAATGTTTGTTTCTCTCAGGGCCGCTTGGGAGTATGCTGCCGTGGACCAGCCCGAAGGCACTACTACCACGCTGACCCTGACAAAAATATTCTGATTCGCAAAAAAATCGCCGGGCAGCGCCG
>Ga0209078_1000082_pt1 | contig 18680 bp, 16 predicted proteins | sample PPLLak21cMay2015_2_FD_187257 | JGI IMG/M metagenome (GOLD analysis project Ga0209078, IMG submission 187257) | Freshwater sediment microbial communities from Prairie Pothole Lake near Jamestown, North Dakota, USA - PPLs Lake P8 Core (1) Depth... | ecosystem: Environmental > Aquatic > Freshwater...
ACCCGGATACCTACCTGCGATACGCACCTCACCGATATTGTTATCAGCGGTGATTTGACCGACATAGCTGTCCCCCATCCGCAATGACTGCATATCCCCGCCGGCGCTGACGTCGATTCCACTAGCCGCCGGTGAACTGACCATCCCAATGTCATCCCCGGCAAACACCGAACAAGCCGGAGAGACAAGAATACCAATATCGTTGATCTCCAGGGTAAAACCAACCTCACCCTCTACCCCCTCCACGTCTAATCCAGACCGTAAACCACCTAGAGAGCCGCTATCGACCACAACATCCACGCCACGCACCAAAAGACCCACCCCCAACGCACCCATATTACCGCTGAGTACCTGCACATTGTAAATATCACTATCAAATAGGGAACTATTCCGCATATCGCCTAAAACGCTTCCTCCACCCAGCGATGTTTCCGAAACCCCAGAAACCTCAAGACGATAAGAGCCTGCGGAAACCGCAACCGTATAAATCCCCGCTTCCTCAGCCGTAAAAATCAGCGGCAGCGGCGCCAGGTTCTCGATATCCGCCTCGCCTAATGTACCCACCAACGTCAGGTCCGGATCGTACAGAGCTACACCACCGTTTATGACCGTTTGCGAACTCGGATCGGACTCACCACCACTAAAAAGCTCGACAGTAATCGTCTGACCCGCCATCACACCAAAATTGTAATAGTCAGGACCCCCTGAACCTATTACGCATATCCTGCCGTCAACCGTACCAAGACACTCGGCCTCGAGAAAACTATCGTTACTAATAATATAACCATCATCGGCCTCCAGCGCCCCGTACTGGAAAAGAATACCACTGGGAGGACTACCCATTTGGCGTTCGATCTCACGAGCCGTCCGAACGTAGTAGCCACCATAAACATCCAGCACCCCGGGAAATTGCGGCGCATCGCTGCGACCATGAACACGAACAGGCAACCCCCAGTCATCATTACTATAGAAACTGCCCATCTGACCCTGAACATCCACAAGTGGTGTAATACCAGGCCCGCCATACTTACTGGAATTCACCGGTGTCCAGCTATCGTCAGACTCCTTAATCCCGCCCGCCTGCGTGCCGGAAACCAACTGGTTAAGCTCACCCTTCACATCAAACTGGTTCGTAGCCAGAAAACCGGCATAAAACGTATCTATGCTGCAATTAATAACCACATCACCGAAAACAGCGCCGCCCACCTGAATCTTACCGATATCCTGAGGACTGCCACCACTATCCGCCGCCAGAACTATACCAGGCCGAAACGCGCCGCCCGGATACACCCCCTTCGGCCCCGGGTTCGCAACCAGGATAGATGGGTCAAAGAAACTTTCCTCGCCCACCCAGTGAAGATCGGGGTCACCTGGAATGTAGCCCGGAACCGTACCAATCATCACCCCGCCGGCCTCCTCAGGCGTAAAAATATTCACATTGTCTTCGTCGGTGAACAGGTACGCCGGCTCGCCACCTGTCGGTGTCCAAATAATACCGGTCGGAGTCACTTCATAACGCATAAAGGTAATATACACATCAGGTGTACTCTGCGCTATGTACACCGAATAGACATCCACCAGACCCTCAACGATAAACTCGTCCGGATTCTCCGGATCCGGCACCAGACGAGAAACGTTAACCTGATAAAGCGTTCCTGTATTCGGATCTGTCGCATAGCCCATCTCGTTCAGCGAGTCAAACGACATGCCGGTAAGCAATATATCCTCTTCGTCGGGATTCTGACCATATTCGATCACATCCACAAAACGATCGTCCACCGGGGCATTCAGATACACCAATACCAGTTTCCCGTCAGCGAAGTCATCAACCGTACCAGTGTGATAAAGACCGAACAACCGACCCTGGTTATCGTACATCAAACCTGCCACCACTGCGTCCTCTTCATCCACAGTAGCCCGGCTGCCAGTTACTACCAAGACCCCATCCGAAGTATCCGACTCATCGACCGCGATCGTTACAAACGAACGACTGACGAGATCATACCCCAAAAACACCGGCTCATCCGTCCCGCCAACCGGGTTGACGCCAGGTTCCTGGCTGTAAACAATCGTCGAAATCTCCATACTCGCCCCACCGAGCAATACCTGACTCATATCATAACTTGCCCGCCCCAGAGAATCCTTACCAACCGCCTCGGCCTCTGCGGTCTTCAGGTCTATCGATATCAAAACCGATTCGTAAGAACCTGGCAACGGCTGACCCTGGGTGTTGAAGCTCGTCGGGGCCGTCACCACCGCGTACAGCACATCTTCACCGCTGGCGCTGTGACCAAAACTAGCCGACTCAAATCCATCAAGAGGAACCGCGAACTGTGTAGCTGGATTGTCCGTATCTACTATATCCCCTATAACCACGTCTATCGTACCGGTGACCGTATCAATCCGAACCAGCAAACCACCGGCGGTCAGCCCGTATGTGATGCCGCTCGAATTCGTCGCCAGGGCATTTATCTCATAGCCCAGTCCACCAAGCACATCCGACGGAATCTCATCTATTATCGGCCCGCCACCTGGTCCGCCATAGAGCGTAATCGGATCCGCCGCGCCTCCGACGGTATAGTAACCACCAATATCCTCACCCTGATAATCGAGAATCTCAACCGTCACATCCTGACTCGGTCCCTCTCCGGAAATCGTCCCGATATTGATTACGTTATAAATAGGGGTGTCAGGATCGAACTCTTCCGCGTCGGCGTAAACAAATCTTGTCGGTATTGTCTCGCCCATCGGCAGCATCAGCGTGGTCAGCATAAAACGGCTTTCCAACTGTTCTGCCAGCAGGCTGCCGCGAACGCGCGAACGGACGCCGAGCAATCGATCAAAAAGGCTATTGGCTTTACGACGACGGCGAATTCTGCGTAATAGACGATTCACTATCGGTTCTCCTATGTTAAAACTTCTTTAATTTCGTGATTTTGCCATTCCAGCGAGCGACCAACGGGAGCGGTCCTTTGCCAGCCTTATGGAACATAAAAAGTGGCCATGCCACCTCCTATGTTAAAACTTCTTTAATTTCGTGATTTTGCCATTCCAGCGAGCGACCAACGGGAGCGGTCCTTTGCCAGCCTTATGGAACATAAAAAGTGGCTATGCCACCTCCTTGAGAGGGTAAGGTATTGTTGTAAACGCTTCTTTGTTTGGCATGTAGTCAGTCAACCGCGTGGGTAAGCAGGCAAGCACGACAAGCTGGCAGGCCTCCATGTACCCGCCTTGAACTAGCAACAACATCAACCGTCAAAGGCAACACATCGCCCACAATCTGACAAGTTTCTATGCCTGCGTGCTCTCAAACTAATTGTCTCTGGGAGACCCCCTTTTGTCAATAAAAAAACCATACCAATACTCATTTAACAGACAACTCCCACATCCAACCAACCGCAATCCAACAAAAAACCCCCTAAACAACCCAAAAACCGCCAAACCCCAACCAAAAAGTACCGCTGACGCCCCGCCGCCTACTTTTTTGACGCTGACGCCTGGCAAGAGACTAAAATGTCACATATTCCTCAAAAAGACGCCACAAACCCCTGTTATCCCACAAGTTATGCCGTTTCCACGGGCTGACGCCCACTCACACCCGCCAAAACACACTTCCACCACGACTCCTCACCCCACAGATCACCCCCCATCCCCCAAATACAATTTCATTCCTCCCCCCTATAAAAGTGAAGTGTTTCCGGGACATTAAAGTTATCCTCTATGGATTAAGTATATCATGTAAGCAACATATACGCTCAGAAATATAACACCTTCCCATCGATCGAGCAGGCGTCTTCTGCCGGTGAACATAGCCAGAAACAGCAACAGGCTGGCGAGGATAGCGACGCCGATATCAATATTGTCTGTTTTCGCCAGAGGCAGGGGTTTTATCAGCGAGCTGGTCCCGAGAATGAAAAAGACGTTAAAGATGTTAGAGCCGACTATGTTCCCCACCGCAATCTCGGCGTTTTTTCGGTATGCCGCCATGGTTGAGGTGGCCAACTCGGGAAGTGAAGTACCCGCCGCTACCAGGGTCAATCCAATTACCGACTGGCTGAGGCCTAATTTGGCCGCCAGGACTATCGCACCATGTACAACCCAATTGCCTCCGATGCACAAGCAGACCAGTCCCAAAAGTACCAAAAAACACGATAAGTACAACCCACGTTGGCGCGCGGGCGTCTGCGGAATTGTGCCCGGCATGGTTTTGGCGATACCGAAGGTGTAATAGATGAAGATGATAAAGAAGGAGATAAAAATCAGACCGTCTATACGGGTCAGGGCGGAAAAGCCGCTATGATCTATCCATTGGTCGTTACCCATAATGACCAAAAGTATCACCGCCAGTAAGGTTAAGGGGATTTCCTTCCAGACGGTCCCCCTCGTCACGGCCAAGGGATAAATAATCGCCGATATCCCTAAAATGACGAGGATATTGAAAATGTTGCTCCCTACAATATTACCTATGGCAATCGCCGCATTCCCTTGGAGGCTGGCGCTGAGGTTGACAAATAATTCCGGGGTGGAAGTGCCAAAGGCGACAACGGTCAGCCCAATCACCAGATCGGAAACATGTAACCGTCGGGCCAGGGATGAAGCGCCATCAACCAGCCAGCCGGCGCCGGCAAAGAGAAGTATAAATCCGATAGCAAGTAAAATATACGAAAGCATGGCCGTTAAATACCGTAAGCCTATCTCGTGTTTTTCTGGAAAATTGTTACCTGATGTTCTTCCGGCGACCTTGTTAATGCCAAGGCGGCATCGGATTCGAACTGACTACATCTGAGAAACCACGCATTGATCTTTCGGATTATGCGAGAACTTATACCTTTTGACGGAAATCTTCTTTACGCAGCTTGTACTTCCTCATTTTTTCGAACAGGGACCTCTGATCGATACCCGCCTTCTTGGCCGCCATTCCCATCCGGCCATTAGTGGAGCGTAAGAGATTGCTGATATAGGTATGCTCCGTTTGCTCCAGGACTTTCTGGTTAACCTCTTTCAAAGGCATTTCAAGCCAATTTTGTGAAGAGCCGGGAGGATTTTTCTGGCTGTCACCCGAAGACAAAAAGGCGGCGGCCAAGGTACGTTGCTCATCAACCAGGCCCGGCAAGTCGTCCTTGGTGATGACATCTCCAACGGCCAACAGCATGGCTCGTTCGATCAGATTGATCAATTCGCGAACATTGCCGGGCCAGGAATACTGGCACAGCATATCCATGGCTTCATCGGTTATTCCGGACACGCGATTACCAATGCGGGTGGACAGGAAATCAAGGTAGCATTGAACCAATTCAGGGATATCCTCCCGCCGCCGGCGCAGGGGTGGAATAGTCAGGGAAAAAACGTTCAATCGATAGTATAAATCCTTGCGAAACCGCCTGGTCCGGATGTCCTCTTCCAAGTCACGATTTGTGGCTGCCATGATGCGGACATCTATAGGGATCGGCTTTTCGCCTCCGACGCGCTGGATTCGATCATTTTCCAACACATGCAGTAACTTCACTTGCAGATGAGTGGGTAGTTCACCTATCTCATCCAGAAAAAGCGTGCCTCGGTGGGCCATTTCGAAACATCCACGCCGGGCGCGAATCGCCCCGGTAAAGGCCCCTTCCTCATGACCGAAGAGTTCACTTTCCAGAAGGGTTTCCGGTAAAGCCCCGCAATTTATAGAGATAAACGGTTCACTGCGACGCGATCCCTCGCTATGGATCGTACGAGCCAGTCTTTCTTTACCCACGCCGGTTTCACCCAGGACAAGAACGACTGAATCACTGTTAATCACCCGTTGGGCAGCTCTTAAAAGTTGATTCATAGCGGCACTTTGCGCGACGAAACTGTTTTCCAGTGTAGGTTCAGGCAGACGCTCTTGGGCGGCAAGATCTGTAAGAGCACTTTGACGCCGTCTATCCAGTATCACTTTGAAAGCTTCGCGGAGTTTTTCGGGTGGTGATTCCAGGTCGAGTACATTGCCACAACCAGCAGTAATGAAAGTTGCTCGCTCCGTAGGGGTAACTTTTTCTAAAACGACGACGACGGTGGGGGATCCCACTAACCGTTGAATCTTATTAGTGTCAGCGGTATCCAGGCTGTGAGCGAGACCACCGGCTATTACGGCCACATCGCAGGTTTTGTAGTGAATTTTATCCCATAATTGTTTTTCGGTCTTAACCACATCGAGCACAGCGCCCGATCTGGCAAATGATCTTCTGAGCTTCTTTTGGATGGCTGAGTCATCTGCCGCTATGACAACATGTAATAACATGAGACCGTCTCCTTTCCTGCGATTACATTCCTGATGTTTCGGTATTATAGCCCCGATTATTTCGGATGTCAAATTCCAATTTTGTGATTCGATGATCCAACGTCTCAGCAAAGTTTTTTTTACAAACCTTGTATTATCAAGGGTTTGTATCTTTGCCAGCCTTGGTTATCGGTCTTTGGCATGATTATTGCAGTATAGAATATTTAGTGAGATCAAACGAGAGTGTTATGTGTAACAAAAATGAAGTAATTAGCGATGGTTTGTAGCTTACGGGAAGGGTAGTTCTGTGCCGAAGTGTAAGAAGAAATCACAGCGATCGCAGAAGAAGGCCAATGGCAACCGGAAGAAAAGATTAACGTTAGAAGAATATAAGACGCCTTACCCCAAGCGGTAGGCAGATAGATGATGCTTCTCAGGGTTCAGATACTCCGTGAGGGCAGGGATAGGCAAAAACAGTGTAGGTCGCGCATTTGGTTAGTTTTTAATCGTTGGAATGAAAAAGTATCTCCAGAAAGGAGACGATTATCATGGAACGAGCAATTACCAGAAAAAGAGAAGGTGCTCCTCTGACCAGGATGCAGGAAGAGATGAATGATTTGTTCGGCCGTTTCCTCGGCGAGAGCAATCTGGTCTGGCCGGAGCGAACTTACTGGCCTGCGATCAACATCGCCGACCAGGAAGATGCGGTAGTGGTAACCGCTGAAGTGCCCGGTTGCAAGCCGGACGACATTGAGATTTCGGTGCACGGCAATACGATGAGCATCAGCGGCGAGAAAAAAGAAAAGACCGAAGAGAAAAAGAAAGGTTACTATCACATGGAAAGCCGTTTCGGCAGTTTTCGCCGCGAAATGATCTTGCCCACCGAGGTCAATGCCGACAAGATCCAGGCTAAGTGCCAGGAAGGGGTGCTGACTATCACTCTGCCCAAGGCTGAAAAGGCCAAGGCCAAGAAAATCGAAATCCAAAGTTAACGGAAATGTTCGCCGATGTTGTGATGATAGCAAAATGAAACGGGTGTATAGGCGCAATTTATGCACATCCACTTCAACGAAAGCATCATCACAGCGGAGTGGTGTTCCCATAATCTGGCTGGATCAGGCGGACAATCTGTAAGGCAGCGAAGCCGCCTGGTCCGGATCCAATTGTAATTTTAACTCCAAGTATACAATTTATGCGAAAGGAACAAGACGATGGCTGATAAACAAAGTTGCAAGAGCAAGAACCACAAGATGCACATGTGTGCCATGAAGACAGATGGGTATGACAAGAAAAATGCCGCAGAATTCAAAAAGCTGACGGCCAACCCGCAATACAAGTGCGATAATTGCGGCGCCCAAGCCCACGCGAGTGATAATCTGTGTAAGCCAATCAAATTATAGAATCAAGCCACGCCGCCGAAGGAGCCGCAGGTTACCGAACCTGGCTCGAAAAGGGTGCCGAAACAAGTATAGGAGTTTTGCCATGAAAGTTCTGATAAGTTTAATAAGTATGTTGTTGGTTGCGGGTCTGTTGGTAACCGGTCCGGGATGCAAGAAAAGTACAGAAAGTCAAAAGACTCCCGCGGCGACGAAAGTGCCCACTACATCTACCTCGACCGCTGCCAAAATCCAGACGATCTGTCCGGTTGAGGGAAGGAAAATCGATAAGAACGTGTATGTCGATTACCAGGGCAAGAGAATCTATTTCTGCTGTGCCGACTGCAAAGCCAAATTCGATGCCGATTCGGCTAAATACATCAAGCAGATGGAAGACAAGGCAATTGTACTGGAAAAAATATCGGAGTAATACTCTGACAGGGAGAAAACTGGGAAGACCTGCCTGGGCAGTCTGGGTCGCCGACAGATCGTTGGTATTCCTGTAGGACACCAGGCAGGCTTCTTTCGAACGTTAGTATTCTGCCATACGCAAATGTTAAGTACAATTTTGACAATAAATAGCAACGGCAGTGGAAAGGACCAGTTCGTATGAAAGTGTTGATGCTGGGTTGGGAATTTCCGCCGTATATCAGCGGAGGTCTGGGGACAGCCTGTTACGGCTTGACCAAGGCCTTGAGCGAACAGGGAACCGAAATAGCCTTTGTGCTTCCACGGCCGGTGCAGTCAGCATATTCCGGACACTTGAGATTACTTACGCCTTCCGATAGCTTACTGTCGTCTATATACGAACAAGAGCAGTTGCAACATGTACGGTTTTGCGCCGTTGATGCGGCATTGTATCCCTACGGTAATCCCAATGAAAAGGCATTAGCTGTGGGCGAGATAGGAAGGCAGGCCGGGCCGGGAACATCCTGTTCCACCCGTGGAGAGGGAGCTATAAATGTACCAGATGTCGTGGCCGGGTCAATACCATCCAACGTGAATGTTGATGTGAATTACGGTTGCGATCTGTACGCCCAGACCCACCGGTATAGCCGCCTGGCCTGCCAGATTTCCCGCCAGGAGCAATTCGACGTTATACATGCACACGACTGGATGACATACCCGGCCGGGGTGGCGGTGGCAAGTAAAAGTGGCAAACCTCTCGTAGTCCATGTTCACAGCACGGAGTTTGACCGCAGCGGGGAGCATATCAACCAGTGGGTCTATGATATTGAGCGTTTGGGTATGCAGCGGGCGGATCGGGTAATTACTGTCAGTAACTTTACAAAACGTATATGCGTGCAGCGTTACGGCGTGCCCGACAGCAAAGTCTCTGTAGTTTACAACGGGGTGGAACCATCGGCGTACGGAGGCGATTTTAAGGAGATAAAACAGCATAAGAACGAACAAATTGTTCTGTTCCTCGGACGCATCACCATGCAAAAAGGGCCGGAATATTTTGTCGCGGCCGCCAGCAAGGTTCTGAAAAAAATGGAGAACGTCAAATTCATCATGGCTGGAAGCGGTGACATGTTCACCCGGACGATTGAAATGGCTGCCGGTATGGGGATAGGACACAAAGTCCTTTTTGCTGGCTTTCTAAGGGGAGCGGATGTAGATCGGGCGTTTGAGATGGCCGACCTCTACGTCATGCCCAGTGTCTCTGAGCCTTTTGGACTTTCACCACTGGAAGCGATGATGCATAACGTACCCGTGATCATCAGTAATCAATCCGGTGTGGCGGAAATTCTACAGCATGCCTTGAAGGTCGATTTCTGGGACATTGATGAAATGGCCAATAAAATTATTTCGGTACTGCGACATCGCCCTTTGCGAGAATGTCTGGGACTAAACGGCGCTGATGAAGCCGCCAGGATCAATTGGAGCCATGCCGCCGCAGCCTGTGAGGAAATTTACAAAAAATTGGTGTATAACGCCGCTTAAACTAATGGAGATATTAATATGTTAACTTTGGAAAAAAAAGTCTCGAAAACTGTTACCTTTGTTTGCAATCTGAAAAGCGATGCCGAAAAAGTCTTTCTGGCCGGTGATTTCAACCAGTGGAACCCACAGGCTGAACGCATGACCAGGTCCAAAGACGGCTCTTTTCGTGCGAGGATACAACTGCTGCCAGGTGAATATCAATACAAATTCGTCATAGACGGTATGTGGTTTAATGATCCATCTGCACAGGCACAGGTAATGAACCAACACAGATCATTGAATAGTGTTATTCGGGTTAAATAAAATCGGTTCCTCATAATGGCCAAACGGAAGTAGGCTCTGCCCAGGTGCAACCTGCCAGGGACCAACAACGCCGGTTTTAATAACCCCCGCTGGGGGGTCAGCCGGGATGACGCAATACCATCCAGGTGGGCCTTAGCGTCCACCCACTTCCTTCAAAAGGTATTTTTGATCCCCTTATGCCTTTAAAAACCTTGATGTGCCAAAAGCAAATCAGATTAAAATAGGTGTAACCGCTTAAAAGCGTTTGCCCAATTCACGCTCAACTAATACACTTCTTTATTCCAATACTTAAACTAGCCACGGACAGATTACCGAGATACTCAAGAACACTTAGCATATCAGCATAATATCTACACTTACGACACACTTGACAGATTGACTCGTGCGGAGTATCTTGTAGGCGTCCAGACCCAAAACGAAGATTTCGTGTATGACAAGCTGGGCAACCGGATAACCCTTAAGCATAACGGAACTGATGTGGCCAGATACCAACACAACGACGTCAACGAATACACTTACATCGGCCTGGGTTCAGGTACTAACGTCACCCACGATAATGCCGGCAATATGACCACAGATCACAACAATTACAACTATACCTACGACTACGAAAACCGGCTGGTCGAGATAGAAAATGGATCTGATGTGGCCAAATACACTTACGATGCCCTGGGCCGACGGATCGAAAAGATCGAATACGCATCGCCCAGCAATATCACCACCCGCTACTATTACGATGGCTGGCGAGTGCTCAGCGAAACGGATGACAATGATGATTGGTTACGGGATTACGATTATGGTAACTACATTGATGAAGTTCTTGTGATGACCGATACTTCCGATGATCACTATTTCGCTCATGATCATCTGTTTAGTGTTGTAGCATTGATAGATGAGGATGGTGATATTCTTGAGCGGTATGAATATGATGCGTATGGTAAATGTCATTTCTACGATTCATCCTTTACCCTGCTGGGAACCCAGAAATCAGGTCACGGAAACGACCGACTTTTCACAGGCCAAATGTTAGATATTCTCGATGGCGGTGCCCTGTCCCTTGAATATTTCAAAAACCGCTACAAGAAGGACGGCCGCTTCATTACCCGCGACCCACTCGGCGTGCGCGATGGGAATTGCATTATCACTTTTCGAGAATCCGGTGAGCCTATATTTCCAAGAAGACATCTGGTACACGATCAATACAAAGATGGTATGAACTTGTATGAATATGTATTATCAAACCCATGTAATAATACAGATACTGAAGGTTTATATAATTATTATGCTCAACAAGCTGGTATTCCAACCCGAACAAGTATTCATTATTTCTGGGATAAAAAGAAAAACTGTATTAAGGTAGTCCACGTTTACGGACATGGAATACCTAATAAAAATAAAAAAGGCGAAATAACGTCATCTACCCAATATCTTAATGATAATAGAACGCTGTTTAATACTAGGTTGCATATACCAAGCGAGCAATTGTGTTGCAATGCAAGAATTATGTTACAAGGATGTTGGATGGGTTTAGATCGAACCTCTTTAAGATTAATGGCGTGCAATATTTCGAAGAGAACACCTCATGCTTATGGCGGGGTTTTTGTTTGTGCCTGCACGGGAGAATATAAAACGACATGGTACTTAGAGTTGTCAGCCGATTTGTCGTTAGGGTATTGCGATGGTGATATAGTTTGCGAAGGGTGTAAAAAATAAATATTTCGCTATTAACCGGCGATTCCTCGTTTTTTAACGGGAAATTTGTCAAATGAAAAAGATATGTATTGAAAAATTCAAATTACCCTCGTGTTTGATAATTATTATACCATTCTTATTGCTGCAGCTAGGTGGTTGTAAGGACGATTTGCATACGGCGGTAAATAAGGGTGATTTTAAAAGAGTCAAACAGATTGTAAATACTGGTGCTGATGTAAATAAAAAAGATTCTATTGGGCAGACGTCTCTTCACCGTGCAGCAGGTCGGGGAGATGGGGAACACTATATCGATTTTTATCATCTAGATGAAATAGCAGAGTTTTTAATCAATCATGGTGCCAATGTGAATGCTGAAGATAAAAATGGTTTTACCCCCCTTAGTGTGGCAGCTACGTCTAACAATTTCAAAGTTGCTAAACTTCTAATTTCAAAAGGTGCGGATATTAATCACAAGGATATAACAGGCTCTACCCCGCTATATTTGGCTTTCGAGTATAGTAAAATACATATTGCCTCTTTACATGATGAGAGCAAGAAGACTATTGAAACTCTCATAGAGGCTGGAGCAAATGTGAATGTGCAAGATGATTTTGGAAGCACACCTCTCTATCTTGCGATTATTCGGAGAAATCTCGAACTAGTTAAGATGCTGGTTGAAAATGGCGCAGATATCAACTTGAAAGATAGTGAGGGACGGTCACCTATTTTTTACGCAAAGAAAGACAAGCTTACAGATATTGTACGATACCTTCAAGAACATGGGGCTGTAGAATAGAGTGGACTACCTGTGTCGTCTAACCACATGACTACGCCACTCCAGCCCCGGCCAATACTTACACTTACGACACACTTGACAGACTGGTCACCACCGGGTATGGTGTAGATAGCACCGATGAGGTATTTACTTATGATGACATGGGTAATCGCCTGACGCATAATCCAAAATCTGGCGGTGATATTGTGTATGCCTTAAACAGCATTTCAAAAGATGTTTCTTCAAAAGATACTGCTAATCATATAGGCGTGCTGGAGCAATCGATATGAGAGAAAATCTAAATAACAATGTTCAAAAACAACAAACTAGCCGGCTCGCTTTCGTTGCCTTATCCGCCTCGATATTGGCAGCCCTATGGCTAGCCTATTTGTTAGTCAAGTATGATATTTGGCGTTTCATGGAGTGTACTAGCCTGAGCATACATATATTCCAAAAGCCCCCCAGTATAGATGATGGCCTACGTATAATAACACACATCATAATAGTACTCGGTCCAGTACTCGGTTTGATTGCATTAAGGCAAATACGTTTGAGCAATGGCCGACTATCTGGTAAACGTTTGGCAGTTGCAGCTATTTGGATAGGTTTTTCGCTTGTTATTCTGTGCAACTTGATCACTATAGCAGTTATTATGGGATTAACTTTATTGCACGGTCTCGGCCCAGGCTAGCACCACTAATCTAAAGTTTGCAATGATCCACTCTGTGCAACAGGAAGGATGAGAAGCCAGAATTCCCCGGCCAACGCCTACGACACACTTGACAGATTGGTCACAACCGGGTATGGTGTAGATAGCACCGATGAGGTATTTACTTATGATAATCCGGGTAATCGCCTCACGCATAATCCAATAGTTGGCGGTGATATTGTGTATGCCTTAAACAACATTTCTCCTTATCTTCCAAATTCCATACACTACAAATAAAATGCCCCTTCTCACAGCCCAAACAAATCCTGCTTGTCTATTTAAGCTCTTACGGTTATATTAGCCATATCATAGTTGTATTATATCTCTCACAAAGACACAGATAATTGTCCATCCCGGAGTTGGCACAGTATGCAACGCGAGCATTGCAAAAATAGTAACCAGGGCCATCACCCTTATTGGGATTGGGCTTTGCTTTTGTATATCATCATTTTTGTGCTTGTGGTTCGCGTTCGCTTACTGGGTGTTCCCCTGGAGCGGGATGAGGGCGAATACGCCTACGCCGGCCAGCTCATACTGGAAGGCATCTATCCTTACGACCAGAGGATTGGAAACGGGGACACAGCCAGTTTTTAAAAATCTGGGGACAGTCATCTGGAATGTATTCTTGATTCCCTTATGCCTTTAAAAACCTTGAATTGCCAAAGGCAAATCAGATAAAAACAGGTCTAACCGCTTAAAAGTATTTGTCCAATTCACGCTGAACCAATACACTTTATAATTATGCCGGTTGCTATAATGCGATAAACTCCAGCCTCGTAAGAGCTGCTCCTGAACCATAATCAACCAACTTTTTCCGATGAGAACCATTCCTTCTCTTTCTCGTGCCTCGTGCCTTCCTCCATCATCTCCGCCTTCTGTTTTCTAATATCTCAAATCTAAAATCTGACCTCTAACTTCTGTTCCCGACCTTCGCTCTCCCCCCATTTTTTCGCCTTCTTCCGCTATCTTCCCTATCCTATCCATCCTGCCCATTTACCCAACAAAATTCTCTCCCTCTTTTAGTGTCTTCTAAAATCTTCGTGTCATTCCCGTTTTTTATCTTCGACAATTCGTGTCCTTCCCGTCTTTGTGACTTGGTGGTCAATCTTACCCATTTTAACATCAAAACTCATCAAAACATAGTGCAAACATAGTACAAACATAGTGCAAAGTAGGTACAAACATAGTGCAAACATGGTACAAACCACATCACTTTTCATCGGAATTCATCCAAATTTCACACTTTTTTCTTACCCATCTTACCTAATCGTTATAATCGTTACGCAAAAATAAGCACTTACATCAATTCCGACAACGTAAAATAAAGACTTACAACAATTCCCCATAACGAAAAATAAAGAGTTACGTTCATTCCCGCCGAACCAAAAATAAGCACTTACGAACGCACATCCCCTCCCACTTCACGCCTCGCCTGTTCTGAGCTTGTCGAAGTTCAAACTGACCGATTCCAACGAATCGGTCAGTTTGAATTATTACAATTGGCCCTGCCAGAAATTATCATACCAATTGAGCAAAAAAGACATACAATACGCACGGATATCTCGCGAGACGCTGTAGGCCGGCCTCGCAGCCCAAATTCAGGCCTCGTTTGGTAAAAACGCATGAAACCGATTATTGACATATTAGAACAGCGTATCGCCTCGGCAATGACCCACATTGCCGCCCGCCCCGCCCCCGCCATCGTCAAACCTGCCCAGACCACGAAATTCGGTGACTATCAGGCCAATGGCGTGATGGCCCTGGCAAAGCAGCTAAAACAAAACCCACGCCAACTCGCCGAGCAGATCGTCAGCCGACTGGACCTTTCCGACATCTGCCAACCACCTGAGATAGCCGGCCCAGGCTTTATAAACCTGCGACTCCGACCCGATTGGCTTGCCAACCGACTGAAAGAGGCCATCCAGGACAAAGCCCGCCTCGGCGTCGATCCTCTGGGAAATCCGCCCACCACGGTAATAGATTTTTCCAGCCCAAACATCGCCAAACAGATGCACGTCGGCCATTTGCGATCTACCATCATCGGCGACGTCATCGCTCGCGTTCTCCAGTTCTACTACGATGATCCAGGCAAAATCATCCGCCAAAACCACATCGGCGACTGGGGTCTGCAAATGGGAACTCTTGATTATCAGATAGAACGTAAGTTGAAAGAGAAAGGCGATCTCGCCGGCGACGATCTCAGTATAGACGATCTTACCATCGACGATTTAGAAAAGGCTTATAAAAATGGTTCCGATCTTGTAGCCGGCAATCCTGAAATTGCGGAAATCTGCCGGGAAAAAACTATCAGGCTCCAGTCAGGCAGTGCCAGGGAAAAAAAGCGTTGGGAAAAGGTTCGTGAAATATCACTGATCGCATGTATGAAAATTTATGAGCAATTGGGCGTAACGCTTGGGCCTGAAAATGTTTGTGGTGAAAGTTTCTATGCCGATAAACTGCCTTCTGTGATCTCTGTGCTCTCTGGGGCCGGTCTTTTGACCGAATCCGAGGGTGCTCAGTGCGTATTTCTCGATGGTTTTACCACCATCGATGGTGAGCCACTGCCGTTAATTGTGCAAAAAAGCGACGGCGCCTATTTGTATGCCACGACCGATTTGGCCGCGGTACGCTATCGCGTCGGCGAATTAAAGGCTGAACGTATCATTTATGTGACCGACGCCCGGCAGAAACTGCATTTCGAGATGTTTTTCACCTGTGCCCGCAAGGCCGGATGGGCTGGCGAAAATGTCAGCTTGGAACACGTACCTTTCGGTTCGGTACTGGGCGACAACAATCGACCTTTGAAGACCCGCTCCGGCGAAAACGTAAAGCTCAAAGACCTGCTCGAAGAAGCCGAAAAAAGGGCCAGGCAAATTGTCGAGGAAAAGAACCCCGATCTCGACGAACAGCAAAAGCAAAAAATCGCCCATGCCGTTGGGATTGGCGCGGTTAAATACGCCGACCTTTCCAATAATCTGGTTAGTGACTATGTGTTCAACTGGGACAAGATGCTCTCCATGGACGGCAACACCGCCCCTTATATGCAGTATGCCTACGCCCGGGTGCAGAGCATCTTCCGCAAAGGCAGCATCGATAAGGATGAACTATTGGCCGGCTGTGGCGATATGGAGCTTACCGAACCGGACGAATTAACCCTGGCAAAACTGCTTTTGCGATATGCCGAGGTGGTCGAAACCGTCGCCGGCGACCTGCGACCGCACCTGTTGACCAATTATCTATTTGATCTGGCTCAGGCATTTAGCGGTTTTTACACTAATTGTCCCGTACTCAAAGCCGACGACCCGGCCCGATCGAATCGTCTGCTGCTGTGCTATCAAACTGCCAGGACGATCAAGCATGGCCTGGATTTACTGGGGATCGAAACTATCGATCAGATGTAACGCGGATGGATAGTGGGGCGGCATTATACCCTCTTTTCGAGTGTTCGTCATCCGTTTAGCACCTCATTTTTGGGGGTGGAGGAGTAAAGGAGTGGATGAGAGGGTTTGGGGGCGGATTTTTGCCGGGTTTGGGCCTCAAAGATTCATTTGACAAGGTTGGCCTGGTTAGCTACGATGCACGCTCAGTTATCGCGGATGTGGCGGAACTGGCAGACGCGCAGGCTTCAGGTGCCTGTGGGGGCAACCCCATGGAGGTTCAAGTCCTCTCATCCGCAATACACTATCAGTTCAAATATCAAGATTTTAAGCATTTGCAGAATTTCCTACAGAGTCATCTCCTTATTTCAAGCCTCATCTAGCTCCTCCCATACACTACCGCATAAGGTCCGAATAACTCCCCAAAAAGATAAGATAGATAAAATAGGGGAGATATTAAAGCATAATAAGTCTATATGACGATTGCTTATATTACCTAATTTACCTAACTTAACTATTTTGACGCGAACACAGGTAACTCGAATGTATAGGAATTTGTATTTAACTTACGTTTTCGTAGTGAGTTTACGTAATTCGATTGATATCGGAATAACTTAGCGAACAGGGATATTCGCTCCATAAACCGCTTACGCAACTGAACACGGAAGTCATTGCGAATGCTCAAGTTAAAGGAAAAATCCGATGAATTTAGAAGAATTTTTAACCCGCTATTTGCAGAGGCTCCTCAGGGGAGACCGTATCGGTTGTCGCGAGATTTTAGGAGCCGCCTTGCAGACTGGAACACCTGCAAACATCATTTTCACCGATCTATTTTCACCTATAATTTCTGAAGTAGCAAGACTTTACCGCAATCACGAGATTGACTTAATTACCGAGCACATGGCCACTCGAATCAACCGCACCCTCGTCGATCAGCTCCAGAGCAAGCTCCCCCGCCGCGACCCGCGTAACCTCAAAATGATCATAACATGCGCAAACGACGATCCAGAGGAGCTTGGCGCCCAGATGTACGCGGATTTATTCGAGTCTGACGGCTGGGAGGTCAAGTTCATCGGTGGCGGTGTGCCCAACGACGAAATCATGGCCCTATCAGGACTTATACAACCTGACATACTGTTTATTTACGGAACAAAAGCCTCAAACGCCCCGGATGTAAGGCGATTGATAGATACGATTCGCAATGTCGGAGCGTGTCCACAGCTACGATTTATGCTATCGGGAGGCGTTTTCAATCGGGCTGAGGGCCTTTGGGAGGAGATTGGTGCGGATTTGTTTGCCTCAACAGCAAAGGATGCTTTGGAGATCGCCCTTACGGATCAGCGGGCAAAACCACGAAAGCGACATAACCATTGCGACGCAGCCAAGAACACGGTAATGGAAAATGCAGTGAGTAGGTAGAGGAAGACATAAGTGCTTGTTTTTGGTATCTGGGAATTGATGTAAGTGCTTATTTTTCGTAGCGTGAAATTGTTGTAACTCCTTATTTTACGTTAGAAGAAATGCGCATAAGTGCTTATTTTGTGTTGTTGGAATTGATGTAAGTGCTTATTTTTGCGTAACGATTATAACGATTAGGCAAGATAGGTAAGAAAAAAGTGCGAAATTCCGACGAATTCCGATGAAAAGTGATGTGGTTTGTACTATGTTTGTACTATGTTTGCACCCACTTTGCACTATGTTTGTACTATGTTTGCACCATGTTTGTACCATGTTTTGATGAGTTTTGATGTTAAGATAGGGAAGATTAACCACAGGGGCACAGAGACACGGAGAAGAAAAGAATTTGACGAGATAACAAGATTATCAAGATTGAGAAAGAAGAATTTTTGACAGGATTAACAGGATTGACAGGATAAATAGTGGGTGAGTGGATGAGTTTTGGGCGGTCCGGGAGGGGGGGAAAAAAGTTAGAAGTTGGAGGGGAGGGCGGAGGGGTTGGGGGAGGAAAGAGGGTGGACCTGGGAGAGGGGAAGTCAGAAGTCAGAAGAAAGAGCGCGGAGTTGGGGATTGGGCGGGCCGTGGCATGAAGGTGTAATGCGTATATCATATTGCGTATTGCGGGAAAGGAAAGATGGTCAGGTGGGGAAAGAATAGAACACGGATCGGACGGATCAGATTGACAAATAGGGACAGAAGAAAGAAACAAGGCAATAGGCACGAGGCACTAGGCACTAGGGGGAGGAAGAAAAAGGAAAAAGGCCGAAGGGGAAGAATAGGATCCGCAGATTACGCAGAT
>Ga0209078_1000100_pt1 | contig 16333 bp, 9 predicted proteins | sample PPLLak21cMay2015_2_FD_187257 | JGI IMG/M metagenome (GOLD analysis project Ga0209078, IMG submission 187257) | Freshwater sediment microbial communities from Prairie Pothole Lake near Jamestown, North Dakota, USA - PPLs Lake P8 Core (1) Depth... | ecosystem: Environmental > Aquatic > Freshwater >...
GAGAAGATTGCGTATGAGAAATGAGATGAGAAATAAATCGAAGCTGACCCTTTTAGTTCTGATGATTCTGGGGGGCGGCATGAGTGCGTGTGCGATGGGCGACAAGATGAGCTGGAAGGAAGAGGTGCTGCTGCATGACGGCAGCAAGATCATCGCCGAGCGTCATTACAACCTGGGCGGGTATCCCGGGCTTGATGCACATGAGCGCGTGCCATTGGATGAAACCGTTACTTTCAAACTACCCAATAACAAAAACATCGTTTGGAAAAACGACTTCCGCGATTCGGTTCCAGAGCCCAACAGTCTCAACCACTTCCGCTTCGACATCGTGAATGGCGTGCCTTACCTCGCCACCTACCCGGCGGGCTGCATCGCCTACAACAAATGGGGGCGACCCAACCCGCCGCAGGTGTTGTTCAAATATGCAAATGAGCAATGGCAACGCATCACCTTGGCGGAGTTGCCGCCAAAACTCATCGGCCTCCACGCCAACGTCATTGTCGGCAGACCCGCGACGAGTTTGCTGAAGTCTTTTTATACGGTTGAAGCGGTCAATGCGAAGAACGCCCCCATCAGCATGCCTGAATACAAAACCATCCTGCGGGAGGCAGTGGAAAATGCCGGGGGACGTTGCGGTGAAATGGTTTATGACGGGAAAGGTGGCTGGATTGGAATTGGTTGGTTTCGCGATCAGCCATCAAAAGAGGCTTGCTTGAAATACTGTGAGCGGGAAAGAGTACCTGCTCAATATTGTCCATGCAACAAATTGTTTAAGGGGGAATAACCATGCCGACTGCACTCGAATACGCATTGATGGCCGGCGCTTCCTACATCACCGAATCAAAGGGGTCAGCTTCGAGTTTCTTTTTGAGGTTCAATCATGCCCCGTCGCCCACGCATTAAATTAGCCGGCATACCGCAGCACATTGTCCAGCGCGGCATCAACCGAGAGCCCTGCTTCTTTGCCGAGGAGGACTACCACAGCTACCTCCACTGGCTAGAGAAAGCGGCTGCCGATTGGCACTGTGTCGTTCACGCTTATGTCCTGATGACCAACCATGTCCACCTGTTGGTCACGCCCGAGACCGAGGCTGGAACCGCCAAACTCATGCAAGCAGTCGGGCGGCGCTACGTGCAATACATCAATCGCAGCTACAAGCGCACCGGCAGCTTGTGGGAAGGGCGCTACAAATCCAGCCTGATCCAGGCCGAAACCTACCTGCTTACCTGCATGCGCTACATCGAACTTAATCCCGTTCGTGCCGGCATGGTGCAAGACCCCAGCCAATACCGCTGGAGCAGCTACCGGCACAACGGCCTTGGCCAACCCGATCCACGCATCACCCCGCATCCTCTCTACCTCGCGCAAGACCGCAATGATGCCGACCGGCAAACCGCCTATCGGGCGCTATTTCGCAGCGAGCTGGATGAAGAAGCCTTGAGCGATATTCGGCTTGCCTTGTCACAGGGGCAGCCGCTTGGTCATGGCCGTTTCGGCGACAGGATATGTGCAGCAGCAGGCGTTCGGCGCGCTCAGAAGCGACCGGGACGACCAGCGGGTCAACCTGATCAGTCCGGCGATATGGATAAGCAAACCGGTTTTGGATTTTGAACGGTAGTGGGAGAGATAAATGATGGCGAGAAGAAAACAATGCGAAGCTGACCCCTTTGGTTCAATCGTCTCTGCACGCTTTGTGCGTGATGCGGAGAAGACTGCGTATGAGAAATGAGATGAGAAATAAGTCGAAGCTGACCCCTTTAGTTTTTTATGTAGGAAGCGAGATGAAAAACAAGTCGAAGCCGACCCCTTTAATGGAAAATTCACAACAAAAGGGAGGTTCAAGCCATGTCGAGTCACGTCATTGCCACGTGCGAGCCGAACGCGCGGCCTGCACATATGCAGCCGAACCAACGATTCATAGCGGTGGGGAGAAAGCCATGAGTAGAAGATCGATCAAAGCCGGGTTGCTTTTCATTTCACTGATGATCCTGGGAGGTGGCATGAGCGCGTGTTCAGGAGGTTCGGCAAAGTGGAAAGAAGAAGTTCAATTGAGCGATGGCCGGATCATTGTCGTTGAACGGGAAATGATCACTGAAGGTGGTGGTGACGAGTGGGCATCAAACCGGAATGGTTTCAAACCAAAGGAATATCGCATTCGGTTCGCTAACCCGGACGGATCAGGAAGAATCGTCGAGTGGCGCTCAATAAAAGAAACACGCACATGGCCTGAAAAACCTTTAGTCCTCGATATTGAAAATACTCTCCCTGTCGTGTTTTCTACCGTGAGTAGTGCAGGAGGTGGATATATCTATTCTAAGTACCTATACAAAAATAATGTTTGGGTTGAAGAAGCATTGCCCGAGACATTTCCGCAACACGTCACAAATCTGCTGGTTTTCAAAATCGGATATCTAAAAGACGGGGAATTTGTCACCCTGAAGACAAAGCACGAAATGAATTCAGACGATATGCGCGGTAATCGCGGATTCGCGCAAGTCGGCCCGACGCGAATACGCCGCGCCGATTAAAAATTTCGTACCCCTGAACTTCACTGGAGAACTCTCATGGCGACCGTACTTGAATACATGCAGCTTGCAAGTCGCGTTTATGCCTCATCAGTCAACAATGTGATTGATGTTCCCGCAGGTTGGCGCGAACTCGATTGGCAACCTGACCGCTACACGGGTTTTTCTGCTGGCGTTTACCTCAACGAAGCAACCAATGAGATGGTTATTTCCTATACCGGCACCAACAGCATGGTTGCCGATCCGCTCAACTGGACGGCAGGACTGGGCGTACCCGCGCCGCAGATATACGACGCTATGGCCTATTACTTTGCGTTCCGGGAAGCGTATCCCACAGCCAACATCACCTTCACTGGACACTCGCTGGGCGGCGGTTTGGCTTCGCTCATGGCAGTCATGTTTGATAAACAAGCGACCGTCTTTGATGAAGCACCTTTCCAGCTAGCGGCTGTGAACCCCGCGCTGATGCCCTCCTATGCCGCAGCCATGGCGGCTGCTGGGTACGTGGACGACGCTTTGGTTTTGTTTATCGCATCAGCGGGACTACTTGCGCTCACCCGTGAATCAAACGTGACCCAATATTACCTTGAAGGCGAAATACTCAACACGATCCGATTCCCGGCAGACACCTTGCTCGGTAGCGATAACCTGATTGCTCTGGGGGAGCAGGCCGCAGACTCGGTTAAGCTACATTCGATGGCCTTGATGACGGCATTGCAGTATTCGCCAGCTTTTCTTGCCGTTGTCAAACGACTACCGGATTTGATCTCGCAGCTCCTGGATACCAACCTGTTTGCTACGGATTCACGCAACCCAGACAAAAATGATTTGTTGCGCAGGCTTCTACGTCATCAACTCGGCGTAACGGGCGATGTGCCAGTGGACGGGATGCTGGATCGTTTTGTGGCGGACATGAGTAAAGTCGCCCAGGACGGCGGCTTCACCCTCACCAACCACGACATCACCAACACCCTCGTTGCATTTGCCATGCAGATGTATTACGAGAACCCGCATGCGGCCCACCCGGACAAGACGCTGTTCGCCAGCGTCACCGGCGGCATCCGTTTCGACCGCACTGACGTATCCGAATCGCTCTTCGACGCCAAAGGCTGGCAGCTGTATTTCCAGAACTACCTCGCCGAAGAACTGACCCTCGAAGAACACCAGATCGTCGAGCGGCTCCTGCCCGCCGCCACCGACTGGTTCGTCCAGGCCAGCGGCCTCGACATGTTCGCCACCGCCGATGCGAAAAAAGCCTTCATGGTCGGCGGCATCGGTGCCGACTGGATGATGGGAGGCAACGAAGCCGACCTCCTGCTGGGCAACGGAGGAGACGACCACATCGGCGGCGGCAAGGGCAACGACACCCTGATCGGCGGCGCGGGTGTCGACACCTACATCATCAACGCAGGCGACGGCCACGACACCATCCTTGATTCAGACGGCCAGGGCGTCATCAACCTGGGCGCTCTCCTCGCCAGGGGCAGTGCCACCACGGGGCTCGATCCAGCCAAGTGGCGCCAGAGCGGCGAAGTCTGGCAAGACCAGCAGAACGGCATCACCTACACCCGCATCGTTTCCGAAGGCGAAACCCGCCTCCTCATCAAGCGCGGCGACGCCAGCGTCCTCGTCCGCGGCTGGACCGACGGCCAGCTCGGCATCACCCTCGGCGCGGGCGCTGCCGTCGCCCTGCCTGGCCTTGCAACCAGCTTCCACCTCGAAGGCGACCTCCAGCCCGTCAATCCCTACTCGGCCAGCGGCTACGACAGCTACGGCAACCTCTTCGTCACCGGTATAGCCGCCCCCAATCGAGCCGATGTCCTGTACGACCACGAAGGCAACGATCACCTGCAGGGTAAAGGCGGAGACGACCTGCTGATTGCCCAATACGGCGACGACGATCTATTGGAAGGCGGGGCGGGCTTTGACTTTCTCATGGGCGGCACCGGCGACGACCAGCTCTTTGGCGAAGACAAGATCGACGACCTTGCCGCCTACATCGCGGTTGCCGAAACCCAGACCGGCACCGGCGAGGTGGGCGACTGGCTGTCGGGCTGGGATGGTCGCGACACCTTGGTCGGCGGTGCGGGCGACGACGCCCTTGTGGGCGGCATAGATGAAGACCTGCTCATCGGCGGCGCCGGCAACGATATCGTCTACGGCGACTTTGAGCACACGGTCACCGTCAACCCCGACACCAGCAGAACCTTCAACCTGCCCGGCACGCTGGCATCCACCGGCGCGGCAGATGTCGTGTACGGCAACGCCGGCAACGACGAACTGCATGGCAATCAGGGCAACGACATCCTCGATGGCGGCACCGGCAACGACACCCTGTACGGCGAGGCCAACGACGACGTGCTGCTGGGCGGCGTGGGTGCCGACAATCTGTATGGAGACAGTCTGGCTACGGAAATAGGCAATGATTACCTGGATGGCGGCGCAGGCGCCGACTACCTGGCGGGGGGCGCGGGCGACGATGTGCTGCTGGGCAGGGAAGGCGACGACCGGCTGGAAGGGGATTTCTATAACGCACCCAGCGGCAATGACTATCTGGAGGGCGGTGCGGGCAACGACGTATTGATCGGTGGTAGCGGCAGCGACGTGCTACTGGGCGGCGATGGCAACGACTCCCTGTATGGCGATGCCGACAACGCAGCCGAACCGGGCAACGATACGCTCGATGGCGGCGCGGGCGCGGATTACCTTGCGGGCGGCGCTGGCGACGACACCTATCTTAACGTCACCGGTGAAGACACGGTTTACGACAAACAGGGCAACAACACCGTCCAGCTTGCGGCAGCGGGGTTGGGCGCTGCCGGGCTGAGCTATTCCGCACCGACCCTGCAATTGGGCGTTGCGCTGGACACAGGCGGCGAAATCAGATTCAGCCTGCCATTTTTCTCTACTGGCAGCACCACGCTTCAGTTCGCCAATGACGATGAGATTGATCTGGAAACCCTGGTGGGCGAATCGCTGCTCACGCCACTGAATCTGACTCTGGGCAGCGCAGGCAGGCTGTATGGCGGTGCGGGGGCGGATAGGCTGACAGGCAGCGCAGGGGTTGATACATTGCTGGGGCACAACGGCGGCGACTCCCTTTATGGGAATGCCGGGGCCGACATCCTGGATGGCGGGGCGGGCGGCGACTACTTGTCGGGCGGTGCGGGTGACGACACGTTGCTGGGCGGCACAGGCTTGGATTCGTTGGACGGTGGTGACGGTGCCGACACACTGGATGGTGGCATGGGCAGCGACTACCTGTCGGGTGGCGCCGGTGACGACTTTTACCTGTTCATTGCAGGCGGCGGCCAAGACACCGTCTACGATCCACAGGGCTTCGACACGATTCGCTTTGGTGAGGGCGTGATGCCTGTTGACATCACGTTTGCGCGCAGCGGCCTGGATATGGTGTTGGGCATCAACGGCAGCAGCGATCAGCTGCGTATTCAGAACTGGGGCTATGCAAATGGCTATCAGATCGAACGTGTGGAATTTGCCGATGGGTCGCTATGGGACTCGACCTACCTGCAAGCGCAAATCCCGCCGCTGATTTCCGGCACGGCGGGTGACGACGATTTAACCGCCTGGTTTGGCCAGAATACCGTCATGGAAGGGCTTGATGGGGACGACAGGCTAATCGGTAACACGGGTAACGACACCCTGGACGGCGGAAGCGGGTTTGACACCCTCGAAGGTGGCGCGGGCAACGACGTGTATCTGCTTGGCACCGCTTTTGGGCATGACACGATTGCCGACATAGAGGGGCGTAACCGGATTGAATTTGCAGCGGATATTACCCTGGAAAGCCTGGTGGTCGAGCGCGGCGTACACGACTACCAAATTTACTGCGGCGGTATAGTCAGTGTGCCATTGTCATGGGCGCAAGCGTCCAATGAACTGATGTTTGCCGATGGGACGTATGTGCTGAGTAACGAATTGTTTACGGGCATACCAGTGTCTGTGTGGGGCGATGGTGACAATAACGTGCTGGCAGAACTCGCTCCGGGCTCGGATTTCGAGGGCGGGCGGGGTGACGACACCTTGATTGGGGGCGCAGGCGACAATGTCTACTACTTCGACCTTGGCGATGGCTCGGATGCGATCGTGGACCTGGGCGGGGTGGATACACTCAGTTTTTACGAAGGAATCACGCCTGATGATGTGTTTATCGAGTACGGTTATTTGAGCGATCAGCTGCCCAGCTTGAGGGTATATGTGGGGTGGGACGGGGATGTGGTTTCGATTCAGAACGGCGAATTGGGTGCACTGGAAAATTTCCTCTTTAGCGATGGCTTGAGTCTGACGTTCGATGAGATGCTGGCATGGCAGGGGGGCTTGTATATCTTGCCTGATGGCTCGACAGGTGACCGATACGGTGAACAGTTGGTGGTAGGCACGGATGGTGGCGATGAGCTCTATGATGTTGTTGAGGCATCAGATGCTGTGGTGTACCTGGGTGGATTGGGCAATGACTCGATTGTTGGGAACTTGAATACGGGTTCCTGTTATTTGTTCAATCAGGGCGATGGCAACGATACGATTCAGCGGGCAGGGGGGGATTTTGCTGAAGAGGGGGTCGATGCGATCGTGTTTGGTGCGGGGATTACGCCCGAATCCATGAGTTTTTCAACGGTTTCTCGCACGGTCACAAACTACAGTCCGTTTCGTATTCCACAGGTTTATACCTACACGGTAACGGATACGGTCATTCATTACGGTAGTCAGGGCGATAGTCTGAAGCTGCTTTACGACTCGCTGGAAAATTTGAATTTCATGTTCGCGGACGGCCGCGTGGGTACTTATAACGCGCTTACGTCGGGGGTAACAGTGGAAACCGTCGGAATAGGCCCCGGTTACTTCGACATCCCGCAAAGTAATGATGCTCAGCCAACGGTTTACTGGAATGGCACGGCAAGAAACGACACCTATACCGCGCGAGCCTATTTATCCATTGTCGGCCAGGCGCCCCTCCCACAGAAAGATTATGTGGATGCAGGCGCGGGCGACGATGGGGTGGATACCGGGCCGGGCAATGACTGGATCACAGGCTGCAGCGGTAACGATGTGCTCAGTGGTGGTGCAGGCTCGGATGTGTATTACTTCAAGGGTGGTGACGGCCAGGATTCAATCCGGGAATCAGTCGGTCCTGGTGAGCGTAATTACATTCTGATCGACGGGTCGGATGCGCCGGGTGCGCCCGCATTCAGTTATGACGGCAGCGATTTGACGATCACCTATCGTGGCGGTCAGGTCGATCAGGATGCAATCGAGGTAAAGGATTTTTACCCAACCGGGACCGACGACGGCGCAGCTATCAGCGGGGTGCGGTATGTGCAATATGGTGCCGCACCTTATGACGTGTTTTACTCGCTGGGCGATATCAAGGCTGCAGTTCACATTCAAAATGGAACCGCGGGCGATGACACGCTGATCGGCAGCGACGAAAACGATTTTCTGTTTGGCAACGCAGGCGCCGATACGGTCCAAGGCGGAAAAGGTGACGACACGCTAAGCGGCGGCGCAGGCGACGATACTTATGTAATCAATCTGGGCGATGGCGTAGATACCATTTTCGACAGCTTCGCCGGGTCGGAGAACAATACGATCGTGTTTGGTGCCGGCGTTGATCCGGGACAGGTCAAACTGTTCCAGGGCTCGCTCGGCCTCGACCTGGGCGGTGGCAACACCGTTCATATTGAAGGCGTCGATTACAACGACATTGCCAATACCAGCAGCATCCAGCGTTTTGTGTTTGCCGACGGCATCACATTCACCGTGCAGGAATTGCTTGCCCGCGGCTTTGATGTGAGGGGCGGCGCTGGGGACGACATCCTGTCTGGTACCAACGTCTCGGACCGTATCGATGGCGGGGCGGGTGACGATACCCTGATAGGTGGGGAAGGTGACGACACCCTGACAGGCGGCACCGGCGCCGATCTGCTTCAGGGTGGGGTGGGCAATGACGTCTACGTGCTTAACAGCGGCGATGGACAGGACACCATCCAGGACAGTGGCGTTCTCGACGCCAACTTAATCCAGTTCGGCCCCGACATACTGCGTGAAGATGTTTCCTATGAGTGGGACGGCACAACGCTGATAGTGAACTTTGGTGCAAGCGATGCTGTGCGCATTCCCGACTTTGATCGGGCTGGCGTCAACGGCAGCCAGGTGATCGTATCCATGGCATTCGATGATGGCAGCGTCCTCACATTGGACGAGTTGCTGAACCACGCACCTGTTGCAGGCGAAGCAATAGCCGCACCTTTGGCAACCGAAGACAGCCTCTACCAGTTTGCTGTGCCGGCCACGGCCTTTGTCGACACGGATTCCGGCGACGCCCTGTCCTACGTCGCCAGACTGGTAAATGGCGACCCCTTGCCGGACTGGCTCGCCTTTGATGCGGCCACTCGCACCTTCAGCGGCACCCCGGGCAATGATCACATAGGCGGCCTGGACATCGATCTTGAAGTGCAGGATGTGTTTGGACTGTCAGCCGCGCAGACATTCCGGCTTGATGTGGCGAACGTCAACGACGCACCAATCGTCAGTGTGCCGATCCCGGAGCAGAATGCCAAGCAGGGGCAGGCGTACCAATACGCCCTGCCGGTGAACACCTTTACCGATGTAGATGCGGGTGACAGTTTGAGCTACGTCGTCGCGTTGGAGGGTGGAGGGCCGTTGCCTGCATGGCTTGCTTTCGATGCCGTTAACCGGACATTTGCCGGCACCCCCGGCAGTGGAGATATCAGCAATCTCAATATCAGTGTGACTGCTACCGACCGGGCCGGATCGCAGGTTTCGGATAGCTTCACGCTCAAGGTCAATACTGCTTACAACGAGATCAATGGCACATCCGGCTGGGATATCCTGATCGGCACTGCCGGGAATGACCGGATAGACGGAAAAGCCCGGGCGGACGTCATGGCAGGCCTTGGCGGCGACGATCTCTATATCGTCGATAACCCGCTGGATTTCGTGCTTGAATTGCCAGGTGGAGGGGTGGATGCCGTCGAGGCCAGTCTCAATTACCGGCTGCCGTGGTTTGTTGAGAACCTTACTCTCACCGGTACGTCCGCCATCAACGGCACTGGCAACTTCTACGACAACTTAATGATCGGCAACAGCGCCTCCAACGTGCTGACCGCTGATGCGGGCAACGACACTCTCAATGGCATGGGCGGAAACGACACCCTCACCGGCGGCACTGGCAACGATACCTACATCCTGGGCCGAGGCTATGGAATCGACACCGCCGTTGAGAATGATGCCGCTGCCGGCAACACCGACGTTGCTCAGTTCCTGTCCAGCGTCAGTGCCGACCAGATATGGTTCAAGAAAGCCACCAACAACCTGGAAGTGAGCATTATCGGCACCAGCGACAAGCTGGTAGTCAAGGACTGGTATCTCGGCAATGCCTATCATGTCGAACAGTTCAAGACCACCGATGGTGCCAAGACCTTGCTCGACAGCAACGTACAGAACCTGGTGAACGCCATGGCCAGCTTTGCACCACCGGCTGCCGGGCAGACCAGCTTGCCGTCGACTTACCAGACAGCTTTGGCGCCGGTGATCGCGGCCAACTGGCAGTAAGAAGCTGTCGTTGATACCCCTTCGTCTTGCTTCCTTTGGCAAGCAAGACGAAGGGATGTTTCCTTACGTGTCGGGTTGCCCATGACAGAACAAGAACCCCTGCGAGCCGCCGTGCTGGACACCGGTCTCACCTGCCTGGTGATGCTGGCGCGCTTTCACCAGATCGCTGCCGACCCAGACCAGCTTGCACATCAGTTCAAGGCGTCGGGCGAGGTTTTCGGCAAGACCGAAATCCTCCTCGCCGCAAAGCACCTTGGCTTGCAGGCCAAGCCGGTCAAGACCACCATCGACCGGCTGGATCGCACTCCATTACCCGCCATGGCGGCAGACAGTTCGGGCGGCTACTTTATCCTCGCCCGATTCGACGCCGACAAAGCGCTGATCCATGATCCCAAGGCCGAGCGGCCCGAGGTCGTATCGCGTGATGAACTGTTGGCGCGCTGGAGCGGCGAGCTCATCCTTTTCACCTCCCGCGCCTCGCTGGTCGGCGAGATGGCGAAGTTCGACTTCTCCTGGTTCATCCCTGCCGTCGTCAAATACCGCAAGCTGCTCTACGAAGTGCTGCTGGTGTCGTTCGTGCTCAACCTCTTCGCCCTCGTCACTCCGCTGTTCTTCCAGGTGGTGATGGACAAGGTGCTGGTGCATAGGGGGCTGACCACGCTCGACGTCATCGCCGTGGGCCTGCTGGTGGTGTCGGTCTTCGAAGTGGTGCTTTCGGGGCTGCGCAGCTATGTGTTCGCCCACACCACCAGCCGCATCGACGTCGAACTCGGGGCACGGCTATTCCGCCACCTGCTGCACTTGCCGCTGGGATACTTCCAGGCGCGCCGGGTGGGCGATTCGGTGGCACGGGTGCGCGAACTGGAGAACATCCGCGCCTTCCTGACAGGTAACTCGATCACCGTGGTGCTCGATGTGCTGTTCTCGGTCGTGTTCATCGGCGTGATGCTGTTCTACAGCGGTTGGCTCACCCTGGTGGTGCTGGCGTCCCTGCCTCTGTACTTCGTGATTGCCCTGCTGGTCACGCCCCTGCTACGCGCGCGTCTGCACGAGAAGTTCAACCGGGGTGCGGAGAACCAGGCCTTTCTGGTCGAAACCGTGTCCGGGATCGACACCTTGAAGAGCATGGCGGTCGAGCCGCAGATGCAGCGCCGCTGGGACACCCAACTGGCAAGCTATGTTTCCGCCGGATTCAAATCTTCCACGCTCTCGACCCTTGCGCACGAAAGCACCAATCTGGTGGGCAAGCTCGTCACCGTGGGCATCCTGTGGCTGGGCGCAAAACTGGTGATTGAAGGCCAACTCACCGTCGGCCAGTTCATCGCCTTCAACATGCTGGCCGGCCGCGTGGCGCAGCCCATCATGCGGCTTGCGCAGCTGTGGACCGACTTTCAGCAGACCGGCATTTCGGTGCAGCGCCTGGGCGACATCCTCAACGCCCCCACCGAAGCCGCCGGCGCCAAGAGCAGCCTGCCGCCGATTGCCGGGCGGATCACCTTCGATCGGGTCAATTTCCGTTATCGCCCTGACACGCCCGAAGTGCTCAAGGGCATCACCCTCGACATCGCGCCCGGCGAAGTCATCGGCATCGTCGGCCGTTCCGGTTCGGGTAAGAGCACGCTGACCAAGCTGATCCAGCGCCTGTATGTGCCGGAGCGCGGCCGCGTGCTGATCGACGGAATGGATTTGACGCTCATCGATGCCGCCAGCCTGAGACGGCAGATTGGGGTGGTGCTGCAGGAGAACGTGCTGTTCAACCGGACCTTAAGGGAGAACATCGCATTGGCTGATCCCGGCGCGCCGCTGGAGCAGGTGATCCAGGCCTCCAAGCTGGCCGGCGCGCATGAATTCATTCTGGAACTGCCCGAAGCCTACGACACCATGGTCGGTGAACACGGCTCGACGCTATCCGGCGGGCAGCGTCAGCGCATCGCCATCGCCCGCGCCTTGATAAACGAGCCGCGCATCCTGATCTTCGACGAAGCCACCAGCGCGCTGGATTATGAATCGGAGCGCATCATCCAGCAGAACATGAGCGCCATCTGCCAGGGCCGTACCGTCATTATTATTGCCCACCGGTTGTCGGCCGTTCGCCATGCCAACCGCATCCTGGTGATGGATCATGGGCAGATCGTCGAGGCCGGGACGCACGCGGAATTGCTGCAGCACGAAGTGGGGCATTACTCCCGCCTGCATCGGCTGCAAGCGGGATGAACGTTCAGGTGGGCGTGTGGGTTTTAAGCCAGTCCTTGAGTGCGGCGTCGAGGCGGGTCTGCCAGCCGTTGCCGGTGGCGCGAAACGGTTCCACCACCTCGGGTGAGAGGCGGATCGTGATGCGTTCCTTGACCGGTGCTTTCTGGGGGCCGCGCGGACGGCGCGACAGCGTATTGCGTAGGGATTCGGGCAGAGCGGAGAAGGGGACTGCCTGCTTGAAGTCTTCTTCGGTCAGCCCTCGGACTTCGCCGGATTTAGTGGTCAAGGGTGAGCGCTTTGCCATGTTTGTCTGCCTCTCTCAAATTTGCCTTGCGAAAACTGATCACCCGGATTCCGTCTGTAATCACGACAAAGCACAGGACATGCAGCCGTCTGTTGAGGTAACCCACGGCGATGATGCGTTCTTCGCCATATTCCTTCCGTTCATCTTTCAAATATGCGGCGGTTTCGAAATCGAACGCTGCCGACTCTTCAAACGACAGGCCGCGCTCCCGGATGTTCCGTTCATTTTTGGCCGTATCGAATTCGATGCGCACGCTCTAATTGTATGTACAAATAAATCATTAGGCAAATGGTCGACGTCATGCTGAAACTGCACGCTTTTTCCGATCTGGCCAAGCGCTACGCCAAAATCTTCCGCCACGCCTGGTCGCAGCGCCGCGAAACGGACAGCCCCAAACTGCAAGCGCACGAAGCCCAGTTCCTGCCGGCTGCGCTCGCCTTGCGCGACACGCCGGTACACCCCGCACCCCGCATTACGCTGTGGCTGATCATTGCCTTCGCCCTGATTGCGGTCCTGTGGGCCACCTTTGGCCGCATCGATATGGTGGCCACTGCGGTCGGCAAGATCATCCCCAACGATCGCACCAAGGTCATCCAGCCGATGGAAACTGCCGTGGTCAAGGCGATCCATGTGCGCGACGGGCAGGAAGTCACGCTGGGGCAGGTGCTGATCGAGCTCGATGCCACTATTACTACCGCCGACAGTGAACGGCTGCGCAACGAAGCCCTGACTGCGCGACTTGATGCGTTACGTGCGCAAGCCTTGCTGGCGGCGTTGGCAAGCGCCACGCCACCCAGGCTGAAACCGCTGGACGGCGCCGATGGTGCCCGCCTGGTTGCCGAGCAAAGCCAGGCCACCGGCCAATATCAGGAATACCAGGCGCGCCAGCTGCAGTTGCAGGCCGAGATCGCGCGCCGCCGGGCAGAACTTCAGGCCACCCAGGACCAGGTCGTCAAACTCGAACAGACCGTGCCCATCGCACGCCAGCGCGCGCAGGATTATCAAAAGCTGGTGAAGGAAAACTTCATCTCCCAGCACGGGTATCTGGAACGCGAACAGGCACGCATTGAACAGGAACAGGACCTAGCCGCCAGCCGCTCAAAAGTCGCTGAAATCCGTGCCGCGCTGATGGAAGCGCAACAGCAGCAAGCCACCCTCACCGCCGAAACCCGCCGGCAGCTGCTGGATCAGCACAACCTGGCTGCGCAAAAAGCGGCATCTCTCGAACAGGAATTGGTCAAGGCTGACCAGCGTGGCCGCTTGATGCACATGACCGCACCGGTGGCGGGCACCGTGCAGCAGTTGGCAGTGCATACCGTAGGTGGCGTCGTGACCCCTGCCCAGCCCCTGATGGTGATCGTGCCCAAAGACAACGTGCTCGAAGTCGAGGCCATGCTGCCCAACAAGGACATTGGCTTCGTGAATCCGGGACAGGATGCCGAGGTGAAGGTGGAGACCTTCCCCTTTACCAAGTACGGCACCTTGCACGGCACCATCACCCAGGTGTCATCGGACGCCATCCAGGACGAGAAGCTGGGTTTGATCTATTCGACCCGGGTGAAACTCGCCAAGGACACGATACGGGTGGAGAACAAGATTGTGCGGCTCACCCCGGGGATGGCCGTGACGGTCGAGGTCAAGACAGGCAAGCGGCGGGTGATCGAGTATTTCCTGAGTCCGCTGATGCAGGTGACGAGCGAGAGTTTGCGAGAGCGGTGAATGCAAATTAACGAAGACTTTGGGGCGACGAGCCGTACTTGGGAAATTCTGGCGATTCATGTGCCGGGTGCGAAAGAAAGGGGGTGTTTGGTGAATAGAAAAAACCGCGGTCTGTCCGCTGTTGTGAGGGACGGTGCTGGGAGAGACAGATGATGGCGAGAAAAACAATGCGAAGCTGACCCCTTTGATTCCCTTTTTTTTTCATCCTTGCAGGGATGCAGCCAGGACGGCGGATGGAAAATCAGATGGCAAGTAAATTGAAGCTGACCCCTTTGATTAGCACGCTTTGTGCGTGATGCGGAGAAGACTGCGTATGAGAAATGAGATGAGAAATAAATCGAAGCTGACCCTTTTAGTTCTTCCTGTTGTTGTCCTGACGTCTTTAGTTTTGCGGAAATGGAGGATTGCAGCATGAGCCTCCTGCTTGTTCTTTTCTATTTCGTTGGGATTCCCGCGCTGGTGATTGCGGCGGCGGTCTGGCTGTGGCGCAAAACCGACTCTTCCCTTGCCCGTGGGCTGGTGATGGTGGGGGCCATGGCCACGCTGGCGGGCTTGCTGTGGCTGGCACAGGGAGAGAAGTGGCTGGCCGATAAGCAGGTGCGGGAGCTCTGTGCCAAGGATGGTGGGGTCAGGGTGTATGAGACGGTGACGCTGCCTGCTGAGCGGTTCGACAAGTGGGGGAACGTGAACATTCCCAATAAGCAGTATGTGAAGCCGACCGATGAATATTACTTCGAATCTGAAGACCAATATGTGCAGCGAGGAAACCCAAAGATATTGAGAATGACCACGCGGATGATTAGGCGAAGTGACGGGAAAATCTTGGGAGATTCTATCCGCTATGCCAGAAGTGGCGGCGATCTACCGGGGCCGTGGCATGGAACATCGTTTGGCTGTCCGAAATTACCTATGAACCTTGACTCTTCAATATTTCTAAAAGGGAATGAAGAATGAACAACGTGGCGAGTTATTTCGAACAGGCTGAGCTTGCGTTTGCTGCGTATTTCAATCTCTCGCCAGATATGGCTATTGATGATTTTGAACTGGCCTTAAGAGACGACGGTGACGGCATGTCCCCCACACAAGCCGCCGCCTTCGCCTCGAGGTGGGAAGTTGTCGACCAGTACACGCATAGCCATACGGAGGTGCTGCCAACCTAAGAACTAAAGGGGTCAGCTTCGAATACTTTTCCGAGTTGCGAATCCCCCCACATGCGCTGATGCGCAAGCCCAGCCACTTAAGTCAAATCTCGGGGAAGTCAGCCTTTGGCGTGGCTCGTCAAGCGCCACTTTCTGCATCAACTCCAACCGGCGTCAGTGACCGGCAGCGCAAAACTTACCAGAAGCGGTACCAGGCCTTGCCTTCGGTGTTCACGCCCTTGGAGTACTTGCTGTTGGGGAAGTTGAGCGTCAGCACGCGCTGTGCATCGTCTCGCAGATCGGTGAGACCCAGCTTGTCGTAGGACACCACCATGATGGCCAGCGCTTCTTCCAGTGCGGGGGCTTCGGGGTAGGTTTTGAGCACTTCCTTGGCGCGGTTGGCGGCGGCCACATAGGCTTCGCGCTTGAGGTAATACCTGGCGACATGGACTTCGTTGGCGGCCAGCGCATTGACCAGGTATTTCATGCGGGCGGTCGAGTCCTCGGCGTATTTGCTGTCTGGGAAGCGGGTGACCAGTTCCTTGAACGACAGAAACGCATCGCGCGCGGCGCGGGGGTCGCGCTCGCTCATGTCCTGGGCTTCCCGCACCCCCAGAAAGCTCAGGTTGCCCAGTATCCCCAGATCGTCGTTAAAATTCGCCAGGCCCTTCAGATAATAGGCGTAATCGACGTTAGGGTGATTGGGGTGCAGCTTGATGAAGCGGTCGCAGGCGGCGATGGCGGAAATCGGCTCGTTGTCCTTGTAATAGGCGTAGGCGACTTCCAGTTGCGCCTGCTGCGCATAGCGGCCGAAGGGGTAGCGCGATTCCAGCGTCTCGAACAGCTTGACCGCGCGCTC
>Ga0209078_1000102_pt1 | contig 15921 bp, 12 predicted proteins | sample PPLLak21cMay2015_2_FD_187257 | JGI IMG/M metagenome (GOLD analysis project Ga0209078, IMG submission 187257) | Freshwater sediment microbial communities from Prairie Pothole Lake near Jamestown, North Dakota, USA - PPLs Lake P8 Core (1) Depth... | ecosystem: Environmental > Aquatic > Freshwater...
AGGAAAGGAGACCTGGTGAACCTTGACTTTATAGCCCTTGCGTTTAAAATCATAATGCTCAAGAATGGTTTCAAAGCGAGATTTCGCTTGGTCTCCTGCTAATAAATCCGCATAGGGAAGAAGGACGATCAATCTGTTTTCTCCCAAGGCACCGAAGATATCTGTCTCCCGCATCTCATCCTTTAATAAAGTGGTCAACATCTGGTAGGTGGTCTCAAGGTCTGTTCCTCCATCCCCTTTGGGAAGTGTAACCAGATCCAGAATAAGGATGGAGAGAAAATTCTGGTAACGTCGCCCCCGCTTCACTTCAAGGTCAAGTAGATAAAGAAATAGATCTTTACTCAGAATCCGCTTCAATCCCGGTCCTTTTCCCCCTTTGATTCTCCCCTCGATGGTCTTCATCCCTTTCCCCCTCTCCTCTGCGATCTCTTACCCGTCTCCTCAGCGTTCACCCTGCCTCCTCTTCCGGCCTCCGAAATCCTTTCCGTTCATTCAAATGGTATTTCTCAATCTTATAAAGCAACGCTTTATAACTGACACGAAGGACCTTGGCTGCCTCTTTTCGATTCCAATGCGTTTCTTGCAGAACATTTTGAATGACTTCTTTTTCTGCTGTTTCGGCAGCCTTCTTCCCTAATTCTTTAAGGCAGAAGTCCTTCGTTCCCCCGGGAGTATTTGAATCAAAATCGGCAATTCCATCTGGTTTCATATCAATCCCTTCCCTCTTATGGAATAAATCTTGAACGACCATTTCTTCATCACCAAATAGGACAATCCTTTTAACCGTATTTTCTAATTCCCGGATGTTCCCTGGCCAATGATATTCTTCAAACGTATTGATGGTTTCTGAAGAGATGGGATAAACTTCTTTTCCGTACCTCTGCTTGTAAAGGTCGAAGAAAAATTGTGAAAAAGGAAGGATCTGCTCCTTGCGTTCTCGCAACGGCGGAATGGTGATCGTCATGACATTGATCCGGAAGAAGAGATCTTCCCGGAAACGACCTTCCAGCATCGATTTTTCCAAGTGGTCCTTCGTGGTGGTGATGATACGTGTATCGACAAAAACATCTCCTTCTCCTCCCAAACGGGAAAAGGCACCATCTTGGAGGACCTGCAGGAGTTTCGCCTGTAGGGAAATATCAATTTCTCCAATTTCATTCAGCAAAATGGTGCCCCCACTGGCGAGTTCGAACTTCCCCGGTTTTTTGAGATAGGCCCCTGTAAAAGCCCCTTTTTCAAAACCGAAGAGTTCACTTTCGAGAAGGCCTCTGGGGATTGCCGCACAATTCACTTTAATGAAGGCCTTTTCACGACGATTTGACTTAAGATGGATGTTCTGTGCCACCAATTCCTTTCCTGTCCCGCTCTCACCCTTGATGAGAACAGTGATATCGGTCTTGGCGATTTCATCAATGACCGTCTTAAGTTTGTTCATCTTGGAACTGCTGGAAAAAAGAATGTGATGGATATCTTGCATACCGTTGCAGTAAAGAGCAATTCAAATGCCAATGTTAGAATATAGGCCTTTTGGTCGTGTAATCCGTCGTGTAATCCATTGAAAACAAAGTAATTTCTCTCCTTTTCTATCGGAGGATTCTTCAAATCGCTTTAAAAAACTAGGGAAAAAAGATGAAAAAATTGGGGAAAAAGTGGTAATTTATTTCCATAAGTGGTAATTTATTTCTATTTGTTTCCTCAACATGAAGTCCAAGGGTTACCTTCTGCCCATGCCGCTCCATCGAGGACCCCGAGGTCTCCAGCCCCCCCTGACTCCCGGCCCCGGTCCCGACCGTGGGCGGGGCAGGCAGGTGTAGAGAGGCTCCCCTACATTCTTAGGACTCAGTAAAAGTAATTCTGAGACGCAGCACTCGTGGTAAGCAGTAAGTTGGGGGAGATCCCTACTGTTTGGGGAAGTTGGTAGTCGGGCGGCAACCTCACCCTCAAGCTGATCCTTGTTGGGCAACCTGCTGGCCGATACCGCATTCTTTAATCTTATAGAGCAGGGCTTTATAGCTGATATTTAAGAGACCGGCTGCTTTCTTACGGTTCCAATTTGTCATTTCTAAGGCTTTTCGAATGACTTCGGTCTCTGCCTTAGCGATCGCTTCTCGATGAACCTCCTTCAAAGATGGCCATTTCCTTCTGGGATGGGATTCCTCTTGAATTTGGACAGACTCTTTGTTAATTCCAGAAGCCAACAACTCATCAAGAATGCCTTTTTCGTTTCCCAAGACGATGATTCGCTGGATCACATTTTCCAGTTCACGAACATTCCCCGACCAATGATACTGGAGAAAGACCTTCATGACCTGGTCTGGGAGGGGCTTCACCGTCTTACGATATTTTTTCCCGAACTTGTCGAGGAAGTATTCGACAAAAATAGGGATCTCCTCTTTTCGATCTCTCAAAGGAGGAACGGTAACATTGACGACATTGAGCCGGTAATAGAGGTCTTCACGGAATTGGCCACTGTTCACAGCTTCTTCAATGTTCTTATTCGTAGCAGCCAACACACGGACGTCCACCCGGACATCTTTCTTCCCACCCAATCTCGAAAACTCTCTGTCTTGAAGAACTTGGAGAAGCTTGGCCTGGAGGGGGAGATTGATTTCAACAATCTCATCCAAGAAAATGGTGCCGCCATTGGCCACTTCAAATTTGCCAGGTTTCTGACGATAGGCCCCGGTAAAAGCCCCTTTCTCGTATCCGAAAAGCTCGCTTTCGAGGAGTTCGGATGGCAGGGCTGCACAATTCACCTTTACAAAGGGTTTATCTCGTCGCAAAGAATTGAGATGAATGGACCGGGCCACTACTTCTTTTCCAACCCCGCTCTCTCCCTGGATCAGTACCGTAACATCCGTATTGGCAACCTGGTCGATCATTTCTTTAATTTGATGCATCTTTTCACTGGTGTATATGAAGATCCCCCTATCCCGCTCCATGATCTCCCCGACCTCGACAAACGTAGAAGGTTGAGGGGAAGATTTCATCTCCTCTTCCTTGGGAATCGAGGAATCTCCGAACTCTTGTTTTAGCCGGTTCATCTCCTGCAGTTTCATGAAGAAACGGGCGGAAGTGAGGGCGGCCCCCACCTGGTTTGAAATATAAGCTAAAGCAAATTTATCTCCTTCATCGAAGGCTCCCTTCTTCGAATGGCTGAGGTTAAAGACACCGACAACCTGATCCTTCTCTCGAACGGGAAAACAGACCAGAGATCTCACGTTGTTGTTCAACCCATTGGCTCTGATAAAACGAGGCTCCTCTTTAGCATCATTGATGAGGACAGCCTGGCCTTCTTTTAAGACCCAGCCCGCGATTCCGTCCTTCAGTTTTTGACGATTCGCTTCGGTAGACGGGTCAGGAGAGTAGCCGTTCTCCCTATCGTTCTTCCCCCGAGAAGCCAAAACCGATAGCTCCCCAGAAACGGGATCTCTCAACATGACGGAACAATTTTCAGCATCGATCTCATCCATCACGGCATCCAAAATCTCTTTACAGGTCTCCACGAAATTGGGAACATGGTGCAAGGCTCCCTGAACTCTCAGAAAAAGATTGAAGGCTTTTTCTTTTTTATTAACGAAACGGATAACACGAGACGGAGAATCGAATCTTCCCGTTAGGTCATTAACCGAAACATTGGCTGCTTTCATAATTTTTTCCCCTGAAGGCCTCCTGTTACTTATTCGTTATTAGTTACACGTTACAAAGGAAGACTTTCCGCCCTGGAAGAGATTCTGTTTGTATATCTTCCAGCGTCAATTCGATCGAGTTCCTGTTCCAATTGCTTTTTTTGCAGTAAAATATTGCGTTGCCTTAAGCCCTTCTTGAGATGAATGAAAATCTTCTCAGCTGCAAATGGTTTTTTAAAGAGATCGTCAACCCCAGCATTTAGAATTTCTTTATATTTCTCTTCACTTAATTCTTTACTCATCAGCATCATGACATACGTTTCAGGAAATCTCTTTTTCAAACCTCGGACCAACTCAAGGGTGCAGAAATGATCGATCCAGTATTCGGTGATGAGACAGGCGACTTCACGCTCAGAAAAAGCAGGCATGACGGTCCCGATCGAATCTGAGGAAAGAATAGTGTACTCCTCTCCCTCCAGTAATTTCGTTAATGTCCATTGGATGTAACGTTCATTATCGAGGATTAGAATTGTCTCTTTTGACATAAACCACTCCAAGAATGTTCTGCTGTGTTGCTGTGCTGCCGTGTTGCTGTAATAAGAAGCATGGCGCATAGAGCATAGGGTTAAGTTAAGATTCCTTTAATTGAAGTTCGTGAGGATAGAATTTTAAGAGCAATTTCTATACCAATCTCATATCAACTCATCATTGACTTTTAACTTGTTAAATTTAAATGGTTTTATTGGAAGGGACTTTTTGTGAATGGTGATGTAATATTTTAAAATGTGCCTTTCGGCACATTTGGTGAGCCAAAAGGGTCAGCAGGTGGTAGGATACTGAACGATTCCGATTAGTTCTACGGTTGGACTAAAAAGACCTGGATTAATTGTGGGAATATTCCTTGTTGATCTCTTCCAAGACCGACATCAACGATTCTGGGATGAGAAACTCTTCAGGGTAGGTAAAGGTCTGAAAAGAAAGCGTTTCAGTATATGGTTTCATACCCTCATCAGACTGGAAAGACAGCTCGGCTTGGATTAATCGAGTCAGTCTTTTTAATAGAGCCTGGGATCCAGCGTGATCTGTTTCGGGAAGCAAAATTCCAAAATTACCATTCTCTCTTCCCACCAGATCTTCTTCCCTGGTATAGGTTCTCACAAGTCTCGCTAATTCTTGACAGAAAAGTTCGAAACGTTCACCCATCATGACCTCAGCGGGTATTCTTATTAAAACGAGGGAAAGTGGGTGCTGATGCCTTTTTGCCCTTTTCAGCTCCTTCCGAAGGCACTTTCTGAAATGGGTGGGGTTAAAAATGGGCTGCTGAATCTCAATCGCAATCGGATCGAGAAGCGACTGTTTTTCAGCTTCTTGCTTCCTAAGAATGAGGTTCCTTTGCTTTATCCCTTTCCGAATATGGACGAGAATCCTATCAGGTGGATAAGGCTTGAAGATGAGGTCATCGAGGCCGATTTCAAATAGAGCCTCATAGGTGGTTTTATCGATGTCGGCATGGGTCACCATGATAATGTAGGTTTCGGGGGATTGATGCTTTAGCCATTGAATCATACGGCAGATATCTTCGAACGAGGAAATGTATTCTGTAATAAAAACAGCATATTGTTGCAAGGAACATTTTTGAAATGCTTCGTCCAAGTTGAGTGCTGTTTCGACCAAGTATTCTTGGCCTTCCAAAATCGTACGGTAGGTAGCCAGGAGACTCTTATAAGGGTCTAGGAGTAGGATCGAATTATCTGACATAGCAGTAAAAATCTCGCAAATTTTTTGCCAATCTTAAGCCACACTTAGCTTATTTTTTGGAGTTTTGATGTTATATTTCCTCATCCGGCTCATTAGCATTTTTCTTGTAATCCCAAGAAGCTTTGCCGTTTTCTCCTGATTCCAGTCACTCTCTTTTAATTTGCTGAGTATCCACCTTCTTTCCAGATCCGAGATCATCCTCGTTAAGGAGACCTTTCCCATTTTCTCCCCGGAGGGTTCTTCTTCAGCGGATAGCAAACGAGGAGGGAGATCATTCATGGTAATCGTATCTCTTCTACAGAGGACCATCATCTGCTGGATGACATTGGCTAATTCCCGAATATTTCCAGACCAATGGCGGCTCTTCAGGTGCTCCACCACTTCCGGCTCAATCCGGATAGATTTTTTCTCCCCCTGAAATTGTCTAAGGAAATGGTTGACCAGAAGAGGAATGTCGGAAACGCGATCTCTCAGGGGAGGGACGGTAATAGGGACGATACTCAACCGATAATAGAGGTCCTCTCGGAAATTTCCCTTGGCGATCTCTTCTTTAAGATTCCGATTGGTCGAAGAAACGATTCGAACATCCACTTTGAGGGGCCGGCTATCCCCGACCCTTTCAAATTCTTTATATTCGATGACCCTTAGAAGCGTCTTTTGAAGATGAAGAGGGACTTCACCGATCTCGTCCAAGACGAGTGTTCCTCCATCGGCCATCTGAAAGCGACCGATCTTGTCCTTGATGGCTCCCGTAAAGGCACCTCTCGTGTGTCCGAAAAGCTCGCTCGTGAGGAGTGTATCAGTCAACGCTCCACAATGGACCGTAACCAGGGGCCTGTCCTTCCTTTGGCTGTTGTAATGAATCGTTTTGGCGATTAGGTCTTTACCGGTTCCACTCTCCCCCTGGATGAGGATGGTCTGATCCGTCTTGGCCACCTTTCCGACGAGCTCAAAAATCTCCTGCATCTTCGGATGATTCCCGATGATATTCGGGAAGGAATATTTTTCACTCACCTCCTTCCGAAGATAGTCGAGCTCTCTCTCCATCTCCTGGGTCTTAAGCGCCTGCCGGATGATCGCAAAAAACTGTTCCAAATTATTGAAGATCGGTTTTTCAAAAAAGTAGAAGGCGCCTTTCTTCAGTGCGTCAACGGCCATTGAGACGGAGCCATAAGCCGTGATCAGGATCACCGGAATTCCAGGATCCATTTTCTTGATTTCGGAGAGGAGTTCCATTCCCGTGAGGTCCGGCATCTTTTCATCGGTAATGACCATGTTGATGCCATTGGCTTTAAGTTTCTCTAAGGCATCCTTCCCGTTTCCTGCGGGAACAACCTGATAACCTTCATCCTTGAGGATCTGACAAATACCAAAAAGAGAATTGGGATCATCGTCGACCACCAGAATCGAGGCGCTCAACATCTTCTATGACTCCTTGCGAGGTCTACTTCGACGCTCTACAGGCAATTCCACGGTGACCGTCGTTCCTTTTCCTTCCAGACTCTCGATTTGGATCTTCCCATGGTGCCTTTCGACAATGACCCTCTTGCAAATCGCCAAACCTAAACCTGTCCCCCTGGGTTTCGTGGTAAAGAAGGGATGAAACAGAAATTGCAAGTTCTCCTCTTTCATTCCCAATCCATGGTCAACCAATGCAACCCTCACCCACCCGGGCTTGGGTTCTGATTGAAAGGAGGTCCGGATGATCAATTCCCCTCCCTCATCCATGGCCTCTAAACCGTTCCTAACGATATTTAAGAAGGCTTGCTTGATCTCTTCATAGTTGCCAAAAAACTTTGGGAGTTGGGAAGCTAACTCCGTGGTCACGCTGATCTTTTGAGACAATTCCTCAAACCGATGGGGCATCGTATTCACAATAAAGGAAATAACCTCATTGGCATCGATCTCGACGAATCGGCTCTCCGAAGGAGGGCGGACAAAATCGAGGCATTCTTGGACGAATTCATTGAGATGCTGGACCTCCTCCTGAATCACCTTTGTGGATTGGCTCAGGATTTCATCCTTCAAATCGGACCGCCTCTGAATGATGGCCAGCGCTCCGCTGATCGCATGGAGGGGGTTTCGGATCTCATGGGCAAGAAAAGGGAAAAATTTCTCTAAGTGGGGATATCTCTCATGCTTCTTGTCCTCTTTCTGGGCATCGCTAATTTTGAAGGCATTGTTGATGGAATTCAAAAGGTCCTCAAAATTGAACGGCTTAGAGAGGAAATCGATGGCCCCTGCTTTCATGAGATCGATGGCCACCCGCTCTCCTCCATAAGCGGTAATGATGATGACCGCTACATCTTCATTGATCGACTTCATGATCCTTAGCAATTCCACGCCCGGGATATCCGGAAGTTTCAGATCAAGGAGGACCAAATCCGGAGATTCATTGGAAGCTGCTAGGATGGCCGCATTTCCATCAGAGGCAAGGGAGACCTGGAATCCTTCCTTTTCTAAATTTCGAACAACGGTCTTCGCAAACTCAATATTGTCATCAACGACTAAAATTTTTGGTTTAATGGTTTTCCTCTTTTTATCGGAGGTTCGATCCTCTGCCATGGTCTTCGATCACCAAACAAAATGGTATTTAGGAAACGGGAAGCTCAACCCTTCGAAAATCTTTACGTCCAGTTTATATTACCCCTCGCTGCCGAATTTGTCAAAAACTCTTTTAGAGATCTCTGACAAAATACTTTTAGCTCTCTGATTACACAGATTATGAGAGATGATTACACCGATTTCTTATTTTTCAGGCAAATTTCATATCTGTGCAAACCTAAATAATGTGGATTAATCTGTGTAATCTCCTCAAGTAATCCATGTAATCACTTCATAGTATGAAGGCAACACAGGTGTTAATATTTTGACAAACTGATTTTTTGTGATAGATTGTGGCTGAGATTCTGAATGAACACAGGGGAATTCTTATGGAAAAGAGAGAAAACCGTTCTCTTGGAGAGAAAATTCGTTTCTATGAAGCCATTCTGGACAATATTTATAACGGCGTCATGATCACGGACCCGGATGGCAGAATCATCTTTTTCAGCAAGACCTATGGAAAGTTTCTTGGGGTTAATCCCGATGAAGCCATCGGGAAACATTGCACCGAAGTCATCGAAAACACGAGGATGCATATCGTTGGTAAAACCGGAGTCCCTGAAGTGGACCATCCCCATCGCATCATGGGCCAGGATATGGTGGTCCAGCGGATCCCAATTGAAATGGATGGAAAGCTGATTGCGGTCTATGGTCAGGTGATGTTTAAAGATGTCAGGGATGTTCATACCTTAGCAAGGAAATTGAATGAATTGGAATCGAAAGTAGAATTTTATGAAAAAGAACTAGAGAGTTTGAGATCATCGAAGTACACCATCAACAATATTGTTGGACAAAGTGAAAGGATCACCGAGCTAAAGAGATTAGCCTTGAAGGCAGCCAAAACCCACTCCCCGGTTTTATTAATAGGAGAAAGCGGAACAGGAAAGGAGCTCTTCGCCCACGCCATCCATTATGCCAGCAATCGACGTCCCTATCCTTTTATCCGGCTGAATTGCGCGGCTATCCCAAAAGATCTCTTAGAAGCAGAGCTGTTTGGTTATGAACCCGGAGCCTTTACTGGAGCAGGGAGCAAAGGGAAACCGGGAAAGTTTGAATTGGCCCATCGCGGGTCAATCTTCCTGGATGAGATCACTGACCTTCCCCTGGAAATGCAACCCAAATTGCTTCGTGTATTGGAAGAAAAAGAGATGGAACGCTTGGGAGGGACTCGTTTAACGAAATGTGATTTTCGACTGATTGTAGCTTCAAATGAAAATCTTGAGAGATGCGTGGAGCAAGGGAGATTCAGGAAAGACCTATACTACCGGTTAAATGTCATCCCTATTCAAATCCCTCCTCTTCGAGAAAGAAAAGAGGACATTCCCATTATCGCAGGGCACCTGATCGAAATTCTAAACAAGGATTTGGGAACCCATGTGATAAAGATCACGCCAGAAGTATTGAATATTTTTGAAAATTATGATTGGCCGGGAAATGTCCGGGAGCTTTCCAATATATTAGAGAGGATTATCTACGTCTGTGACGGGGATACCATGCAGGTTCACCATCTCCCCTTCTTCCTTCAGAGAATGAGCGATGGAAATAATAAGCTCCAGCCTACCCTTTTGAGGCGGCTCAGAGAAGACATGGAAAAAGAGGCCTTGCTTCACGCCATCCGCGTCTCAAATGATAACAAGAATAAGGCGGCCAAACTCCTGGGGATACACAGAACCGCGCTGTATAAGAAGATGAAAAGGCTGAATATACCTATCGCTGCCCCATTGGAGCGTAGATAATATTATACATGTAGCAGTTACTCTACATATAAGCTAATCCCTTGTAATTCAATGAGAATTATTCGATTATTGAAATAGTTGTAGAATTATTTCTACACAATTCATTATCAAGAAAAATCTCAATAAATTTGGTTTCATATAAAATTCAACGACTTAAACCAATTTACCATAGAGAATACTCTGGCCCGATTCTTGCTCTTTAATCCTAATCAAAGATATTTGAAATTTTCCCCTCACCCTCTCCTTCTCCCCGCTGGGGAGAGGATTCGAATCATTATCCAAGGCCTAACGGAAGGTGAAACAAGTGCAAAAAAGAGAAGTTTTTGATCTCCAAGAACCTAAGATTCAAAAAGAAGAGATTTTGGTCGTCAAAGATAAATACTTCAACACCAAAAATGTGGCCTTGGTGACAGGGGCAGCCAGCGGTGTCGGCCGAGCGACGGCCATTGCCTTGGCCGCCAATGGGTTGACAGTCATTGGGACGGATGTCATGGAAGAAGGCGGAAAAGAGACGGTGAAGATGGCCGAGCAACTTGGGGGGGAGATCATCTTCGTGAAAGCCGATTTGACCAAAGATGAGGACATCGAGAGTTGCGTGCGGCAGGCGACTCAATACGGGAGCATTAAGTTTTTGGTCAATATCGCTGGTCTGCAGCACATCGACTCCATTGAAAATTTCCCGATGCAGAAATACGATTTCATGATGAAGGTCATGTTGAGGGCCCCTTTCTATCTCTCTAAACTCTGCATCCCTCATATGAAGAAGAGCGAGGATGGGGTAGGAGCCATAGGGAACATGTCCTCTGTTCATGGTCATATGGTCACCAAGAATAAGCCCGTTTATAACATTACAAAATTCGGTTTGCGAGGTTTAGCCCAATCGATTGCTGCCGAAGGCGAAGGAAAGATCAGGGGCTTTACCGTCAGCGTCGGCTTTGTCCGAACCCCTCTGGCGTTAAATCAGATTCCAGAACAGGCCAGGCAAAGAGGCATCACCCCCGAAGAAGTCGTGAGAGATGTGATGATGGGAAGATCCCAGACCAAAGAAATGATGACCCCCATCGAAGTGGGAAATCTCTTTGTCATTGGGCTCTCCTTTTTGGGAAAATATCTCATCGGAGGCGATCTCCTCTTCGATGGAGGGATGGTGAAGACGTATTAAAGAAAGTTTTGATTACACAGATTACTAATACAGATTACACAGATTCCTTTAGAAGATTGTGGGTGGGTAGGGGCGACTTCAGTCGCCCAAAAGGGAGGCTAAAGCCTCCCCTACCTCCTATTTCAACAAAATCGGTTAATTTCTGAGTAATCAGAGAGCCTTTCCAGACTCTCCAGTTTTTGCTTGACATCTTTTTCTAATCATCATATTTAAAGCGGTGAAATAGGAGGTGAACGGATTCTATTATTAAACTTTTTCACAAAAAGAAAGGAGGAGAAGGATGAGAAAATTAGCCGTTCTAACGATTCTTGCATTTGTGCTTAGTATGATTGCCGTGCCCTTGGTGATGGCTCAAGCAAAACCCGCTCCTGCAAAACCCGCACCTAAGGCTGCACCCGCAGCCAAGGGGACGATCAAGATTGGTTCCATCTGTGATTTTGCCGGCCCTTGCTATATGTATTGTGAAACAGGATTGAAGGGGTTGGAAATCGCTGTGAACGAGATCAACGCGAAAGGTGGAATCTTAGGAAGAAAAGTGGAAATCATTGTCCGTGACACGGAGATGAAGGTTGATGTGGCCGTAAGAGAATTAAAAGACTTAATCCTGAGAGAGAAAGTGAATTTCTTGATCGGGCCCTGCAGCAGTGGTACGGGTCTGGCCATGCAGGTCGTCCACTCGGAGTATAAGACCCTGAGGTTATCTGCCATTGCCAATACGGAAGCGATGACCGTTGATAAATTTTCGCCTTACTACGTGCAAGTGGTCCCGAATACGTATATGGAGGCTACTGCAAATACCCGATACCTTAATAAGAAAGTCCCTTCGGCAAAGAAATTTTGCACCATCGGCCCAGATTACGAGTTTGGACGCCGCGAGGAACAAGCGTTTACAGACGAAATAAAAAGATTAGTCCCTGGTGCTGAAATCCTTTATGAAGCTTGGCCGAAGCCAGGAGAAAAAGATTTCACGGCATTCATCACAGCCATTATGGCCAAGAAACCCGATGCGGTTCACAGCTCCCTTTTTGGTGGTGACTTAGTCGCCTTTACCAAACAGGCTGCACCTTATGGCTTCTTCACAACCCCATTCATTGCACTCTATGACCTTCCGGTCTTAGCAGCTTTAGGGCCAGATGCACCCGAAGGAACGTTCGGCTTTGGAAGGGGATGTTTCTTCATGGACCCCAATCCCAAGATGATGGCATTTGTTGAGAATTTTAAAAAGGCCAGGGGGACCTATCCTGACGCCTGGGCAGTCCAGAACTATGACGCCATGTATCTCCTGAAAGGGGCAATTGAAAAGGCCAAAACGGTTGAAACCGATGCCGTCGTCAAAGCCATTGAGGGACTCTCTATCGATAGTTTAAGAGGAAAGTTCACTGTCCGGCCCTTGGACCATATGGGAACGGTACCATGCTACCAGGGAACCATTACAACCGATCCCAAATACCCCTTTAAAATCTGGAAAGACGTTTCACGGGTACCCGGGGAAGAGGTCGTGCGTCCCGAAGCCAGTGTCCGTGAGATTTGGAAGAAGACAGGAGTTGTGAGATAAGACAATGTCAAATGACAAAGCTCAAAGTTCAAATGAAATTCAAATACCAAATCCCCCCAACCTCCCTTTGCTAAAGGGGGGCGAGGGGGGATTATCGATTGATTTTGAACTTTGACTTTCATTTGGCATTTGGGTTTTGACATTTGGTATGTGGGTTTTTGGACATGTCTTTCGACGTTCTTTTCAATCAGTTCATGAGTGGAATTGCCCGGGCGGCCCTTCTCTTTTTGGTCGCCTCGGGTCTTTCCCTCACCTTTGGTGTCTTGAGAGTCCTCAACTTCGCCCACGGCTCCCTCTACATGCTGGGAGCCTTTCTCTCCTACACGATTTGGAAATTCATCCTCATGCCTGTTCTTGGGTTTTATATCGCGGCCATCATCACCGCCATCATCCTAGGCCTTATCGGTATTGTAATTGAATTCTTCTTATTAAGGCGTCTTTATGCCAGGGGATGGCCAGAGCAGCTTTTGGCCACTTACGCTGTAATCTTGATTATTACAGATATTGTCAAATATGGTTGGGGAGGGGAATTCCTGTCCATCCCAAGGCCCAAACCCTTCACGGGGGCCGTATTTCTCTTTGGTTTCCCATTCCCTTCTTATAATTTCTTCATCATTCTGTTAGGTCTAGCCCTGGTCGTCTTTCTATGGTGGCTTATTTTCAGAACCCGTTTCGGTGACATCATCCGCGCAGCAGCCCACGATCGGGAAATGGTGTCAGCCCTGGGAATCCCCATTCCTTGGCTCTTTACATGGATCTTCGTCCTCGGGGCTATGATTGCAGGATTGAGCGGTGCTGTTACAGCTCCTTTTGGATCTGTGGCTCTGGGCATGGATATTGAGATCATCGTCGAATGTTTTGCCGTTGTTGTGATTGGGGGAATGGGAAGCCTTCCCGGGACGCTTCTGGGATCCTTTATTGTTGGAGAAGTCTACGCTTTCGGAATAATGTTTAAGCCGGAACTTGCCCTTGCCTTTATTTTTATAGTAATGGCGGTCGTTCTCATTGTTCGCCCTTGGGGAATCTTCGGAAGACCGGAACGGTAAGGTAATAAAGATAGGTTAAGGTTAAGGTAAGAGATGGTAACAAACCAAATGGAAGAAAAAGGGTCGATGGTCAAAAAAGGGTGGTGGTTGATTCTCCTCCTCATCCTCTTTTTAGTCGCTCCTTATTTTATGTCCGAATTTTATCTTTCCATTCTCTGTGAAGCATTGGTCATGAGTATGTTGGCACTCAGTTTTAACCTGCTTTTTGGCTACATGGGTCAGCTCTCTTTCGGCCAGGCAGCTTTTTATGGACTCTCAGGATATACCGTGGCGATGCTCGTCACCAAAGTTCATTTCAATTTTTGGCTGAGTATTATCGCTGGGGTTTTGGTGGCAAGTATCATTGGCGCCATTGTAGGTTATTTTTGTGTGCGATTGAGAGGCATCTACTTTGCTGTCCTGACTCTCGCCTTTGGCCAACTCCTTTTCGTCATCATTTATAAATGGCATAACTTCACGGGCGGAGATGACGGTATTCAGGGGGTATTTCCGCCTGAATTCCTAAAATCGCCCACTACTTATTACTACTTCCTCCTTTTCGTCTTCATCGCCTCGACCTATGTCTTATGGAGGATTATCCGTTCGCCCTTTGGGCAGACCCTCAAGTCCATGCGCGAGAATTCTGAAAGGACCGAGTTTTTGGGCATCAATATCGCAAGATACCAACTCATCGCCTTTGTCATCGCGGCAGCTTTTGCTGGGTTGGCCGGAGCCATCTGGGTACCTTTCTACCGATCTGTTGCCCCCTTTTATCTCATGTGGATCAAATCTGGAGAACCGGTGATGGCGGCGATTCTTGGAGGACCGTCTCTTTTCTTCGGGCCGGTCCTGGGCATGTTCATTATGACATTCTTCCACGCCTGGGTTCTTGGCTTCACAATCTACTGGCCCGTCGTGATGGGAGCGCTTATCCTATTGATTATCTTCTTCCTGCCAGGAGGGATTCTCGGTTTTGCAGAAGAGAAGTGGCAGCAGAGGAAAGAAAGCAAAAGGGAATAATGGAACGATGGAATAATGGAATGATGGGTATGCAAAACAAAGAACCAAAAGAAGTCTTTTGTGTTTTTCTTAATCAGTATAACACTATTCCAATTTTCCACTATTCCAATTGAGCGGACTTTGGTTATGTTTCTTCAAACAGAGAAGATAACAAAGGAATTTGGGAAACTTCGTGCTGTCAGTGATGTGAGTCTCGAAGTTCGCAAAGGTGATATCCACGCCATCATCGGTCCGAATGGAGCCGGGAAAAGCACTTATTTTAATCTCGTTACTGGATATCACACGGCTACCTCTGGCAGGGTCTTATTTAAAGGGAAACAGATTACCCATCTGCCTGCCTACAGCAGATGTAATCTGGGTATCACACGATCTTTTCAGATCACCAGCATCTACCCTAAACTCACGGTTTATGAAAGTGTGTTGATGGCGTTGCTCTCTCATCGAAAAGTGACGCTCAGCTTTCTCTCCCCAGCCCAAAAATTCTTTAAAGAAGACGTCTGGCGTATCCTGGAGGATATCGGATTGGCAGATCAGGCAAACCGATTGGGAGATTCCATCTCCCATGGTGATAAGAAGCGGTTGGAATTGGCTGTCACAGTAGGAACGGAACCAGAGCTTCTGCTTTTGGATGAGCCCACCTGCGGGATGTCTCCCGAAGAGACGGAAATGACAATGGGCCTGATTAATAAATTATCAACTGAGAGAGGAATCACCATCTTGTTCACCGAGCATGACATGAGTGTCGTATTTGGGATCGCCAAACGGATATCCGTTCTTCATCAAGGGACGTTGATTGCAGATGGAAAACCAGAAGAGGTTCGAGCCAGCGAAGAGGTCCAAAAGGTCTACCTGGGGGGCACGGTATAGGATGCTTGAAGTAAAAGAAATCCACACGTATTATGGAACCAGCCATATTCTCTTTGGGATCTCTTTTGATGTCAAACAGGGAGAAGCGGTTTGTCTCCTTGGAAGGAATGGGGCTGGGAAGACGACGACCTTCAGGAGCATCATTGGCCTCACCCCACCCAAAGCGGGGAGCATCAAATTCGAAGGGAAGGAAATTATTGGAAGACCTCCTTACCGCATCGCCAAGATGGGAATCGGCTATGTCCCTGACACTCGAAGGATCTTCCCTGATTTGACGGTCCGGCAGAATATTCTCGTTGCCCGAAGAGAAAGAGAGGGAGGAACCTGGAATCTGGAGACCATCTATGCGCTTTTTCCAAAATTGAAACAATTGGATACTCACATGGGGACTCAACTGAGCGGCGGCGAACAGCAGATGCTCACGGTTGCTCGAAGCTTAATGACCAATCCTCGGTTGCTCCTATTAGATGAGCCCGGAGAAGGGTTAGCCCCTTTGGTCATCAGAGCCATGAAAGAACAATTGGGAGAGATTAAGAAGCTCGGTGTCACCATGCTCATCTGTGAA
>Ga0209078_1000115_pt1 | contig 14414 bp, 16 predicted proteins | sample PPLLak21cMay2015_2_FD_187257 | JGI IMG/M metagenome (GOLD analysis project Ga0209078, IMG submission 187257) | Freshwater sediment microbial communities from Prairie Pothole Lake near Jamestown, North Dakota, USA - PPLs Lake P8 Core (1) Depth... | ecosystem: Environmental > Aquatic > Freshwater...
TTAAAATGAAAAATAGCATTGAATTTATTTCAAGAAGGGGATTTTTGACCCTATTAGCTGCCTCAGGTTTCGCATTAAAAGCAAGTGGCAGCGATGGCGAATTGGAGAAATACTATAATACTGCAATATCCAAATTAGCAGGAAGAGAAGTTGAAGGCGCAGATATGTTATCAAGTATTGAAGGAAGATTTCCTTCGTCAGCTATGGCTTGGTTTATCGCCGGTAATACAGTTCTGATGGACCAGAGGAAAGATCCAGATGAAAAGCAAAGAACTGCTTTGGCAAGATATAGCCGGGCTTTGCAGCTTGACAAAAACCTCGCGGGAGCATATGTAAACAGGGGGGCTATGCGAAGCTATATGGCATTGCCTGGGAAAGAAGAGGCAATGGGGCTTGCAAGAAGGGTTATAAGAGGAGATACTGCTGGAAAATTAGAAGCAGGGGCGTCCAGGTTGAGGGCATTAGAAGAATCTGTAGCTGATTTTAAAAAGGCGATTGAAATAAATCCAAAACTTTTCGCTGCCCATTATGATATGGGCTTCTTTTTAGCCTCATGTTACAAGTGGGAGGAAGCAATCCCAGAATTTTCAAAGGCAATTGAAATTGGCTCGAGAAATTCTGATTGGTCAATATATACTCCAACTTTCAAAGATGAAGGTATAACAGAGGTCATAATGGACCCGTCTCACTTTTGTATGGTAGGGGGAATCTTGAAGTTAGTCAAAGACCGGTTTGGAACATTCAGGGTTGGTGCAGACAGGCTTGTTGTATTAGACAGTAAGGATATCTTAGGTTCGGCATATCTCCAGAACGAGGATGAAGCACTTGCGTTCGCTTATTTCAAAAGAGGAATGGCTTATATGGGTTTAGCATCCAGGGGATATGAAAATGCAGATGCTGATTTGCAAAAAGCTATCAGCCTTAATCCCAATGTCCCAATATTTTATCAAACGCTGAACATTCTTCAGGGGTTTCGAGGACAGACTGCAGAGGCAGCCGAGACAATGAAAAAGCACGGCATGGTGTTAACAAAATTACAACGCTGCATCGATCAGCTTACCAGATAATCCGCTTTTATAGTCCAACAATAAAATCATTCGATATTTCTAGTGCAGCAGTCTTTAAAACTGTCATTATCCCTATTTTTTGACTGGCTTTGCTTCTTTTGTCAGCTGTTCGAATTCTTTCACAAAATCTGATCTTATGGGTATTTTTTCCGGGTCTCCGTATTCGCTTATTATTAAGTCATAAAGTTCTCCGGGGGTTCTTACATGGATTACCTCATTCCCGCCATAAACTTGTGAGTTATTTACTGCTTCTTGCCTTTGCATCCAGTATTCTGCTGCCAGGTCTGCCTTTAAGACTCTTCTTCGGTATATAAGTGCTTTTTCGTTTTGTTTGCTGGTTTGTTCGTCCTCTTGTAGAGCCCAAAAGTCGAATGGCAGGAGCCTTTTTCCATCATGTCTTATGTCTGTTGGATGCCATTCTATTATTTTTCCAGTGCCAGGAAGCAGGAAGTCAAACCAACAATTAGTATCTCCCTGTACCTGGAAGGTTTCGCCTTTAACAATCTTGTATCCCGGAATATATTTTTCAAGGGCTAATGCTGTTGCGCATTCTGTTTTTGATGCATAATAAACCCCTTCGTGTTCATATCTTTGCTGGCTTAATTCCCATATCACTCCTCCTCTGTTATTTTTTGCCCATATTTCACGCATTTTTTCCCTGGTATCTTCAGAAACTTGTCTTCCTGTTAATGCTTCTGATATTCTTTTCCTGGTCTCTTCAGTTACTGGCCCAATCTCCCTTCCTTTTAATGCTTCTGATAATTTTCTCCTTGTTTCCGGTGAATTTGTTTGATGCCTATTCAAATTTGCATCGGTTCTTATTTGATCTTCTCTGTAGTCTCTGTCCACCTGTGTTAATTTTCCCTGGTCAACCAATCTTTTTAACTCTCTTGAAACTGTTCCTAAGCCTTTTACTCCTGCCAGTTGTGCGAGTTCTGGGTTTGTCCTGAGTTTTTTTATTAGTCCTTGCTTGCACCTTTGTATCTCTTCTGGTACAGATTCAATTACTTCACCTAAATCTGGGTGATACTCTTGCCATCTTCTTTGCGCTGTTTGCTTTCTTAGTTGCGTTGCTCTGTAGTCCAGAAGGGGTCTTGGCAGTTTATTTCTTATTATTGAAGAAAAGTTGCCTGATTTTACTCCTGCTCGTTGCGCATAGTATTCGTTTCCCTTTAGTGTTGATATTTCTCTGTTTTGATGCGCTTGTATCTCTTGTACGAGTTCTTCTATCACCTCACTTCTCTTCGTTCGTTTAGTTAGATCTTCTTCACTAATCACTCCTTCTGAAACTGCCCTGCTGAGATATCTTCTTACTGTGTTTTTGCTTATTGATAATGCTCTTGCCCATTCTTTATCAGTTGATGTTCTTCCCAGTAAGCCTGCTTGGAACGCAGCAAGTTCTTCTCGAAACGCTCCTGTGAAAGTTTCATATTTTAGAATATCTCTTTGCGGCATTTTTTATATAAACATTTTATTCTATTTCGGGAGTTTTTTATTATATAAGTCTTTGTATTTGTTACCACTATTAAGATACTTCTATAAAAGGAGTTAAAAGGCATCTTCGTACAATAGTCCAGAAGACGCACTAATTTGATTTAGGAATTTCTGCTAGTTTTAATCATCCCCCTCCAGAATAATAATATTTATAAACTTTAAAAATAATAATCTTATATGGCTTTAACAAGAAGAGACCTTTTAAAAAATTCTCCATTAATCTCTATTGTTTTAGGCGGGCAGTGTTTGGCTGGAGGAACAGCAGGAACGAAGATGCCTCAAAAATCAGATTTAGAAAAGCAGTCCTCTGAAGCAGATTCTGGTATGACTGTAAATACAGCTTATGATATTCCTTATTTAAAAATTGATGTTTTAGGAACAGATACAAGTGATGTAGAATTGGAAAAAACAAGAAAAAAGATGCGGGGTTTTGGATTGTGGGTGACTTTTACAGATAGTCCGTACAAGGAAAACATTTGCGATAAAGAAAAGATTTTTGCAGTCTGGGTTAAAAGCTTTGCATGCGGGGGAAAAACATTTTATCTTCTAAATGAAAGAACAGAATCAGAAAGTTCAAGAGAAAGGGCTGCTGTTCTTTTCGATGCAGGCAGGAAAACAAAAACAATATTTCGATATTTAGAAGGAAATTTGGATTTACAGGGCCTTTTATCAGATAAAGGAGATTTATTGTATTTAGGATTATCAAAGACAATTCCATCTCCTCCGCCATCTGGGGCAAAAGGCAAAATAGTAAAATTTGGGACTGCTGATGAACCAAAAGAATCTTTTGAATTATCTGAAAGTGGGGGAGTGTATTTGATTGACTTAGAAAATAATATGAGAGTAAAATATCATCAGTTGGGAAATCCAGACAGTAACCCACAGTTTACCGAGGATGGAAATGGCTTTTTTGCAAACAATAGATTAGTCAATGTCTTAACTGGGCAGGTGAAAGAATTGCGCCAGGTTTTTGGCCTAAGCCATTATGGTTATTCGTTGAGCCCTAATGGGAATTATGTTGCCTGGAGAGTAGGAATGTTCTCTGCAAATAGCTGGGTTGATGGGCAGTGGGGATTAGAGGTTATCACTCCAAAAGGAAATTTCCTTTTAAGCTCTCCTGAATTATCCTTAAATGTAAAACAAATTCAAGATGATGGGACTATAATTGATCATCGAGGATATGTATTAAAACCAGAAAATGATACTTACAAATGTATCAAATCTGAAGCAGATGCCAAAACCTTGAATTTTGGGCCCCTTAAACCATTGATTGATCTGCAAGTAAGAAAATTATAGTGATATCGTAGTTTCAGCTTCTTTCATTTTTTAATAAGTGTTACGCTAATGTTATATGGAAAAAGACTTGAAACTAAAAATATTTTTGAAGAAGAGCAAACTAAGGCAGTTGGTTTGGGATAACCTTAAAGAAGCAAAGACACCAACAGAAGTTGCAAAGGAATTAAAAAAAGAAAGAAGCTCAATAAGCAGGATTATGATTGATTTAGAAAAGAAAGGATTTATAGAATGCATAAATCCTGAAGATAAAACCTTCAGGCATTATGTGAAGAAATGAAAAACTTATTAGAGAAGTAAAAATTACTTACTTGCTTTTATTAGATCTGTTATCCTTTTCTTTTTCTACTATTTCATTAATTTCTTCTTTTATGGAGTCTACAAAAACAGTTTTTATTTTCTTATCGATAACTTTATGTTTTATTAGATTATTATACAAATCTACCTTTTCATTTATTATTTGTAATTGCCTTAAGTCTCTGCTTTCACGATAATTATTATACATCTCTCCAAAACCCCATATTATCAATGGAAGTCCAATAATAAAAAGAAAGTTGGTAGAATCTTGAGAATCAATGGGATCCACATAAATAAAATACCATCCCGATCCTATCAAAAATAAACCCAGAAAAGTTATTAAAAAATCATATCTGACATATTTCGGAATTTCTCCCAAATCCATTTTATACCCTCATTTTATTAACCATCTCGACAAGCTGATCCCCAACGCCACAATTAGCATAATAATTCCGACAGGTAGAAAAAATATATTTGCATTCTGGAAAATAATAAGAATTGTTCCAATAATTGCGACTACAATTATTATCAAATCTCTATACCCCCTCTTTTTTCCCATACACATTTTAAGGTTGTCATCTTTTTAAATTTTCCCGTTTCTCAATAATTCCTTAAAATCCTTCTTTTTCAACAATAAAAAATTCTCTAAAATCCCATATTTCTTATATATTTAATTAGAGAATCAAGAGAATAAGGGGTGATTTCCAGAACAAATAGATAGAGGTATAAAAAAGGGAAAAATGAAAAAAGAAGTTAATGTTTAGTTGCGATTTCTATCAGTTAAAGAGTATTCAGTATACTCCTCAATTGGCCTAAGCTTCCGGTCTGCAATTGTAAAAAAATGTGTCCATTCATCTGGCGACATTCTATAAGCAACACTCCTGTCGCATTCTCTAGCACCAAGCCCCCATCCATCATCCCTTATGAATACAATATCAGGAGTTATCCCATGCTCCCTTTCTGCCCGGTCAGGGCGCAATGCCTCTCCATCTGCGTTAATAATTACCCTCATCTGTTTCACCATCTCTGTAGCTTTCCTTGCATCTTCATTCATATTCATAACAATGGAGAACTTAAGAAGTATTTAAAATCATTTGTCTTTCAACGCAACAATGCTTAAATATCCTATAAAGAAGAAAATAAATTCCCTATTGTAAAATTATTTAAACAAAAGAGCCTTAGATGAGCTATGTCCTACGATGGAGATTTGCAGCACGACCCAGGTTGGGGTAGAAGCAGGGAAGATAATGAAAGGATACGCGATGAGCAGAGCAATCATAGACCCGCCGCACAGCATCCTGGATAGGGCGATAGCAGAGTACTTAGAAAATGTAACTGAACTGAGGCCCTTAGAGGAAAACGAGGAAATCCGCGCTATAAGAATAAAGGATGGGACACCGCACAGAATCCTGGATTTGGTTATAGATGCACAGCGCCAACAAAGAGCCCACGATCAGTGGGCAGAATACGAGGATTAAACAACCTTTAAAAACCCTAAAATTATAGTATTTTTAACAAAATAAGAGTTCTGATTAATTTAAGATGACAGAAAGTTTACAAGAAGAATATCTTAACAAGATGTTTAGGAATTTTTTAGGCGGAATAGAATATTACGCAGGGTTTGTGTCTGAGCCAGAGCTTAGGGAGGGAATAGGAAAACTTGGTACCTTTTTTAAGGAGAGAGATTTGAAGGAACTTGCTTCTAGATTCATGGAATATCCAAGAGGAAGTCATTTTAAGGAAGGTGTTGGGGATTTATTAAAGAGGATTTCAGAAAGAACTTCTCAAGATCCCGCTTATTTAGTTAAGCTTTGGGGATTTGATTACGAGTCTACAGACAGGACTATTTTAGACCATATAGGTGGAGATGGTTTAACTAAAGCTCAAAAAAACATTTTGTTTAATGCTGAGGCATTGTTTAAGTATTCTATGGGGGCAGTTCATTTGTTAACTTCGATGAGGTTAGCTCCAGAGGGTTATATCCTAGGTGTTAGGGATGATGGGAGTGTTGTTTCTAAATTTTTTAGAGTAGGTTCTTCAAGCGAGAGGGACCGTAACAGATTCTTTCAGGGCTGGTATGATATGAGTATACATGCTCCTTTTTTTATGAAGTTAGATGCTGATTCTTTAGACGAGTTAGTTCATGATGAAGAAACTTGGATGGATACTAACTCTAATAATAGTTTTCCAAGTTATTTTGCAGGTCATTTTTTGGGGAGAAAATTATTTCGATTTGGCTCTGAACAGAAAGTATATGCTTCTCCTAGGCCCCATAGGATTGTTTTGGACAATGAATTTTTTGATTCTATTACTGTCATGGATCGTTTCCACGAGGGTATTATTTTCAAGGCCAAGTATGCTGACAAGAAGATCTCTGTTGGGTTCATGAATTTAATTCCAGAAGAAGATAGGGAAGTTCCCTTAGAAGGAGATGTTGGGACTGATGCTGAAGAGTCCTACAAGGTTTCTTTTGAGAGCTCTAGTTTTGCCCCATTTGTTCACGTGACAAAGATTCAGTGTTTATTTAATGAAGGGGGGATTTTGTGCGCTACTGTTGGGGCTATTGCAAGAGACATGTTTGTTTGTGAGGAAAAAACCAGGTTTTATCAGGAAAGGATCAGCGAGCCTCCTGCAACCAGAGCCAACCCAAGGCCCACTCAAACTGTTATTTGGCTCCCAAGAGAAAGAATACATTATGAAGGCATTCCAAACAGAAGCGAAGAAGAATTAGGTCATATAGTTCAGGATATCGCGCCTACTGAGGTCACAGGGCATCCAAGAAAGTGCAAAAATCCAAGCCCTAAGCAGTTGGAATTAGCAAAGTTATACAGGGTTAATGTTCCAGAAGGCCATACTTTTGTAAAACCGCATCCAAGAAGCGGCTATAAGAGGACAGATCCTGTTTACAAAAGCAGGTCTGCATTGCAGGTGCTTTTTGGCGTAAGAAATGAAACACAGTAAAAGAGTTCTGACAGATTAAGATGAAAGTAAGATATTTGAATGTAAGAGAAGCAGCACTTTTGGCTTTGCTGAGCAAGAAGCCAGCTTACGGGTTTGAGCTGGTTGAGGAGTCTCCTGCCCTTATTGAAGGAGGCATGCCAAAAGGAGGCGTTTACAACCTTCTTTATAAGCTGCGGGGATTGGGGTTTGTTAATGCTGCTGAAAGAACTGCCACCTCTTCAGAAAAAGGGGGTAATGACAGGCTTTATTACAGTATAACCCCGGAAGGAAGAAAATCTCTTGATGATTTTTTCTCCACTGTTCAGAATCTAAGAACTCGTTCAGGAACAGAATCCCCAGAAACCACATAAATTTATTATATGTTTCCCAATACTATAATATTAGTTTATTTTAATAAACAATCAGAAATAAACTCTTTTGTGACATAAAGTGTTTGGTTGGATACTTTTTTAAGGTGGTGGGAGATGGATTTTTTGTTTCCAATAGCAACATAAACTATCTTCTTGCCAAATCTTTTTGCAGCTGTAACTGCGCCTGAAAAATCACCGTCATTTGAAATTAAGTAAGCTGTTTCGTATGTTCTGCTTTCAGCATCTAACGCTAAGTCCAGCGCTAAATTTACATCTGTTGCCTTTTCTACATAGTAGACTTCCCCCTCCCTTTTTCTTTTTTCCAGCCTTCCGAAGATTATCTTTAATTTTTGTATTTTTTTCAGTTTTTCAAGAAAACTCTGTTGCTGAGCGTACATTTCTGGGTTGTTGAACTGCTCAATTGGGGCAATATAGTAGTCTATCTTTACAAGATCATCATCTGCAGATAATTTCTTGCAGAACTTTTCAATGTCTATTCTGCAGTTAAACGTCTTTTTTACAGAAAAATAAAAATTGCTTCCATCAATATACACAGCCACTTTTTTCTTAGAAGAACTCTTTTCAAAACCCATTTTTTAAAAAACATAGGATCCTTTCAGATCCTATGGACTTAATTATTACAAGCAGGCGTATTACATTTATATACCTTTCTATGCGCCTTTTTCTTTTTATCTTTATTTTCTCTCTTTTTTCTCCCAGTTTATTATATGTTTCCCAATACTATAATATTTAAATAATTCTCCGAAGGCAATGTTTATATGGAAGCGATGCTTAATAAAGAGATGAAAAAAGGCATTAAATATTCTGTAGTTGTCCCGGTTTTTAATGAAGAAGGGAACCTAGTTCAATTAGATAAAGAGATAAAAGCAGTAATGAACTCCTTGGAGGGAGATTACGAAGTAATCTATATTAACGATGGCTCAACTGATAATTCTCTTTCAGTTCTTAAGCAGCTGAAAAAGGTAAAAATAATTTCTTTAAACAGGAATTATGGACAGGCAACTGCCTTGGATGCAGGATTTAAAGCCAGCCAGGGAGAGTATGTTATTTCTCTGGATGCAGACCTTCAAAACGACCCAAAAGATATTCCAGCAATGATAAAAAAGCTAGAAGATGAAAATTTAGATGTTGTTTGCGGCTGGAGGAAGGATAGAAAAGACAGCCTAGGAATAAGAACCCTCACCAAGATAGGGCATGGAATGAGGAGGTTTTTAATTTCAGACCAGGTTCATGATACAGGATGCACCTTAAGAGTTTATAAAAGCAAGGCAGTAAAAAACTTAGACCTGACAGGAGAAATGCACCGCTACATCCTAGCCTATCTTAGATGGAAAGGCTTTAGAATAGACGAAATAATAGCGAATCATCGCCCAAGAACATCCGGCAAAACCAAATATGGCTATAAAAAAGCCCTGAGGGGATTTATTGATTTAGTATATGTCTGGTTCATAGATAAATACAGCCAAAGGCCCTTGCATATTTTTGGCTCAGCTGGAATTTTTTTCTTCCTGGCAGGCATATTAATAGAACTTTGGATGCTTTATGACAAGATTTTCCAAAACATCGACCTCTCAGGAAATGCCTGGTTTAGCCTCGGCTTTTTCCTCATAATTGCCGGCATCATCCTTTTCAGCTTCGGCATAGTAATAGATCTCTTAATGAAGATCCATTATAACACAAGCCCTTATGAAAAAAGGTATAATGTAAGGGAAATTTTTGAAGGATAAAATTTTAATGCTTAATTACTATTTCCATTAGTTAGAGAATATGCAGTATACTCCTCAATTGGCCTAAGCTTCCGGTCTGCAATTGTAAAAAAATGTGTCCATTCATCTGGCGACATTCTATAAGCAACACTCCTGTCGCATTCTCTAGCACCAAGCCCCCATCCATCATACCGGATAAATACTATATCAGGAGTTATCCCATGCTCCCTTTCTGCCCGGTCAGGGCGCAATGCCTCTCCATCTGCGTTAATAATTACCCTATGGCATGATACCATTCTTGTAGTTTCCCCTGCGTCATCTTCAATTCCCATGATTTTTAATAGATTCAAGAGATATTTAAATTTAGTTATTATCTATAGATTTCTCATTATATTTTCAATCATTTAACCTATTTTCTCCACAACAACAATGCTTTTTAATTAAGAATGGAAAGAAGATTTTGATGTTAAATTCCCCTGACTAAATAATCAGAATAAGTGGCTTTAATTAATACAACTATATAGTAATAACAAATAGAAAGATTTAAATAGGCTAATTTCTGATAAAAATCATGGCTAAAGAAAAAAAATCATGCGTTAGGGTAGCAGATACGGATGTTATTAGAAGGCACAAGCCTAGAGGTTTAACAATAACTGACGGAGAAACAGGACCATTTGTTGTGGAGCGTATTGTATTTGGAAGGATACAGAAGGCGCCTTGGTTTGGTCCTCAAAATGAACCTGAATACCAGCTTATAGGTAAAGTTGAATTTCATAGTGATGATGGCAGGTGTTTTTATGCTCATCCAAACGGGCTTCCTTTCCCTCGCCATGCTGTTACTGAAAAAGGCAGTAAATATTCTGGACATCAATATATTGTTACTGTTTCAAACAAGGAATTGCGCAGGATATATGAGGACAGCAGGGAACCAGAAAGAAATTAAATGACTTTTCCAGTTGATTTTAAAAACCCCGAAGTTATATTATTTTTAACCTATTTTCTCCGCAACAACAATTTTAATGTTAAACTATCTAGTTTCCTCCTTTAGGGGGCTTAGAAAACTATATAAATCTCCGGTCCAGATATAGTTAATGGAAAACGAAGCATTAATTATTAGCAAGCTTGATTCGATAAAGCTGGAAATAGAAAAAATAGCAGAGCACTTAAATGATATTACTTTGACCAAGGAAGACATACTTTCAGTAAAAGAAGCAGAAGAAGATTACAAAAAAGGAAAAACAAAGAGGCTTTAAATGTATGAAGTAGAACTGTCTGTAAATACACAGGATTTCTTGAACAAGTTAGATGCCCATATAAGAGAGCAAATTGAAACCCGTTTAAGGAGATTAAAGGAAAACCCAATTCCAAGCGATGCAAAATTCATAGGAAGAGATGAGGGAGAAATGCTATTTAGATACCGGATAGGGAAATACAGGGCTCTTTACAAAGTCAAAGAAAAAGATAAAATCGTACTTGTAACTAAGATAGACAAAAGGCCAAGAGTTTATGATGATTTATAGTTCTCTTTTCTAAAATCCCCCCTTATTTTTAACATTTTAACCTATTTTCTCCACAACAACAAATGTTTTTAAGGCCTTTTTCCAAGTTTTTCTATGGGAAAAAATAAAAATATTTTAATGCTAGCGCCAACCCTTTTTTTTCAGACAGGGGTTAAGTTTAAATATATGCAATTTTTGGAGTATTTGGCCCAAAAAGGGAAAAGAGTTCTGATAAATTAAGATGGAAGTAAGATTGAGTAAAGTTAGGGACAACCCATATAATACACGAACAGATTATGGGGATTTAGATGGATTAAAAGCAAGTATAACCCGGTTAGGCTTGACGCAGCCTTTTATTGTAAGAGAATCTGATGAAGGATACGAGCTTGCATTTGGAAGCAGAAGATATAGGGCATTGTTAGAGATGGGGAAAAAGACTGTAGAAGTAGAAGTGCGCAAGATAAGCAATCCTGACATGGTAATGCTGGCAATATGCGAAAATACCCACAGGAAAGACTTGAATCCAGTTGAGCAGGCAAGAGCATATGAAAGAGGATTGAATGCAACTGGGCTTGAATTGGGCGATTTTTCTAAGACAATCGGCGTAAGCAGGACCAAGATAAAGGAATATCTGAACATTCTAAATCTGCCTAAAAAGATTCTTGATAATGTTGGCGATTATAGTGTAGCTGAGCTGACTTCAATGGGGAGAATGCAAAATCTTTCACAAAGTCTACGGATAGTGCTGGAAAATGCCCTAAGTAACCGGCAAATAGGCGCAAGATTCTTGGAGCAAATAACTTTTTCCTGCGAAAGCATTTATGGATCTACTCTTCCAACAAAGACTAAGGTGGATTTGTGCAGCGAGGTTATTCTCCACGATTATTCCGCCCTGCCGCCTGATAATTATAGGGATATAAAGACCTTTTCTGATGAGCTTCTAAGGCAATCCCTAACAAAATACACACAGGGGCTGGCAAAGACTGCAGCAGCAAGGGCAAAATCCCCGGCGCCTGGAAGCAGAACAAGGATAAAAAGAGTTACAGATATTGTCCATATAGACCAAAGACTGGAAGATGTTACAACCCGAGTAAGTGAGACTGCTGCCAGCATTAAAAAAGCTATTGAAAAAGATTATTACCAAAAGGCTTCTGACAGAAAAAAATCCAAATTTAGGACAGCAGTCCGTCACCTTGTTTCAGGCATTGAAGAGATTCTGGGAAATGAAAGATTTAGAAGCTAAGTTAATTCACATAAAAGAACTGACTTCTGACAGGAGGACTTTGGGCAGATTTTCTTATATTGATCCAGATGAAGCGATAGCATTATTGGCGACGGGCTTGAGGATGCCCCAGGTTGCAGAAATATACGGCTGTATTGCAAACACAGTCACCTATCATATCAAAATAAAGTATCCGGGGTTTAATGCCCTTACGGATATAAAAAGAAGGAGGATAGGTATAACCCCAAAAGAAGCAGCCAAGCTGTATGGAAGATTGAAAAGCACAACAAAAGTCGGGGGTATATTAGGCACAAGTAGTAAGACGATAGCCAAGAGGCTGAGAGAGGCGGGGATTGAGCCCCAGAAGACATCCAGGGAGGACATCTCAGACGAAAGTATTTTGCGCCTCTATAAAAAATATAAAACTGCCAGAATAGTGGGCGTGATGGTTGGAATGAGCAAAAATTCTGTTTTACAAAGGCTGCATAAAATAGGAGCTGAGATAGATTACAGTTATAGAAATAGGAGGACCGACCTTCCAGGCCATACAATCCGAAGGGATTATAAAGCCGGCAAAACCATAAAATATTTGATAGACCGGTACAGTTCTTCATATGAGACAATCACTAGGGTAATCGTTGAGGAAGGAGGGCAATTAAGAGGACAGAAAAGAGAAGATGTCACAGTCAAGTCCGCTGTAAGATTATACAAAAAATATGGCCAATTGGCGAAGGTTGCTCGCGAGCTGAAAGCTTCCCCAGGAACAATCAGGTCAAGATTAACAGAAGAAGATCCAAATATAATTGTTCAGTTCAGGAGAGCAAGGCCAGATATCCCTGTAGAAGACCTCATAAGAAGATATGAAGCCAAAGAAACATTGGAAAGCTTATCTGACCGGTATTCCTCCTGCCAAAAGACCCTGAAAAGAATCCTGAAAGAAAACAAAGTAAAACTCCGCAAGCCAGGCGACTATTCAAGAAGGAGAGATATTACTCCTGGGGGGGTTGCCAGGGCCTACAGAAGCCTAAAGGGTGTGGGCGCAGTGATGAGAGCCTTAGATATAAGCGCCTATGTATTTTATGACCGGCTTGAAAAAGCAGGATTGGAAGTGGACCCCTCTTATCGCAAAGAAAGAGAAAGCGCAAGAAGAAGAACCGACATCCCTGCAAAAGAAGTTGTGAGGCTTTATAATTCAGGGGCAAGCAAAAGTGCATTAGCAGAAAAATATGATGCAGATAGAGAAACAATTAGAAGAATAATAGATAAACCTGCCAAGTGATATATTTCAAATGCCTTTTAGAGGCATGAAAAAGGGCAAGAAAATATTAATGTTAAACTATGAGTTTCCTCCTTTGGGGGGAGAGTTTAAATACTTCGTAATCATGTTATATTATCCCTAAAGGGAAATTGAGTTCTGATGTTAGAAGTTAAAATGACTAAATACTCTTACTCTAAGATAAAAGCCTATGAAAACTGCCCCTACCAATATAAATTAAAATATATTGATAAATTAAAGGCAGATGTTTCAGATACAATTGAGACTTTTATGGGAGATATAGTTCATAGATCTTTAGACTATCTGTACAAAAGAAAAAAATTCAGAAAAAGAATATCAAAAAAAATTTTAATCAAATTTTACAGAGATTTATGGAATAGAGAATACTCCAAGGATATCCGAATAGTAAAAGAGGGGATTTATGCAGAAGATTACAGGAAGATGGGAGAAAAATACTTATCAGATTATTATGATAGGATGAAACCATTTGAACAAATGATTATTATTGCGTTAGAAACTCAGGATAGTATAACTTTACCTGATGGAAATAAATGGCATGTTAGGATTGATAAGCTGGGTTGTGATAATGAAGGAAATTATTATGTTTGTGATTATAAGACTTCTTTAAGTATGAAAGAACAAGAAGAAGCTGATTCTGACAGGCAATTAGCTATGTATTCTATTTGGGTAAGGGATAAATTCAAAGATGCTAAGTCTGTTAAGTTAGTGTGGCATATGCTGGCTTTTAACAAAGAGATAATATCTGATAGAACAGAAGAACAATTGAAAAAATTGCAGGAGGGGGTTGTTGAAATCATTAAAAAAATTAAAAGCGCAAAAGAATTCCCCAGAAAACAGTCTGCACTTTGTGATTATTGCTTCTATAGGGATCAATGCCCTAGTTTTAAACATAAGGTGGAGTCAGATAAGATAGAAGATGTAAAAAGGTTTAAAGAAAATGACGGGGTAAAGTTAGTTGATGAGTTTTCTGAAATAAGGACAAGACTTGCCGAATTAAAAAGTAAAGAAGAGAAATTTAAGGAAAAATTAATGGCTTATGCAAAGCGGTTCGCAGTTGATATTGTTTATGGAAGCAACATGAAGTGTTCTGTCAAGGAAATTGATAAGGTGATTCTTCCTGAAGATAAGGAAGAGAAAGAGAAATTTATCAAATTAATAAAAGATTTAGGTTTATATGACGAATATTCTATGATTTGTTACTCAAAAC
>Ga0209078_1000118_pt1 | contig 14109 bp, 9 predicted proteins | sample PPLLak21cMay2015_2_FD_187257 | JGI IMG/M metagenome (GOLD analysis project Ga0209078, IMG submission 187257) | Freshwater sediment microbial communities from Prairie Pothole Lake near Jamestown, North Dakota, USA - PPLs Lake P8 Core (1) Depth... | ecosystem: Environmental > Aquatic > Freshwater >...
ACTGTTATATATGATGAAAAGGAATGGGAAAAAGCGCAATTATTTCCTTTTGCCTGGAATGTCAAGCGTGAGGGCGTTCCGTTATGAAAAAGAACCAATCAAACATAGAAACATCAACTAATATTGAGGTGTTATTATGGCGGGAATCGTAGCGGACGTGGTAATTGTTGGAGCGGGCCCGGCGGGTTTGGCGGCGGGGTTGTACACCGCCCGGGATCGCTACGAGACCATCATCCTGGACAAGTTTGTGCCTGGCGGACAGATTAACCTGACGGATCGAATCGAAAATTATCCCGGTATCAGGAAAATCAGCGGCGGTGATATGGCCGAGGCGCTTGTGGATCAGGCAGTTTCGTTTGGAGCGAAAATAGAAAACAACAGTGAAGTCGTCGGACTTGCACGGCGTGATGACCGGACTATCGAGGTGCGCACCGATGAAAATACTTATCTGGCCAAGGTTGTCATCCTGGCCCCAGGCAGCGACTATCGCAGGCTCGGCGTGGACGGTGAAGAAAGATTCCGCCAGGCTGGCGCCGGGGTCAGCTATTGCGGCACGTGCGATGCGCCGTTTTTCAAAGACAAGCATGTGATCGCTGTCGGCGGCGGGAACGTAGCGGTGGAAGATACTATTCATCTGGCTAAATTTTGCAGAAAAGTAACGATGGTGCATCGGCGGCAGGAATTTCGGGCTACCAAAGTCCTGGTGGAAGAACTGCTGGAAGAAACGAAGAAAGGTGTTATAGAGATTCGCTATGACAGTATTGTCACCGCTATCAACGGTGGCGGCAAAGTTGAATCGGCTACGTTAAAAAATGTCAAAACCGGACAGACCGAAGAACTCCCGTGCGATGGAGTGTTTATTTTTGTCGGTATGATACCCAATACCAGTTTCCTCAAAGGCGTGGTCGAACTGGACAAAAATGGGTTTATCAAGTGTGATCCTGAATTTCTGCGAACCAAGATGCCGGGCGTTTTTGTGGCGGGCGATTGCCGGGTCTCGGCGGCGATGCAACTAGCGACTGCCATCGGTGATGGCGTGACTACGGCTATGTTCATGAAAGAATATCTTCGCGATCCCGATTGGTGGAACAAGGGTACGTATCCGGAATTTATGGGATGGTAAACAATGAAAGTTGGTTATTTTGACTGTTTTTCCGGTGTGGCCGGGGATATGATCGTCGGGGCGTGCCTGGATGCCGGGGCATCGGAGGAGTTTCTGCGCGGGCAGTTGGCCAGGCTCGGACTGGATGAAGTGGAACTGCAAATCAAAAAAGTCAACAAAAATGGAATTGCCGCTACCGCGTTTTTGCCGATTGTCAAAGACCATCATCACCAATGCGACCACGGCCACCATCGCAATCTTTCTGCCATTGTCGAGATAATTGACAACGCCGCCCTTAGCGATAAAGTCAAACAGCAGTCGATAGATGTTTTCAGGCGGCTGGCACGGGCGGAGGCCAAGGTGCATGGTACCGTCGAGGAGAAAATACATTTCCACGAGATCGGAGCGGCCGACGCGATCATAGACATTGTCGGCGCATGCACGGCACTGGAATCGCTGGGCGTTGAGAAGGTTTACTGTTCGCCGCTGACGGTTGGCGGCGGCACGGTCAAATGCGAGCATGGGATTCTACCGGTTCCCGCTCCCGCCACAGCGGAGTTGATAAAAGGAATTGAAACAGTCCCTGCCCCTGCCAACGCTCAGGTCGAATTGCTTACCCCAACCGGCGCGGCGATATTGACTACGCTGGCTGAAGGGTTCGGCTCAATGCCTGCCATGCGGATCAGCGAAATCGGCTATGGCGCCGGTCAGCGTGATATTGCCGGTATGCCTAACGTTTTGCGCCTGATGGTCGGACAGACCGGCGACAGCGATATGTATGGACAGTCCGACGAAGTTTGCGTTTTGGAAGCTAATATCGATGATGCTACCGCGGAGCTGATCGGACACGTCAGCGAAAAACTACTTGCCCAGGGCGCCCTTGATGTGTACTGCACCGCCGTTACCATGAAAAAAAATCGGCTCGGTACGAAGATCACTGTGCTGTGCCCACCAACCGAAACAGCAAAGATGGAACAGATCATGTTCCGGGAAAGCACTACTTTTGGTATTCGCCGAGGCATTTGCCAACGCACTATTCTGCCCCGCAAACACCAGACCGTCGAAACACCTTACGGTAAAATAAGGATGAAAGTCGGCTATTTTGATGGCCAAGTGACGACCTGCTCGGTAGAATTCAGTGATTGTCAGCGGGCTGCTGAGGAATACCAGGTGCCGGTTAAAAAAGTAGTTTCAGCCGCCTTGGCAGCGTATAAAAATGAATGAGTGGATGGGTAGATGATTAATCTCTTGGCGCAAATAGCACAAACCATCGAATCGTCGGAAAAACCTCCGACTGACCGATTTGAATTTGACCCCACCAGTGTTTTGTGGATAGTGGGCATAGTGCTGCTGTCATTTTTTATGGTACGCGCCGCTATGCGCCGCGTAGCCCGCAGTCGGCAAAGATCGCAACTACCATTACAGGAACGGCTCGCCGAGAGCAGACAAAAAGTTCATGCCAGTTACGATCAAATGAACGAGTTGATGGCGGCACTGGCGGATCTTTCCCGTCAGATAAACGGTCAGATCGATACGAGGCTGGCCAAACTGGAGACTCTTCTGCATCAGGCCGACCAGACCATAAAACAGTTGGGAGAGTTGGTCGGCGGTGAAGATAACACCGGGCGGGATTCACAAATATCTTCTGTTGACGCCATCGGGGATACTATCCAAGATATATCTGGGGAGTTTCATTCGGCCAATGCGGATTCCCAGCCACAGGCCAACGAAGCTGGGCCGCAAGAATCGCCTCGCGGCGCTGCCCAGCTTACCGCGAAAGAAAAACAAGTGTTGGAAATGGTTAAAAAGGGACTGAACACAATCGCGATCGCCCGGAAACTGAATCAGCCCGTTGGCGAAATAGAATTAATCTTGTCACTGGCGGCAAAAAAAGAAAAACCAAACTGACAAATGGTGCGATTTCGCACTTTTTCTTGTGTGTTGCTTATACGCAAAGCTAGAACAGGGCCTTTTAGGACCAAGGCCGATGATTTTATACGTTAGCGGAACATTTATCGAGGTTATGTAAAAATCCATTTTTGCGTAACAGGCCCTGTTGGATGGAAATTGGGCTAAAAAAACTGCGAAAGTTAACAAATGCGAAAGGAGCACTATTATGAAACATTCGATAACATGCAAACTGATCTTGACCGGCTGGCTGATCCTGATCTTGTCCGCACCGATGCTCTTTGCCGACGAAGGTTCGCTTAACCCACAAACCATCGAGCGGATTCGGTCTTCCTTCCAGATGGACCTTCACACCAGGGCCATGTACAACGCCCTTACAAATACCGACATCAAAGAATTGGCTCTCAATCGTGATATTCTTTGGCGTCACGACGAGACCTTCAGCCATAAGATCAAAACCAAAGGTGTCACCAATCAGAAGTCAAGCGGACGTTGCTGGCTTTTTGCCGGGCTGAATGTCTTGCGCTACGAAGTCATCCAAAAATACGACCTTGACGAATTCGAGTTTTCACAAAACTACCTGGCCTTCTGGGACAAGATGGAAAAGGCCAACCGCTTCCTTGAGTATATCATCGAATTTGCTGACCGAGACCCGCTCGATCGCGAACTGGAAACCATTCTTAAGATGCCATTCGATGACGGCGGATATTGGCCAAACGTTGTCAACCTTATCGAAAAGTACGGAGCTGTCCCCACAAAAATCATGCCCGAAACCAACAGCTCCGACAAAACAAACGACATGAACGGACTGATAGCACTCAAACTAAGAGCCGACGCCGCCAAACTCCGTGAAATACACCAGACCGGCAAATCCGTTGAACAGATGCGCCTCGCCAAGGAAGAAATGCTCACCGACGTTTATAGAATGCTCGTAATGAACTGCGGCGAGCCACCCACCGAATTCCAGTGGCAATACAAACCAAAGGACGACGAGAAAGATGATGACGCGGACGATGATGATGATAACGATGTGGACAATGCGGACGACGATGACAAAAACGGTAACGATGCGGATGATGACGCAGACGACGATGACGACGATGACGAAAACGGTAACGACGATGACGAAAACGGTAACGATGATGACGAAAATGCCTGGCTGTACGAAAAACGCACCTACACCCCCAAAAGCTTTTACCAGCAGGTTGTAGCTGTCGATCTGAGTGAGTATGTAAACCTTTTCAACGACACCACTCACGACTATGGCCGCCATTATCGCATTAAGCTCTCGCGCAATCTCTACGATGGCGACGACATAACTTACGCCAATGTCGATATCGAATCCATAAAAAAGATTGCCATGGACTCAATTCTTGACGACCAGCCCGTTTGGTTCGGCGCCGACGTCGGCAAAGATCAAAGCTCTAAACACGGTATCATGGCTATGGAGATGTTCGATTACGCCTCGATTTACAATGTCGATATGTCCATGACCAAGGCCCAGCGAGCACTGTATCGTGAGAGCATCCGCAGCCACGCCATGGTCTTTGAGGGTGTGGACGTCAAGGACGACAAACCTATAAAATGGTGGGTCGAAAACAGTTGGGGCAAAGATAAAGGCTCCAACGGCTACTGGACCCTCTACGACAGTTGGTTTGACACTCACGTATATAACATCGTCGTAAAGAAAGAATATGTTCCGGAAAATATTTTGAAGATATTCGACCAGGAGCACATAATCCTGCCCGCCTGGGATCCAATGCTTTCGGTCCTGCGCTAACGAACGCGAATTCATTAAAATAATTATTAGCGTAAATTCGCGTGTATTCGCGGTTGCGTATATGAATGACACTTTTTGTTAAAAAGAGGTTTAGATGAAAGTGGCCAGGAGTTTCATATCGGAAGATTTTTTATTGCAGACTGCCACGGCGCGTACGCTCTATCACGAATACGCAAAAAAAAAGCCTATATACGATTATCATTGTCATCTGCCGCCAGCCCAGATCGCCCAGGACACACAGTTTGACAATCTGACCCAGATTTGGCTCTATGGCGATCATTACAAATGGCGGGCCATGCGTACCAATGGAATAGCCGAACGTTTTTGCACCGGCGATGCGACTGACTACGAAAAGTTCCAAAAATGGGCCCAGACTGTTCCTTACGCCCTGCGTAATCCTATTTATCATTGGACTCATCTCGAGCTAAAACGATATTTCGATATAGACCAGCTTCTCGAACCCGCCTCCGCCGAACAAATTTACGAAACCGCCGGCCAAATGTTAAGAACACCCGAATTCAGTGCGCGTAATCTTATGCGTAAGATGAACGTCAAGGTCTGCTGCACGACCGACGACCCGCTGGACAGCCTGGAACACCATCAAAAAATCAAAGACGACGGCTTTGAAATCGTCGTCCGCCCCGCCTGGCGCCCGGACAAGGCCATCGCTGTAGAAAACCTCGACAATCTGAACGACTGGATCGACAGGTTAGCCCAGCTTGTCGATATCGAAATAAAGGATTATGCTTCTTTTTTGGAGGCGATCAAAAACCGTCACGATTTTTTTCACGCCATGGGCTGCCGATTAAGCGACCATGGCCTGGAAACCGCCTGTGCCGAAGACTATACCCAAAGTGAAATCGCATCCATCTTCCGGAAAATACGATTACACCAACAGTTGAATCTCGCCGAACAGCTCAAGTTCAAATCGGCCGTGTTGGTGGACTTGGCTCTGATGGACAATGAAAAGGGATGGGTCCAGCAGTTTCACCTTGGCGCTCTGCGAAGCAACAATACCAGGCTTTTCAATACAATTGGCCCTGACACCGGTTTTGATTCTATCGGTGATTTTGAAATCGCCCGTCCACTTGCCAGGTTCCTCGACCGCCTGGATGTGCGGCGGTCTCTGCCAAAAACCATTTTATATAATATCAATCCGCGTGACAACGAGTTGATCGCCTCGATGATCGGCAACTTCCAGGATGGGTCCGTGCCGGGCAAAATGCAGTATGGCTCAGCCTGGTGGTTTCTCGATCAGAAAAACGGCATGGAGAAACAGATCGACACTCTTTCAAACATGGGTCTGCTCTGGCGTTTTGTTGGAATGCTTACCGATTCCAGAAGCTTCATGTCTTATCCCCGCCACGAATATTTCCGTAGAATCTTGTGTAACATTTTAGGTAACGAACTCGAAGACGGCCAACTGCCCAATGACATACCTTTACTGGGCAGGATGGTCGAAGACATCTGTTTCAATAACGCCAAAAATTATTTCCCCATAGACTCCGCTTAACCAGCGAATCGGTTCGCGGCCTGAGCTTAAAAACAACTTGACAGACGCACGAAAACAGGTATAATGATCGAAAATTGGCGTTTTACGGATGGTCACACTGCCCAGCCGAACTGAAAAATCAGGCCCCGGGAGCCTGAACGCTTACAAAAATCGTATATACACTAAGGGAGCAAATAAAAATGATGACAAGCCAACATACAATGAGAAATCTCCAATCGGCCATAAATCAATCACGCGGCATCATATCAGTTATGTGCCTGATTCTGACAATCTCGCTTTGCGGTTGCGCAACCTGGCAGGGCGACTCAGGCGACGACGGCTGGATAAGCCTGTTTAACGGCAAGAACCTCGATGGATGGACGCCAAAGATAGCGGGCTATGAACTCGGTGACAATTTTGCCGACACTTTCCGAGTCGAAGATGGTGTTATGAAGGTGTCCTACGATCAGTACGACAAGTTCGATGGGAAATTCGGACACATCTTCTACAAGAACAAGTTCTCGCACTATCGCCTTCGCGTTGAATATCGTTTCCTGGGAGACCAAGCGCCCGGAGGTCCGGGATGGGCCTTTAGAAACAGTGGAATCATGTTTCACTGCCAGTCGCCCGAAAGCATGGCTAGGGACCAGAGCTTTCCCGTTTCAATCGAGGTTCAGATGCTCGGCGGTGACGGTACGAATAAGCGTTCGACCGGCAATCTGTGTACTCCAGGCACGAATGTAGTGATGGAAGACAAACTCATCACCCAACACTGTATTGACTCTACCTCTGAAACGTATCACGGTGACCAATGGGTGAGACTGGAAGTCGAGGTCCACGGCAACGATCTCATCAAACATATCGTCAACGGACAGGTCGTGCTGGAATACGAAAAGCCTCAGCTTGACGAAAACGACGCAAACGCGAAAAAACTGATAGCCGCAGGCGCCGACAAAATGCTCACCGAAGGATACATATCTCTACAGTCAGAGAGCCACCCAGTCGAATTCCGATCGGTAGAGATACTTTTACTGGATGAATAATCTCCATCTGTATTGCTTCAGTCGGAATAGGACATTTCCTGAATTTTGGTCGCATGTTATTAAAGCAAAGATATGCTACAGAAATTGATTGAAAAAAGTTTTTTATTTTACAGGAAATAAATATGAGGTTGTGTAGAGATTCTGTCCTTGTGGTTATTGCCGTTGTTTTGTTGTTTTGCATTTCGGTTACGGCGCAGGATGTCGCCGTAAACGGAACTGAGGTATCCGCTGCAGAACCTACGACGAAATCGGATTACGGTTTGCCATGGGGGCTGGAGAAGCTCCCGGATGTTCGCAAACAGGTATCCGATATGGAGATTGCGGACAAGGAAGCCAAAGCAAAGCTGTTGGATATTTATGACAAGGCGATCGGCCAGTGGAAACAGTTGCAAGTAACAACGGAAGAGACATCTGCTTTTATAAGCAGGCTGAGGAATATTCCCTCCGATCTTAGCAGTATAAAAGAGCAGTCGGCAAAAACTGTCAATGAAGTTTTTCCTGATAATACCGCGAATCTGTCGCTAGCCGATGTGCAGAAGGAGGTGGCGGGCGTCCAGGCTTCATACGAAGAGGCAAAAAAGAATGCTACCATCCTTGAAAACGAGCCTAAACGTCGGGCTGAAAGACGTGTTAATATTCCGGTTGAGTTGGCTGCTGTCCGCGAGCAGTTGACTCAGATGAGGGAAAAACTACCTGCGGTTTCTACAGAGGTTAATGTTGCGGATACGATTTTTGCCGGCAGGATTTTGCAGATCACACAGGTTATGGCAATGGAGGCCAAGGTTGAAAACCTGGCTGAGGAATTGAAATTTTATGACGCAGCGGGAGATATACTTACAGCAAAGCGGGAGCTTGCTTCTCGAATTGTTCTTCAGGCTGAGAAGCGTCAAAAGTATTGGCAAGAGCAGCTTTTAGCTGCTCAAAGACGGGAAACGGAAAAGCTTAAAGAAAAGGCCACGGAAACGGTCCAGCAGACCAAGTATGCTCATCCTATGGTCCAGAAACTTGCTCAGGAGAACGCCGAACTTGCACACATTCAGGCCGAGCTGATCAGGCAGATGGAGCAGGCCAACCAGTATTCCAAAAACATCGGAGATAAGCTTGCCAGATTGAATGCCAAATTTAGCGATTTGAAAAAAGAGATCGAAACGGCAGGTGAAATTACCAGTGTAATGGGTGTTTTGCTTCTTTCCGAGCGTGATGACCTGCAGGATACAGGAGAGAATCGAGCGCAAATCAAGGCTCGCCTTGCAAAGATATCTTCAGCGAAGTTGAACTGGAGCAAATACGACAAGCAGTGGTCTGACATGGTGGACATAGAAGCTGTGGCGAAGATAAGGCTCCAGGAAGAGCAACTTACAGAGCGAGATGCCGGGTTCGACGAGATTTTTAAAGAGGCAGTTACACTGCTGGAGGACCGTCGTAAGGATATCAAGAAGATATCGGATTATTACGAAGATTTATCAACGGTTCTGGCCAAGCTGGATGTTCAAGAGCGAAAACTTGTTTCTACGGTGTCGGAATATAAAGCATTTATCGATGAAAATATATTATGGACTCGAAGCAGTGCTTCAATTCGTCCGGCTGATGTTAGTTCGGTAGGTTCTGCAATAGGCTGGTTTGTCAATCCAAAGCAATGGATAGAAGTGTGGCGTTATCTGTGGAGTGACTTTCGGAATAATATTTCGATATATGTTCTTGCAGGTATTTTCGTAGTTCTGTTGTGGCTGTATCGTTTGGGCATGACAAATCGCCTCGACGACATTGCGAAACATTTGGGTCATACATACTCTGACAAATACATGTACACTTTAAAGGCTTTGGTCTTTTCGATAATAATTATTGTTCCATTGCCGCTGTTTACAGGCTTTGTTTCATGGCGGCTTCTTCAGGCGCCGCCGACTTTGACTCATGTACAGATTATCGGCCGGGCGTTGAAAAACGTGACGGTTATGGCTCTAATGTTTATGGCATTCATACGATTTTGTCGGAAGAACGGCTTATCAGATCACTTTTATTTGCGACGAGAGAGTATGGATGTTCTTGCGCGTTACCTTCGGTTGACCTTTTTGATTCTTATTCCTGTTATATTTTTACGGAGTGTCTTTTGTGATTCGGTTGTTGAGGATGTTTACAGAATTTCTCTTGGCAGGTTCGGTTTTGTCGTGGAGATGATTGTCGTTTTGCTTTTCTTTCTGATATCTTTTCGTCCTTCCGGCGCCGTAGTAGGTCATCTTCTGGCTGAAAGAAAAGACAGTTGGCTAAGCAGGATGCGTCACATCTGGTATGGGGCATTAGTCGCTTTGCCTTTTGTTTTTGCAGTGCTCCACCTTTCAGGTTATGACTATGCGGCAGGAGAGTTGTATTATAAGTTTGTGGCCACAATCCTGTTGTGTTTTGCGATAATGTTTTGTAAAGGCATGCTGACGCGGTGGCTGACCTTGGTGCAGGCGCGATTGGTATTGAGGCAAAAAGAGGATAAAAAGAGCGAAGAAGCCGCCCGCGTCAATGTCGATTCAAAGAATGATAACCAGGAAAGCTTACAGATTCAGGCCGAGTTGGAGGAGGACAGTGAGCAACTGGTAGTCGATATTTCACAGCAGACTCTAAGCCTGATCAGATGGTTTTCAATACTGGCGGTTTTTCTGGGTATCTGGCTGATCTGGAAAAATGTACTACCGGCTCTCAGTGGTCTGGAGAATATCAAGGTGTGGGATACTATTGATGCACAGGGAGCGACTGTTATCATAAGTCTGGGCAATATTATAAAGGCGTTGCTGATATTTGTTATGATGGTTGTGGCGGCGCGTAATGCTCCGGGGCTTATGGAAATCCTGATACTGCAGCGACTTCCGCTCAATCAGGGTGCACGTTTTGCGGTTACATCTCTTTTGAGATATATACTTGTTATCGTTGGGGTTGTGATGACTTTAGGACAGATAGGGATCGGATGGACTAAAGTGCAGTGGCTTGTCGCGGCGATGACAGTGGGTCTGGGCTTTGGTTTACAGGAGATTTTCGCCAACTTCGTATCGGGTTTGATCATCCTGTTCGAACAGCCGATTCGGATCGGGGACGCCGTGACAGTGGGAGATGTTGACGGAGTAGTGACAAAGATAAAGATGCGGGCTACGACAATACGGAAATGGGACCAGAAGGAATTGGTCGTACCCAACAAGGAGTTCATTACCGGAAAGCTGCTTAACTGGTCACTTTCGGACAAAACCCTGCGGATGGAATTTCCAGTGGGGGTTGCATACGGCTCGGATATAAAGAAAACCGAAAAAACGTTGTATCGAATCGCCCATAATCAAAAAGGAGTAATTAATGATGATCCGGCTCCCGTGGTGCTTTTCAAGTCGTTCGGTGAGAGCAGCCTTGAGTTTGAGCTTCGTATTTATGTTCCCAGTATGGATAACTATCTGAAAATCTGGCATGAAATCAACTGCAACATCGACAGTGAATTTCGCAAGGAGGGCATCGAAATCGCATTTCCACAGAGGGATATTCATATACGTTCGGTGAAAGTGCCTTTTTCTGTTCAGATGGATTCGAGACGGGATTCAACGGAAGAATCTAAAGATTGAGATTTAAGTCGATTAGTCCATTTATCCTGTGCTTTCCCAGTGTTTCAATAACTTCTGTAATGGATTGCTCAATTTTCGAATTGTCGGCGTGAATTACTTCTTGTAAAGGATGCAGGCAGACTTGAAGGGCGGAGTCGTTATCGAAAATTCCGGGGTCCATCTTACCGTCGAGAGATTGTGCTCGGTCTGGCCGGGGCTGGTTTTTGTCCAGTCTGACCCTATTGGGCCGAGCCTATTTATCTTCGATGACCGCCTTTTTTCTTTCGCTGTCGATGAAATTGTCGATCGCCTTTTGCTCAAGCTCCTGTCTCAGCTCGCGGACTATTATTTCCTTAACATCGGCAAGCTCGCACGCGATAGACGATTTTTTGTCTGTAACTTTTGCAATATGGAACCCGAACTGGGTAGTGAAGACATCGCTGCTCTGGCCAGGCTCAAGGTTAAAAACCACATCTTCGAATTCCTGCACCATTGTCCCGCGGGCAAACGAACCCAAGCTTCCGCTGTTCTCCGGGCAATCGGAGTTTTCGCCGGCTGACTCTTCAAAGCTTTTGCCTGCCTTTATTCTCTCAAGTATGTCCTCCATCTCTACTCGCATCGCATCGAAATAGCTGTCGCCCTTTGGGTGTTTAACGATATTGCGGAGCAAGGCTTTGGGCTTGGGCCTTGATTGCCTGATCGTCGATCTTTTCATTGTTAACGTATAATGCCATTAGATCCTTTGTTACCAGCTTCCGCTGGACCACCTTGTGTTAAGCCGACGATATTATGCTAACTTATTGAGAAAGCGTAAGTCAAATACAAATTCCTATATGCTTAAATTCTGTGATTTTCCATATAACATAGTGCTTATTCAAGTTTTTGTCGATCGTCGAGTAGTCTTTTTTTTAGTTTGGGGTAACTGATATTTTGGACATTAACATCTTCGTCAATAGCTAAACATGCAGCAGTTGCGGATGACTGGCCTAAGACCATAAAAACCGGCTCCATACGAATGGAACCATAGGCAATGTGGGATGCCGACAGGCACACCGGCACCAGAAGGTTAGTGCATTCATGTTGTTTAGGTACGATAGCGCGATAATCAATAGGATAAGGCGGGAAACCTCCCACCTCAACATCGCCTTCATTGCGGACGTGGCCATTAGCATCGACATATCGCTGGACATGATGGGAATCCATCGTATAAGCTGCCAGGGCTACAGGCTTTTGGGCCTGGATTCGTCCCTGACAATTATGCTGGGTCATGACATAATCACTGACCATGCGTCGTGCTTCGCGTATATATAGCTGATGTGGCCAATTGTCATTGTCAGTAAATTCGTCTTTAGCCAAACCCCAGGTTTGAAAATACCGGCGGACTTCGTCAGGCACTCGTGAATGGTTGGCTAAGGTCCACATCAGGCCCTTTTGGTAATTTTCATGTTCAGTTTCGATGCGCTTGCGTGTCTGGTAATCGCCATCAGGGTAGTCGTAGTTCATGCCGATATTGTCGGTGGAGATGGCGAACTTGTTGTTGGAGTCGGTCTTGCGGTTTGGCATGTGCGATAGTAACCAGGGAATGCGATGGTCGCCTGCCTCGAAGTTACGCAGCAGCAACTCGTATCGTAGAGGATTATAATTTTCCGGTTTAGGCCACGGCCGTCGGTTAGCAGGAACATCGGTGGCACATAGGCGAAAGCAGTAAGCCTGAATACGATGGTCACCCTGGCCGTCGCTGCCGGGAGGATCGCCACTGATACCTGGCAGCAGCCCACTTGAAGGATCGCCTGGTGTCAAATAAGGGTCAACCGGCTTGATAAACTGATGGTATCGTGCGTTTTTGGTTTGCACACCGTTTAGGGTTTCATCGTATTTTGAGTTTGACTCACGGCCGATGGTATAAGAAACACCTGCAATGGCAAGCAGGTCGCCCTCGTAAGTGGCATCAATAAACATTTTGGCACGAAAGATCGAACCCGACTCCATAACAAGAGCGATTATACGTGAGTCTTTTTTTTGGACGCCTTTATTGAGATCGATGCGCTGGTGGTAAACAACAGGTATGTCCTCATCAGTGATAAATTTGTCGAACAGCTTCCGGGCAACATGGGGTTCAAACATCCAAAAGGTTTTATCTTTATTCCAATCGCGGTCAGAAGAGTACTGATCGCGGCTTTGCCATGTCCATGAACTGTCGGCTGAGTAGTACAGGTAAAGTCGATGATAAAATTCATGTGCGAGTCCGCCAATAGCATTTTTATTACCAATATCGGTAGCGCCAAGACCACCGGAAGAAAGTCCACCCAGATGATTTCCCGGTTCAATGAGAACGACGGATTTACCCATGCGCGAGGCCTGGACAGCGGCGATAACGCCCGCCGAAGTACCACCATATACCACCACGTCATAGGAATTGTGCGGCCGAGCCTGATTCATAGAGCAGCCGCTTACTATAACCAGAGTAATAGTGAGCAGCAAACTAATCAGGCGTCTGACAAACATACAATCCACCCCACAGGTCAACATTTGTTGACAATTAGTGCGTTTTATAAGTATCTCCACCTGAGACTTCTCATAAGACATTGGATATCTTTGCTCAGCTACGCCGCTGTGCTTCTTTTCTAATAGAATATCAAATCTGTCTCGAAAATCAACCTCTTTTTGTTGACTCTGTATGATGCCTTTGCAACTGTAAAAAGTGATAGGATGCCCCGTACAACTGGACTACAACTAAAACGTTCAATGTCGCATAAAATCGCAAAAATCACAAACCCAATAAGGTTTGTAATATCACAGACTTGGGAGTGGCGTGAACTTGGAGGGAGGGCAAGCTGGGGTGGAGGTCGGTTGGTCGTGGGCGAGCGAGTGGGGCGGGAAGGGCACAAGAGGGCGGGGGCAGATGAGTAGAAAAGAAGCGGGGCGGCCGATGTGGTCGCCCCGCTTGGTTTGGGAACATCTCTAATCAGGTCAATGGTCGCCTGATATTTTTAAACAACTCACCTTATTCAACGGTAATAATAAGGACACCGTCGATCCACAGGTTTTCGAAAGGACGGCTGGCCTTTTACAGCCAGCCGTCCGCAATATCAACACTTAATGTTTACGGCTTAATCGCAATACTGATCATGCCTTTAACCGCTGAAGTGGCATGGGTCGCAGCCGTGTTACCATAAGCCCCGGCAGTCGCCTTGACACCTGTCGCAATGCCGAGCGAG
>Ga0209078_1000125_pt1 | contig 13778 bp, 12 predicted proteins | sample PPLLak21cMay2015_2_FD_187257 | JGI IMG/M metagenome (GOLD analysis project Ga0209078, IMG submission 187257) | Freshwater sediment microbial communities from Prairie Pothole Lake near Jamestown, North Dakota, USA - PPLs Lake P8 Core (1) Depth... | ecosystem: Environmental > Aquatic > Freshwater...
AGGATGGCTCCAAAAATGGCCATATAGAGAAGCGTCAATTCGGCCCAGAGGATTTCATGGATAAAGGTGAAGAGGGTAGCTCCGATCACTGGGCCGAAGACCGTTCCCACACCACCAAAGAGGGCCATGACAATGGGAGTGAGGGTGAGCTGAATATTGAAGGCAAAGGTGGGATCGATATAATTCTGATAGGTGAAATGGATAGAACCTGCAAGTCCGACGAAAAAGGCACTGAGGGTGAAGGCAATGATTTTATCCTTGGTCGTATGGATGCCCAGGGTTTCTGCGGCCTGCTCATCTTCACGAATGGCAATCAGACGAAGCCCAAATTTAGAAGAGAAGATCTTATAACAGAGGATAAGGGTTATGAAAGCCAGCAGGAGAATCGACCAGTAGAGCGTCGGAAGACGAATGCCTGCAACAAAAGGGACTCCCTTTCCACCATGGGTGAGGGGGGTAAGATATTCCGTGCCAAAGAGCTCCCTCGTGCCCTCTGTCAGTGCCACCATGGAGATGGCAAAGTAGACGCCCTTAATCCTAAGCAGAATATATCCGACGCCAATGGAGACGAGACCGGTGAAGAGGGCTCCGATGGGCCAGGCCAAGAGCCATAACCAATTGTAGTCGGCGATGAGGAGACTGCTCACGTAACCGCTCACGCCGATGAACCAGGCGAGACCGAAATTGGTATATCCGGTCAAGCCTGAGAAGAGGTTCCATCCACTCGCATAGACGGTGAAGATCAAAACAAGGATCAGAAGGGTAATCCAATAGTCTGTTGCAAAGAAAGGAACTGAGATAAGAAAGGCCATGAGAATGGCAATGCTTAATCCGACTCGAATTTTCATTTCTTGAACAATCCCGTGGGCCTGAGGAGTAGAATAATCAAAATGGTCAACGAAGGAATGATCTGAGCCATCTTGGCGCTCAGGTATTGGGTGACCAGGCTCTCCAGGACACCAATGATCAAGCCTCCTGCCAGGGCTCCCTGTATATTTCCCAACCCGCCCAGCACCACGATCGCAAAGGCCTTTGAGATATAGCTTCCCCCCATCTGGGGAAAGATGACCCATTGGAGACTAACGATGGCTCCAGCAGCACCGCCTAATGCGATTCCCATTCCAAAGGTGATTGCCCTCATCTTCACTGTGTTGATCCCACAGACAAGAGCCACTTCTGAATTCTGAGAGGTGGCCCGGATGCCTTTTCCTAACTTGGAATACTTTAAAAAAAGGAAGAGGACAGCTGTGATCCCGACAGCCAAGGCGAAAGAGACGGTCTTGCTCCTGGCAAGGACGATCCCCATGAATGGGAAGTTTCCGGTTAAGTAGGACACTGAGCGGTAGGTATTCGTCCAGAAAAACTGGGCTAAATTCCAGATCAGTATGGACATTCCAAAAGTCAGGATGAGAGCGGAAAGCTCTTGTTCCTTAATCAAACGTTCCGTGATTCTCTTATGGATCAGCATTCCACCGTAAAAGAACACAGGAATCGAGAGGGCCACCGAGAGGAGTGGGTTGAGATGAAGGAGGCTGAAGGCCCAGAAGGCGAAATAAGCCCCCAACATAACAAACTCGCCATGGGCGATGTTGACAATCCCAACCACTCCCCAGACGAGCGTGAGACCCATTCCCACCAAGGCGTAAACAGAGCCGAGCATGAGTCCCCGGATGAGGATTTCAATAAAGTTGGTCATGACAATCTCAATCGATCGCTGGAATCATGGAAAAATGGAATGATGGAATATCGGGATAATCAATGACCAAAGTGAGCTAAAGTGACATTCAAGTGCCTAAAGTGATAAGTGATCTAAAGTGACTAAAGTTGCAAAGAAAATCTTAGACTCCCAAGACATTTTCAATTTTAGGCACTTTAGACATTTATAATTTCAGTCACTATATTTCAACGTTCCGTTATTCCATCATTCCAAGAGGAGCGGTAGGGCCGCAGATTATCTCTTCCATCCGGGGAAGGGATAAATCACATCTGCCGTCCTTGATTCTTTTGGATAGACGATCTGTTTCACCATTCCTTCGATGGCCACTTGATTGGGAAGCAGTTTCTTCCCTTCCGCTTTTTGCCACTGGATCAGGTTTGTTGCCTTACCGATCTGCCAACCTGAATCTGGATGGCCAAGGGGATTGACCTCATATTCGCCAAAGATGGTGGTCGTTTTAATGGAATAGAGTTTATCTCTCAAGGCTTTTTTGTCTTCGATCGAGGCGACTTCTTTGATTGCCCTCTCCAGAATCTGTCCAGCCGCAAAACCGGCTGCCGCGTGGTAAGAGGGCTCTCCTTTGTATTCCCTTAAGTAGGCTTGGTAGAATTCCAGGTTTCCCGCTGTTTTCGTAAAGGGCTCCCAGAATGTCTCACCTGTGACAAAGGTTGCGTCGCCTTTCAAAGAATTAGCGAAATCGGAAATGGCAGGTCCTACGAGGAATCCAAACAATTTTGGCGTCGCATTCACTGCCTTCGCTGCCTTCATGAGCCCGATCGAATCAGGAAGATAGCCACCTCCCAAAATAATATCCGGTTTATAAGACCAGGCCTTGGACATGATGGGTTCCCAATCCGGTGTCTCTTTGGGATAGGCCTCATCGAGAACAACCTGCATCCCTATTTCTTTGGCTTTGGCAACAAGGGGTTTCGCCGCCGTGATGGGAAAGGGAGTATCCTGATAGATAAAGGCGATGGTCTTTGCCCCTTTTTCTTTACCGATCATGAGACATCCATAGAGGTTCTTCCAAGAGGGTGGAAGGATGCCCACAAACCATTCCCTCTTCTTTCCTTCCCAGATGACCGATGCGTTGGCTAAAGGAGTGATGATCGGGATTTGATATTCCTCAGACAATGGTGCGATTGCATTGGAGGTACCGCTTCCATAGGGACCCAGGATCAAATCGACCTTATCCGAGACGACCAACCTTCGAACCAACTTGACAGCCTCGCTGGGATCGCTTTTATCATCATAGACAATAAACTCCACGGGTCTGCCAAGAAGCCCAGGGCCTGGGCATCCCAGTTTTTTTACCTCACCGAAGGTGCACCCTTGCTCATTGATAATCTTTCCCCACAACTTGTATCCTCCTATTTCCAATTCTCCTTCACGGGCCATCGATCCGGTTAATGAGATGGCAACCCCAATTTTTATTGGGGGTTTGGACTGCCCAGAGACCGTTTTTCCCATCAGCCCTCCCATGCCCAATGCCGCAGCCCCCAGGGCCGTCTTCTTTAAAAAATCTCTTCGGTTTAACTTCTTCATCTCCATACGCCTCCTTTCTGACCAAATGGGTTTTCGATTAAATTGAAATTATCAGATTTCTCTTTTCTTTGTCAAACGGATTCGGGAGGAAAGGATTTACTCCCTATTTGTCTTCGGAAGAGATCTATCGCTGGACAGACGAAAAAGGAACGATCCATTTTACAGATGATGTTTCGAAGATCCCTGAGAAGTTTCGAAGAGAGGCAGAGGGCATAGACGTTACGGGCGAGAGGGTACAGGGAGATGGGGAAATCAGGGAATCAGGAAAATCGGGAGAATCAGGGAAAAGAATAGATCGAGCAAGAGGTTACTTAGAAACGATTGACAAGAAAATTGAGGCCAAGAAAAGAATCGAGAGAAAGATTTCTGAATTGGAAGAAGAGACGAGATTATCCGAGGAACGACTGAAGTGGATAGAGGATTATGAAAGAGAGAATTACCTTTTTTATATTCCCTTCAAGGATGCAAAAACAGGCAAACTGGTTCCCATGAGTTCTCCTTATTATGACGAAAAGGTAAGGTTGAAGAGAAGAATTGAATCCATCAAGTCTGAATTAAAGCCTCTCCAGGAAAAGCTCTCAGAGGTCAATCGAAGCCTGTAAGGCCCCAATCCCGCCCAGAATGATAAATTTTCATCCAATTGACAATTTTTGTTGACAGAATAAACGTATTGTATTATATTGTATTGCAATTAAATCCAAGGAGGCCTGCTTGAGCCAGACCAAGGTTGCGAGGACCATCTATATTAATGGGGAGCAGCTGGATGCCTTAAAAAAGCTGTCCGAAAAAACCAAAGTCCCTCAATCCGTCTACGTGAGAGAGGCTTTGGATATGCTCTTGGAAAAGTATTCTGAACAACTGAAATTTGAATTTATCGATTCACTCAAAAAATAGCGCTTCTTAATTTTTTGGAGAATTAAGAGTGAGTGACCGATTCCGATTGATTTATTTAAAATCGACCGATTTAGAAAAAACAAAAGGAGATGAACCTTCTTCTTTCTATGCCTCAGAGGAGATTCTAAGGGATGATTCTCCTTCCACCGAATCCATGATAGCCGGGACTTTTTCGACTCAGGCCATTTTAAAACAGGCCCATGCCGATTTAGAGCACCCTGATCCGAAAGCAAGGATTCTTGCCATTCGATATCTCGAAAATTCGGATCCCTCCATAACCTTGCCTCTTCTTCAGGAAGTTTTGTTTGACAAGGATCCAGAGGTCAGAATGCAGGCGCTTGCCTCCTTGATCAAATTTAAGAATTCAAATATCTTCCCCTTACTCAAGAAGTCTCTTAGGGATAAGGACCCGCGAGTGAGGCTTCTTGCCGTCCGGGGCATGTTCCGAATGGGAGAGAAGATCGATCTGAATATCCTCCTTCAATTCTTAAGCGATGAATCTCCATGGGTGAGGCGTAGGTTGGCGACCCTGTTAGGATGGGGTCAGAATGAAGGCGTCTTCCCCATTGTTATGGAGTTGTGCAAGGATGCAGATGCTGGAGTGAGAAAAGCTGCCCTCTTTTCCCTGACTACCCTCTATCCAGAGGAGTGTGAGAATCGTTTGGTAGAGGCAATGACCGACTCAGATCCGGACATTCGGAAATGGGCAAGAGGGACCTTGGAGAGAATGGCAGCAAAGCCAAGGAAAGGAAGCAGAACTTCCCTCTCCCATTGAGGGTGAGGAGATAAATTTTTCATGACGACTCATTCACTACCTCTTATTCAAAAGGCTCAGATCTTAGGAGATGCTACCTATTCTCCACTGGCCTTTTCAAGACTTCTCGGCGTACCGAAGCATGACCTTATTGAAAAAGAAGCTCAAGGAGTCCTTCCTCCCGCGAAAAGGAATGCGAAACAAGAACGGTATTATAAACCAGAGGATGTGGTGAAGTATCGGAATTACCTTGGACTCCCCTCGCCGATCAAATCGATCCGGAAACAGCTCTTCCTCAATTTTAAAGGGGGGACGGGGAAGAGCAGCGTCTCTGCCTCCTACGGGTTTCGTCTGGCTCAGATGGGATTCAAGACCCTTCTGATCGATCTCGACCCCCAGGGCCATCTCACCCAGTGTTTGGGGCTTAACAATCAACAATACCCCAAGACCCTTTTCAATGCCCTGATCGAGAGGGAAGAGGTTGAGAAGACGATCGTCAAAACCGACCTCCCCACATTGGATATCATCCCTTCCAACCTGAACCTCTCGCCTGTCGAGCTTTCCCTCTTTTCGATGAATTCGCGAGAATTTCGGTTGAGGCGGTTGCTCAGTACCATTGAGAAGACCTACCAGTTGATCGTCATGGATGCTTCTCCAAGCATTGGCCTGTTGAATCTCAATGCCATTCTCGCCTCTAATGACCTGATTATTCCTGTCCTGGCTGATTTCCTTTCCTATCATGGTCTCAAGATCCTGTTCGAAACCCTTTCAACGATCGAAGAGGATTTTTCTTTCGTCTTTGAAAATATCTATATCTTTCTGAATCGTTATAATGAATCCCACCGAATCTGCAAACGTTCAAAAAAGGCGCTGGAAACCCATTATTCAAAATATCTCTTGGAGACGGTTATCCGTCAGGATACGACCATTGCAGAGGCCACCAGCCAAGGGACTCCCATCTTTCTCTTTGCGCAATCGTCTAAAGGAGCGTTAGATATTCAGAGCCTGATCGATGAAATCTTCGGATGGAAAGGAGCGAATGATGTCGGATGAGTTCTCAAACCATGTTGCGCAAAAAATCCCCAATACCTTGAACAAGGACCCCGTCGAAAGGCCCTGGGATGTTACCGGGCAAAAATCTGTCTCCCCGGTCAGGAGCGTTGGAGAGGAGTCGAAGCGGGATGATTTGACGGAACGGATCCACACCCTCTATTCAGAACTCCGGACCTCTTTAACCGTTCGGTCCGCTTTAGAATATGATCTCAAGAAGGCCTATCGTATTCTGGAAGAAGTGAGTCGAATCAAGATAGAGGTGGAGAAGGTGATCGAGATGTTACGGGTGATGGAGGATTACATGAAGGAGCGAATTAAATAGGTTCTCACATTGGCTCGGTCGATAGAGAGCTGAGGAGGGAACGGAATGAGGGTAAGAAGTCAAACGGTCGCGGATGACGGATTTGATAAGAATGTGGCTGAAAAGATGCCCAAGGTGAAGAAACAGGAGGAGTTCTCTCCTCCGGAGGTGGAGATCCAGCCACTGGAAGAGGATCGTCAGGAAATACGACCGGAACATCAGGAAATACGACCGGAAGTGAGATCCAAGGAGCGCGAGGTCGAGAAGGAGGTTATCCTCCCACCCCCTCAGAGCAGAGAGAGGGAGAAGCATTTAGATGTCTCAGGGCTGATTGAGGACCTTCACACGCAGCTTCTGACTCTCGGAAAGACGAGGCGAGCCCTGGAAATGGATCTGGCTTCCGATCGGAAGACGATCTTTCAACTGGCTCAAGACAATAAGGAGGTGCGGAGCCAACTGGAAGACCTGAATAAAGAGATTCAGGGGCTCAGAGAGTTTCAAACGGAAACTCTTTATCTGAGGGAAGAGAATGCAGATGCGTTGGAGAGGATCCGGGACCTTCAGCAGCAATCAAGGGGCTTGAGGGAATCTCTTGAATCGACCACCCAGGAAAGGGATGAGACCCTCGGTCGAATTCGTGCCCTGGAATCTCAAATAGAAGAGAAGGAACTCCTCTGGATCAAGGGAAAACTAAAGGAGAGAGAAGCCTCCTATTTTGCAGAAGAGAACAGGGAACTGCGAGCAAGACTGGAAGAGATGTTGGCGCAAAATATCGATCTGGAGAGAAAGTATGAGGAGATCAAGAGATCCTTTAATGAGATTAAGGAATCGCTCACCCTCCTCAGAGATTCCTGTAAAACGAACCTTTACAACCTTTCGGAAAACCCTGAATAGAATCCACCTTCACCATTGACATCCTCTGATGGAATGAGGTATACTCAACTCGTTTCTTAAATTCCCCCTCCTTTTATCATCCCCCATTATTAGAGAGGGTCTCAAGGAAGAACCGAATTTGAAAATCCGATTGATTGATCCAGCCTATGACCACCCCTTTATCAGCCATACGGAAAAGGTGATCAAGAATATTTGGTTTGCCCGTCTCACGTTGACCACTCTGGCGGCTCTCACGCCACCTGATATCGACGTGAGGATCACCGATGAAAATCTGGAACCGATCGACTTCGAGGAGGATGTTGATTTGGTGGGCGTCACCGGCATGGTGTTGCACGCCCCCAGGGCTTATGAAATCGCTGAAAGATTTCGACAGAGAGGGATCCCGGTCGTCATGGGCGGGCCTCATGCCTCGAGCCGTCCTATCGAAGCCAAAGAACACGTGGATGCCGTCGTGATCGGTGAGGCAGAGAATATCTGGAAAGGGTTGATCGAGGATCTAAAGAATGGAGGTCTGAAACCTTTTTATAAAGCGGATGCTTTCTGTTCCATGAAAGGATTCCCTCCACCCAGGCTCGACCTTCTTCGTAAAGAGGCCTATATGACGGTCAACTGTGTCCAGACGACCAGAGGCTGTCCTTACCAGTGTGATTTTTGTCATGTCACCCATTTTTTTGGAAAGACTTATCGTTGCCGACCTGTGGAAGAGGTCGTTGAAGAAGTGAAGCGATTAGAAGGAGAATTTGTTGTCTTCATCGACGACAATATCGCCGGAAACCGTCTTTATGCCAAAGAACTCTTTACCCAATTAAAACCCCTCGGAAAGAAATGGGCCAGTCAGGCCAGCATGACCCTGACCCGGGATCCTGAACTTCTGAAACTTGCTGCGGAGAGCGGGTGCGTTTCTTTATTTTTAGGGGTGGAGTCTCTCTCTCCGGAGAACCTGAAGGATGTGAACAAAAGCTTTAATCAAGTGCCACAATATGAGGAAGCCATAAGGGTCCTGCATGACCATGACATTATGATTGTGGCAGGGTTGATTTTCGGGCTGGATCATGACGATGAGGGGGTTTTTGAGAGGACCCTTCGGTTCTGTGAACGGAATCGGATTGAACTCCCCAGTTTCTTCATCCTCACTCCCTTGCCTGGGACCCCCTTATTTCAGAGGATGGAATCCCAGGGAAGGCTTTTGCACAAGGATTGGGCCAAATATAACGGAGCTACGGTGGTTTTCAAGCCGAGGTTAATGACCGAGGAGACGCTTCAACGAGGATTTAACTGGTTATGCAAAGAAGGCTATTCTTGGGGATCCATCTTCAGGAGGGTCTTCCATCCCCAACAGCGATTCTTTACCCGGGTCCTCTCCAATTTGGCCTATCGAAACATTGCCCAGAGAGCACCCGAGGGCCATGTTCCGAGCCTCTCCAGAATCTTGCAGAGAATGAACGATACGATCCCTCTCCAGAATACACGAGACCTGATTCACACGGTTGGAGAAAAAATCACTGAAAAGAGAGCCCAGATTGGCCAAAAGGCTGCAGAGACCCTGCAGCTCTATTCCACCTATAATGAGCGGCTCAAAACCCTTTTTATCAGGTTGGAAGGATCGATGGATCGAAAGGGGGCCAAGGAGTTGGTGAAGAGGCTCAGGGGAGCTTTGTCTGATAAGATCGAACAGGTGATTCTTGACGTCAAAGATGTAAGAGCTTTTTCTTCAGAGGCGATGGCCTTTCTTTCCAGAAAAGGTTTCCTCCAAATGGAAGAGGGAAAACTCTGGAGGTCGATAAACCCACCGCTTCAAAACCGATAGGGGAAAGGGATCCTGTCATCGGGAGTACCTGCGAGCAGCCTTCTGTCTTCTCCTTCGGGCTTCCCGCTGTTTTCTCTTCTTCTTCACGGAAGGTTTCTCATAGAAGCTTCTAATCTTCAATTCCTTCAGGATGCCATCCCTCATCATCTGGCGCTTCAGAGATTTGATCGCATTCTCGATCTGGTTGTTTTGAACTTTAACTTCCAAGAGGTTCTCCTTCACCTGTCCCAAACAGGTTCATTGTTGTAGATCGGTCTACCTATCGTTCTTCCCTCTACCCCTGAATTCACCACCCCGTTGTTTCTGAGGTCTGGCTTCATTTACAATCAACGTCCGATCCGTCAGAATCTTGCCATTGAGCAAAGAAATCGCTTTATCTGCTTCGGCTTTGGAGGTCATTTCCACAAAACCGAATCCTCTCGATCGTCCCGAGTATTGATCGATGATGATTTTTACGGATTGAACCTCTCCCGCCTCTGAAAAAAGTTTTTTCAAATCCTCCTCTGAAACTCCAAAGGGAAGATTTCCCACATAAAGTTTTGAATTCATGCTCTCCCTCCCCAATTAATTTAAAAAGCCCCCAGGACTTTCTAAAGAGTCTCTGGGGGCCTCCAAAAACTTTTTATAAAGTTCAATATTTATATATATGGACTAAATTTCATCATCTGTCAAGTTAAAAATCCATAATCATTACAGTTGCTCAACGTAAGATTCTTCACAGGTCATTAAATCATTTGACATTGATTTTCGTTTGATTTATATAATAGCAGACTTTGTGAAAAGTTTATCAGAAAGGAGGGGGGAAGGTTGCATAAGATCATATATAAAAGGGAGATGGCTGAGAAGACGGTGTGCCACTTTAAGGTTGAGGCACCCCGAATTGCCCGGAAGGCAAAGCCAGGACAATTCGTCGTGTTAAAAACAAACGAAACGGGAGAAAGAGTCCCCTTGACGATGGGAGGGATAGACCCATCCTCAGGGACGATCGACCTCATCTTTCAGGTCGTCGGGAAAACGACTGCCCTTTTAAGAACGCTTAATGTGGGAGACTTCATCCAGGATATCATCGGGCCGTTGGGAAGACCGACCCACGTTGAAAATCTTGGAACGGTGATCTGCGTAGGCGGTGGGACAGGCGTTGCGGTGATGTACCCGATTACCAAAGCCTACAAAGAGGCAGGGAACAATGTCATCGCCATCATTGGGGCTCGAACAAAAGATCTCCTCATCCTGGAAGATGAGATGAAAGCGGCCAGTCATGATCTGAGGGTGACGACGGATGATGGAACCTATGGTGTCCACGGATTCGTCACCGATGTGCTGCGCAAAATTTTAGATGAACGGAAAGATGTGAAATTGATCGTTGGGATTGGTCCCGTACCGATGATGAAGTTTTTATGCAAATTGACAAAAGAATACAAGGTGAAGACCATGGTCAGCCTGAATCCCATCATGGTCGATGCAACGGGAATGTGCGGAGCCTGCCGGGTCACCGTGGGAGGGAAGACAAAATTTTGTTGTGTGGACGGCCCGGAATTTGATGGCCATGAAGTTGATTATGATGAACTGGTCAAACGGCAAAGGGCCTATCTCACAGAGGAGAAGGCTTCCATGGATCAGTTCAAAGCAATAGGAAGATAGAAAGGGGATGGAGATGGCAGAGAAAGAAAAAAAGGAGAAACCAAAAATCCCAAGACAGAAGATGCCTGAACAGGAACCCAAGGTACGGGCGAAAAATTTTAACGAAGTCCCGTTTGGCTATACCCCCGAATTGGCCCAACTGGAGTCAAATCGCTGCCTTCAATGTAAGAAACCAAAATGCATCGAAGGATGTCCCGTGGAAATCGATATCCCGGCTTTTATCAAACTCATTAACGAGGGGGATTTTATCGGTGCCGCTCGAAAACTGAAGGAACGCAACAGTCTCCCTGCCGTTTGTGGTCGCGTCTGTCCCCAAGAGGACCAGTGCGAAAAGGTATGCATTGTCGGGAAAAAGGACCAACCCGTTGCCATTGGGAGATTGGAGAGATTTGCTGCGGATTGGGAGAGGGCTAAGGGGGAGGTCTTCATTCCAGAAAAGGCTCCTTCCACCGGCAAGAAAGTGGCTGTCGTGGGATCAGGACCGGCGGGGTTGACCTTAGCCGGGGACTTAATTCTGAAAGGACACCAGGTGACAATTTTCGAGGCCCTTCACAAAACCGGCGGCGTTTTGATCTATGGCATTCCAGAATTCCGTCTTCCCAAGGAGATTGTCCAGGCCGAAGTCAATTATTTGGAAAAGTTGGGAGTAAAGGTCGAATGCAATTGTGTCATCGGAAGAATTGAGACGGTCGATGAACTCCTTCAGGAGTATGACGCTATATTTCTGGGTTTGGGTGCAGGGCTTCCTCAGTTTATGAACGTCCCGGGTGAGAACTTCTGCGGCATCTATTCTGCCAATGAATACTTGACCCGTTCCAACCTGATGAAGGCTTACCTCTTCCCGAAGTATGATACTCCGATCGCCCGGGGAAAGAATGTTGCCGTCTTTGGAGCAGGAAATGTGGCGATGGATTCAGCAAGGACAGCCCTCCGCTTAGGAGCAGAGACTGTTCGGATCGTTTACCGCCGATCGAGGGAAGAGATGCCTGCCCGAATTGAAGAGGTTCACCATGCAGAGCAGGAAGGAGTTCAATTCTACCTTCTGACGGCTCCCACCCGATTCTTCGGAGATGATAATGGATGGGTGACGGGAATGGAGTGCTTAAAAATGGAGTTAGGTGAGCCGGATGAGTCAGGAAGAAGAAGACCCGTTCCCATGAAAGGTTCGGAGTTTAAGTTAGAATGTGATATGGCAGTGGTGGCTATTGGCGCCGGTCCCAATCCACTTCTTCCGACACAGACAGCCGGCCTTGAACTGAATAAGAGAGGATATATTGTCGCAGACCTTGAAACCGGGAAGACCACAAAACCGGGTGTCTGGGCAGGAGGGGATATTGTCACGGGTTCGGCCACTGTCATCCTGGCCATGGGCGCAGGAAGAAAGGCAGCCAACTCCGTCCATGAATATCTGATGAATAAGTAAATAATCCCCTCCCCCCCTCGGTTTCGAGTCGCACCGACTTTATTAAAGGGGGGAGAGGGAGGATTAACGCAGAAGGGCAGGGCCATTTGGTTCTGCCCTTTTTCATTGGTAAGATGAGGGCAGAAATACCTTCTTGAGGAGAAATCAGGGATGGTTCTGAGAAATATTTTCTGAGAAAGGGTTATGAAGATTTTGATAGATGCAGACGCTTGTCCCAGATCTGTTTTGCAGATCTGCATGAGGCTCGGACAAGAATACGATATCCCGGTCTGGACAGTCGCCAGTTTCAACCACGATATAGAGTCGGATCACCCGATTGTGGTCGGAGACGGTTTTCAGGAAGCGGATATGAAGATCATGAACCTAACGGAAGCAGGAGATGTGGTCGTAACGGGTGATTGGGGACTGGCAGCTATGGTGCTGGGGAAGGGAGCAAAATGCCTGAGCCCAATGGGCAGGGAGTTTCATCCAGAAAAGATTGGTTTCTTACTGGAGGAGCGCGAGGTCAAGGCGAAATTTCGTCGGGAAGGTGGCAGAACCAAAGGTCCGAAGAAGAGGACATTGGAAGATGATCGGAAATTTGAGCTTTGTCTGGAAAAGATTCTTTTGCGAAAGTGAGCCAGGTATATTATCTTTTTGTGGTTGAGAGAGGTTATGAACGAAACACATATTCCGAAGATTGCGCAAGAGCTGAGTCTCACCCCAAAGCAGGTCCAGGCCACAGCAGACCTGTTGAATGAAGGGGCCACTGTCCCCTTTATTGCCCGCTACCGAAAGGAAGCCACGGGTTCTCTGGATGAGGTTGCCATCACAGCCGTTCGCGACCGGCTCAGTCAACTGATGGAGCTGGACAAGCGCCGCGAGGCCATCCTCAAATCTTTAGAGGAACGGGGGCAACTCACCGACGAGTTGAAGGAGAAGATCCTTTTGGCGGAGACCATGGTCGTTCTGGAGGACATCTATTTACCCTACCGACCCAAACGCCGGACCCGGGCAACGGTCGCCAAAGAAAAGGGACTGGAACCGTTGGCCCAGCGTCTTTTTGCACAGGAGGACATGGATCCGTTGACCGAAGCAGCTGCCTTCGTCGATCCAGAAAAAGGGGTTGATTCTGCAGAAGACGCGCTCGCAGGAGCCCGTGACATCATCGCAGAATGGGTCAATGAAGATCAGACGGCTCGGGCCAGGATGCGTGATTTCTATTCATCGAAGGCTGTTTTCAAGTCAAACGTTGTTCCAGAGAAGGAGGCCGATGGAAGCAAGTACAAGGATTACTTTAACTGGGAAGAGCTCGTGAGCACCGCGCCATCCCACAGGATTCTTGCCATGAGGCGAGGAGAAAATGAGGGCTTTCTCACACTGAGGGTCTTGCCCCCTGAAGAGGGAGCCTTGGATATCCTCGATGGTCTTTTTGTGAGGGGGGAAGGGCCTGCATCCCAGCAGGTCAAGATGTCCGTGCACGATAGCTACAAGAGACTTCTCTCTCCTTCCATGGAGACCGAGATCCGTCAGGCAACAAAAAAACGGGCCGATGAGGAGGCGATATGGGTCTTTGTCGAGAATCTCCGTCAACTTCTTCTCGCTCCGCCACTTGGCCAGAAGAATGTCCTTGCCATCGATCCCGGTTTCCGGACAGGATGCAAAGTGGTCTGTCTCGACCGTCAAGGCAAGCTGTTACATACCGATACCATTTATCCATTGCAATCCGAGAAAGCTGCAGCCGATGCACGTTCAAAGATCCTTGAGATG
>Ga0209078_1000126_pt1 | contig 13698 bp, 16 predicted proteins | sample PPLLak21cMay2015_2_FD_187257 | JGI IMG/M metagenome (GOLD analysis project Ga0209078, IMG submission 187257) | Freshwater sediment microbial communities from Prairie Pothole Lake near Jamestown, North Dakota, USA - PPLs Lake P8 Core (1) Depth... | ecosystem: Environmental > Aquatic > Freshwater...
GAGCGCCGCCATGTCGTTTTCGGCCATGGCCATGATCTCGACCCGGCCGTCGAGGATGCGGTTGGAGAGGATCAAGGCCTCCGGTCCCAGGGCTTCGCGCACCAGGGTCAAGGCTTCGCGGGTTGTGGCGGCGGTGAATTTTTTGACGATCATGCGTTACCTCCGAGGACGGTGGTGACTTTTATGGTTTTTGTGTTGGGTATTTCAGCGTGCGAAATCACTTTCAATTGCGGCGCCACGCGCCGCAGGAAGCGCGACAACAGCGTGCGCAATACCGCCGGCACCAGCAGCACCGGCGGCAGGCCGCGGCTCTCCTGTTCTTGCACCACGCGCGCGGTCTGCGTCAGCAGCCGTTCCGCCAGCGAGGGCTCCAGGCCGGCGGCCTGGCTATCAGTGCCGGCGGCTTGCGACAACATGTGTTCGAGCGTGGGTTCCAGCGCGATCACGTTGAGCTCGGTGGCGTTCTGGAAAATGTCCTGAATGATGGCGCGGCCCAAACCGACGCGCACCGCGCTGGTCAGCTCGTCGTTGTTCTTGGTGACGGCGGCCTGCTCCGTCAGGATGCTGAAGATGGTGCGCGCATCGCGGATCGGCACGCCTTCTTCCAATAGATTTTGCAGCACGCGCTGTACCGAGCTCAGCGGCAGCAGATTCGGCAATAGCTCTTCTGTCAGCTTCGGCATTTCCTTGGCGACATGATCGACCAGTTGCTGCACTTCCTCGCGCCCCAGGAGATCGGCGGCATGGCTTTGCAAAATCTGCGACAAGTGGGTGGCGATCACGGTGCTGGCGTCGACCACGGTATAGCCGTAGGTCTGCGCCTGCTCGCGCAGGCTGCCGTCGATCCACACCGCCGGCAGGCCGAAGGTCGGGTCCTTGGTCGGCGCGCCCGGCAACTGGCCCAGGACGCGGCCGGGATTGATGGCCAGGAACTGCCCGGGCTGCGCCTCGCCGCGGCCGATTTCCACGCCCTTGACGATGATGCGATAAGCGTTCGGGCGCAAGTCGAGGTTGTCGCGGATATGCACCGGCGCCACCAGGAAACCCATGTCCTGCGCGAATTTTTTGCGGATGCCGCGGATGCGCCGCAGCAATTCGCCGTCCTGCGTGCGATCCACCAAAGGAATCAGGCGGTAGCCCACTTCCAGGCCCAGGGTGTCGACCTGCCCCACGTCGTCCCAGCTGACATCCACCGGCTCCGCCGCGGCCGGCGGCGGCGCGACCTGTTCCGGCAGCGCCTCGGGTTGCGCTTGCCGTCGGCTGATGGTCTTGCCGATCCAGGCCAAGCCGCCGGCCAGGAGCAGGAAAGCGAAATGCGGCATGCCGGGAATCAGGCCCATCACGCCCAGGATCGCCGCGGTGATATACAGTACCTGCGGGTTCATGAACATTTGCTCGACGATCTGCTCGCCGATGTCCTGATCGGCCGACACGCGCGACACCACGATGCCGGCGGCGGTGGAGATGATCAGCGCCGGGATCTGCGCCACCAGGCCGTCGCCGATGGCCAGCAGGGTGTAATTGTTGAGCGCTTGCTGAAACGGCAGATCGTGCTGCAAGACGCCGATGGCCAGGCCGCCGATGATGTTGATCAGCATGATCAGAATGCCGGCCACGGCATCGCCGCGCACGAATTTGCTGGCGCCGTCCATGGCGCCGTAGAACTCGGCTTCCAGCGCCACTTCGGCGCGCCGCTTGCGCGCATCGTCCTCGCCGATCAGGCCGGCATTCAGGTCGGCGTCGATGGCCATTTGCTTGCCGGGCATGGCGTCCAGGGTGAAGCGCGCCGCGACTTCCGCGATGCGGCCGGAGCCCTTGGTGATGACCACGAAATTGATCAGCACCAGGATCGCGAACACCACGATGCCGACCGCGTAATTGCCGCCGACCAGGAAGGAACCGAAGGCCTCGATCACCTTGCCGGCCGCGTCCGGCCCGGTGTGGCCTTCCAGCAGCACCACCCGCGTCGAGGCGACGTTGAGCGACAGGCGCAGCAGCGTGGTCAGCAACAGGATGGTGGGGAATACCGCGAAATCCAGCGGCTTGTTCAGGTACAAGCCGATCAGCAGCACGATCATCGCCAGCGCGATATTGAAAGTGAACAGCAGATCGAGCAGCATCGGCGGCAGCGGCAACACCATCATGGCCAGGATCATGACCACCAGGATCGGTGCAGCCAGGCGCTTGATGTCCATGCCGGCCAGGAAACCGGCGGTGCCGACGCGCGCGTTCATCTAGGCCCGCTCCAATTCGGGAATGTCCATATCTTCCGGCACCGGCAGTTGGCGCGGCGGTTGCGGCTTGGGGCCGCCGGCGAGCGGCGTGCGCAACTGATAGACGTAGGCCATGACCTCGGCCACGGCGGTATACAGGCGCTGCGGCACCTCGTCGCCGAGATCGGCATGGCGGAACAAGGCGCGCGCCAGGGGCGGCGCTTGCAGCAGCGGCACCGCGTTCTCGCGCCCCAGCTCGATGATGCGCTCGGCCACCAGGCCGCTGCCCTTGGCCACGACTTGCGGTGCGCCCATGCGGCGCTCGTCGTATTGCAGGGCCACCGCGTAGTGGGTCGGGTTGGTGACGATCACGTCCGCCTTGGGCACAGCCGCCATCATGCGCTTGCGCGCCGCTTCGCGCTGCAGGGCGCGGATGCGCGCCTTGATGTGCGGATCGCCCTCGGATTCCTTGGCCTCGCGCTTCACTTCTTCCTTGGTCATGCGCAGGTTCTTGGCGTAGTTCCAAAGCTGGAACGGCACGTCGATGGCCACGATCAGCAGCATGGCGCTGACCAGGTACAAGGCCGTGATCATCAGCAAATCCGCAAAATGCGAAATGCCGGATTCGAGAGGCTCCGTGACCAGGCCGAACATCTCGTTGCGATAACCCCAAATCACCCACGCCGCAATGCCGCCGAGCAAGATGACTTTCAACAAGGCCTTGACCAGTTCCACCAGGCCATTCACGGAAAAAATGCGCTTGAGGCCGTTGACGGGATTGATCTTGCTGAATTTGGGCGCGATTGCCTTGGCGGACAAATTCCAGCCCCCGAGCAATAAGGGGCCCGCCACCATGGCGACCAGCATGATGGCGAAAAAGGGGAAGAAAGCCAGGATGATGTCGGTCGATTCCTGCATCAGGCGCGTCGTCATCTGTGTCGTATCGAATGCGGCGGCGCGATCGAAGGTAAGGCCATGGCGCATGGCGGCCATCAGCTTCTCGGAAAAGACGCTGCCCAAGGCCATCAGCACCAGCAACGCCGCCATGAGTTGAATGAAAGTCGACAATTCGCGCGACTGCGCGACATTGCCTTCCTCACGCGCACGCTCGATGCGCTTGTCCGTGGCCGCTTCTGTTTTTTCTAAATCGGAGTCTTCCGCCATCTCTACCCCCACGGGAAAGATAGTCTGAACCTGTTCCGGCTAAAACACAAGATATGGTGGGGATAATGGCTGGAAAAATCTATAGCTAGTGGCTGTGGGGCGGAGTGGGGAACGGGCTTGTTTCTAAAAACAGCAGCTTAGCGGGAATTAACTGACCTCGTCGATCCAGTTCATCTGGATCGCTTCCAGGATTTTTTCGCTGGAGCCCTCCGGGTCGTCGTCGAAGTCTTCCAACTCGGTGACCCAGCGATGCAGATCGGTAAAGCGCACATATTGCGGGTCGATCTTGGGGTGGGCTTCCGCCAGTTCGATGGCGATTACCTGAACATCGGTCCATTTCATTTCAGTGTCCCTCTTTCACCATGTTGATGCTGTATTTGGGAATCATGAGGGAATAATGAGGGTCACAAATAATGAGGGTCAAGCCTTACATTTCACATCACTTGCAAGATCGATGCGGCGAGAATGCCAAAGGTAAGGCTCGTCCCCATTACCTTTTTGGCGGTTCATAAAGCCTGTTGCAAGCCGTGGACTTCATCCGCTAAGCTTGAAACACTCAAAATCGTTAGAATGTCTTGGTCATCATGCTGCATCGCCACCTCAACCATCAGCGTTTCTCGCTCGCCGCCATCGACGATCTCATTTCTCGTGGGCGGTGGCAGGATTGGGCCGATCTGCGGCGCGCGGTTCTGCAAGACCACTCTTTGTTGGATAAGGTCGAACATGTTTGTCGGCCTTACGTTTCCGACCCTTATGCCCAGCGTTATCACTTCTGGATGCACTATGTCGAAGAACACCGCGCCGTTGCCTGATTGGGAACTGGTGCTTTCGTCAGCCGCGCGCCTGCAGCAAATCCTGCCGGATGCGGTGCTGGTCGGCGGTACGGCATCAGCCATCCATGCCGAACACCGTTTTTCTCGGGATGCCGATCATGTACTCACCGATTTGCGTTCGCGGTTCGATGCGGTGCTTGCCCAACTCGAATCCGTGGCGGGGTGGAAAACCGCGCGCGTACAACGTCCGGTGCTGATTCTTGGGAGCCTCGATGGCATCGAAACCGGGGTGCGGCAACTGATCCGCGACGAACCCTTGGAGACCATGGTGCTCGACTATCGCGGGCAATCCCTGACCGTGCCGACCGAGGAGGAGATTCTGCGCATCAAGGGCGTCCTCATCCTCAAGCGCAACGCCACGCGTGATTATCTTGATTTCGTGGCACTTGCCGCTCGCATGGGCGATGAGCGTGTCGCGCGGGCGCTGCAATCGCTCGACACGCTGTACCGGCAGGACAATGGAGAATCCCCATTGCAACAATTGCAAGTTCAACTTGCCAATGCGGTTCCATACGACTTGGAGGAAACGGCGCTCTCCGAATACAAGAACCTTGCGCCAAAGTGGCATGACTGGGCCACGGTCAAGGCGACCTGCGCACACATTGCAACCGTTATTTTTGATCGTGTATGCGAGCTCAATACCAAGCGCCCCGATAACGACAGCGGTAAAGGGTGATTGCGCTGGCAGCGCCGGTAGGTAAAGCGGGTCAAGCCGGTGAAAAAAAGTGTTGTGTTACTACGCTACGCTTGGTGGGTATTAACTGACCTCGTCGATCCAGTTCATCTGGATCGCTTCCAGGATTTTTTCGCTGGAGCCCTCCGGGTCGTCGTCGAAGTCTTCCAACTCGGTGACCCAGCGATGCAGATCGGTAAAGCGCACGTATTGCGGGTCGATCTCGGGGTGGGCTTCCGCCAGTTCGATGGCGATTACCTGAACATCGGTCCATTTCATTCTCAGTGTCCCTCTTTCACCATGTTGATGCTGTATTTCGGGATTTCGATCACCAAATCTTGCTGATCGATTACGGCCTGGCAGGACAGTCGCGAATTCGGTTCCAGCCCCCAGGCCTTGTCCAGCAGGTCTTCTTCTTTCTCTTCGGCTTCCGCCAGCGATTCCAGGCCTTCGCGCACGATGACGTGGCAGGTGGTGCAGGCGCAGGATTTTTCGCAGGCGTGCTCGATTTCGATGTCGTTGGCGAGCAAGGCGTCGCAAATGGTCATGCCGCTCGGAGCGTCGATGACCGCGCCTTCCGGGCACAGTTCGATATGGGGGAGGATGATGAGTTGCGGCATGGCGTGGAGAATAACCTGTTCTGGAGGCAAAGTGGATTAAGTCGAGAGGTCGGCGATTTTCTGCCCGGTCAGGGCTTGCTTGACGGAGGCGTCCATGCGCCGTGCGGCGAAGTTTTCGCTGGCGCGGTTCAGCGCTTCGATCGCGGTCTTGATGGCGCGGTGGTCGTTGCCTTCGAGTTTATTTTGCAAGGCGCTCTGGCAGTTCGCAATGGCGCGGCGCTCATCGGCGGTGAGCAAGTCGCCATCGGACGCAATCGCGGCCGCCACCGCGGCCAGGATGCTTTGCGCCTCGACGCGCTGTTCCGCCAGGGCGCGTGCCTGCATGTCTTCGCCGGCGAAGTCGCGCGAGGCCGACAGCATGCTGGTGATCTGGTCGTCGGTCAGGCCATACGAGGGCTTGACCGTGATGGCGGCCTCGACGCCGCTGATTTGTTCGCGCGCCGAGACCGATAGCAGGCCGTCGGCATCGACCTGGAAGGTGAGGCGGATGCGTGCCGCGCCTGCCACCATGGGCGGGATGCCGCGCAGCTCGAAGCGCGCCAGCGAGCGGCAATCGGCCACCAGTTCGCGCTCGCCTTGCACCACATGAAAGCTCATCGCGGTCTGGCCGTCTTTGTAAGTCGTGAAATCCTGGCCGCGTGCGGTGGGGATGGTGGCGTTGCGCGGAATGACTTTTTCCACCAGGCCGCCCATGGTCTCGATGCCCAGCGACAGCGGAATCACGTCCAGCAGCAGCATTTCTTCGCTGGATTTATTGCCGGCCAGCACATTGGCCTGGATCGCCGCGCCGAGCGCGACCACCTTGTCCGGGTCGAGGTTGGTGAGCGGTTCCTGTTGGAAAAACTCCGCCACGGCGCGCTGGATATGCGGCATGCGCGTCGCGCCGCCGACCATCACCACGCCCTTGATCTCGTCCACGCCCAGGCCGGCATCGCGCAGGGCCTTGCGCGTCGGCGCCAAGGTTTTTTGCACCAGGCTTTGCGTGATCTCGGTCAGGATCTGGCTGGTGATTTGCAAGTCCACCATCTCGCCGGTGGAGAGCATGGCGGTGAAACGGGTTTCGGGATAGTGCGTGAGTTCTTCCTTGACCTCGCGCGCCTTGGCCATCAGCAGGCGCGTATCGTTGGCGTTGAGCGGCGTCAGGGTGGCCTGCTCCAGCACCCAGCAAAAGATGCGGCGGTCGAAATCGTCGCCGCCCAAGGCCGAGTCACCATTGGTGGACAACACTTCGAACACGCCTTTTTGCAGGCGCAGAATGGAGATGTCGAAGGTGCCGCCGCCCAAGTCGTACACGGCATAGATGCCTTCGGACGCATTGTCCAGTCCATACGCCACGGCGGCCGCGGTCGGTTCGTTGAGCAGACGCAAGACGTTGAGACCGGCCAGGCGCGCCGCATCCTTGGTCGCTTGGCGCTGCGCGTCGTCGAAATACGCCGGCACGGTGATCACCGCCCCGACCAACTCGCCGCCCAGGGCTTTTTCGGCGCGGCTACGCAGCGCCTTGAGGATCTCGGCCGATACTTCCACCGGCGATCTAATGCCGGCGCAGGTCTTGATCTGCACCATACCGGGGGCGTCGATGAATTGGTAGGGCATTTCGTTGGCGTGCGGAATATCCTTCAAGCCACGGCCCATGAAGCGCTTCACCGAAACGATGGTGTTGTGCGGGTCGGTGCATTGATGCGTTTGCGCGGCATAACCGACCTCGATGCCGCCCTGGCAGTGATAGAGCACGATCGAGGGCAGCAGCGGGCGGCCGGTTTCGTCGTTCAGCACCATGCTCATGCCGCTGCGCACCGTGGCCACCAGCGAATTGGTCGTGCCCAGGTCGATGCCCACCGCCAGACGGTGCTGGTGCGGGGCGGCGCTCATGCCCGGTTCGGCGATTTGTAACAGGGCCATCAGGTCTCCAGGGCTTCCAAGGCGTCGTTGATTTCTTCGCGCAGTTTATCGAAGAAGCGCAGCTTGCGCACGGCGCCCGCCGCACCGGCGTAATCGTGTTGTTGGTCGAGCTGCAGGCCGAGTTCCTCATGCAAGGACTTGATGGCGTGGCGCAGTTGGTTCGCGAGGTGATCCAGCGCGGCGGCGTCGGCGGCGTCGGTCGCTTCGCCGATGGCCTCGCGCCATTCCATTTGCTGCATCAGGAAATCGGCCGGCATGGCGGTGTTGGTTTCCTCTTGCGTGTCCACGCCGTGCAGGCTCAGCAGGTAGCGCGCGCGCTGCATCGGCTGTTTGAGCGTTTGATAGGCTTCGTTGACATGGGTCGAGCTCTGCATCGACAGGCGCCGTTCGGCATCGCCGGCGCTGCTGAACTTGTCCGGATGCACCTGCGCTTGCAACGCGCGGTAGCTTTGTTCCAGATGTGCGAGATCGGTCTGGAACGCAGGTTCCAGACCGAACAAGGCAAAATAGTTTTTGGAGAAATCGATCACGAGCTTGGCGCTAGCCCGATTTAGACGTTAAAACTTTCCCCGCAGCCGCAGGCATCCTTGACATTGGGGTTGTTGAATTTGAAGCCTTCGTTCAGGCCTTCGCGCGCATAATCCAGTTCGGTGCCGTCGAGGTAAACCAGGCTCTTCGGGTCGACGAAAATCTTCAGGCCATGGCTTTCGAAGGCGGCATCGCCTTCGGTGATCTCGTCGGCGAACTCCAGCACGTAGGCCAGGCCCGAGCAGCCGGTGGTGCGCACGCCGAGGCGCAAGCCCACGCCCTTGCCGCGCTTGGCGAGGTAGTTTTGCACGTGGGTGGCGGCCTGTTCGGTCAGCGTAATAGCCATCTTTAACCCCGCGCCTTACTTGGCCGCCGCAGCGGCGGCGTCGTCCTGGTGCTTTTGCTTGTAGTCTTCGACCGCGGCCTTGATTGCATCTTCGGCCAGGATCGAACAATGGATCTTGACCGGCGGCAGCGCCAATTCTTCTGCGATCTGCGTATTCTTGATCGACAGCGCCTGATCCAGGGTCTTGCCCTTGACCCATTCGGTGACCAGCGAACTGGACGCGATGGCCGAACCGCAGCCGTAGGTCTTGAATTTCGCGTCTTCGATCAGGCCGTCCTTGCCGACCTTGATTTGCAGTTTCATCACGTCGCCGCAGGCGGGCGCGCCCACCATGCCGGTGCCGACATCGTCGTCTTCCTTGCCGAAGGAGCCGACGTTGCGGGGATTCTCGTAGTGGTCTAAAACTTTATCGCTGTATGCCATGATAGTTTCTCCTGTTAGGACTGAGTGATGAGGACTGAGGACTGAGTAAAAGCGTGAGTTACGCCTCAGTCCTTGGGCCTCAGTCCTCAGCCCTGGGTTTTCAATGCGCTGCCCACTGGATCGAATTGAGATCGATGCCATCCTGATACATCTCCCACAGCGGCGACAGTTCGCGCAGCTTGGCGATCTTGCTTTTCAGCAAATCGATGGTGTAGTCGATCTCTTCTTCCGTGGTGAAGCGGCCAATGGTAAAGCGGATCGAGCTATGCGCCAATTCGTCGGAACGGCCCAGCGACTTCAGCACATACGATGGCTCGAGGCTGGCCGAAGTGCAGGCCGAGCCGCTGGAAACGGCCACGTCCTTGATCGCCATGATGAGCGATTCGCCCTCGACGAAGTTGAAGCTGATGTTCAGGTTGTGCGGAACGCGGTTGTCCATGTCGCCGTTCACATATACCTCTTCCATTTCCTGGAAGCCCTTGAGCAGCTTGTCGCGCAACATGCGCACGCGCTCGTTCTCGGTCGCCATTTCTTCGCGCGCGATGCGGAACGCCTCGCCCATGCCGACGCATTGATGCGGCGCCAAGGTGCCGGAGCGCATGCCGCGCTCGTGACCGCCGCCGTGCATTTGCGCTTCCAGGCGCACGCGCGGTTTGCGCCGCACGTACAGCGCGCCGACGCCTTTCGGGCCGTAAGTCTTGTGCGCCGAGAACGACATCAGGTCGACCTTGAGCTTTTGCAGATCGATCGCGACCTTGCCCGTGGCCTGCGCCGCATCGACGTGGAACAGAATGCCTTTTTCGCGGCAGATTTCGCCCAGCGCCGGGATGTCCTGGATCACGCCGATTTCATTGTTGACGTACATCACCGAGGCCAAAATGGTGTCGGGACGCAAGGCGGCCTTGAATTGCTCGATATCCAACAGGCCATCCGGCTTGGTCGATAAATAGGTGACTTCGAAGCCCTGGCGCTCCAGTTCGCGGCAGGTATCGAGCACCGCTTTGTGCTCGGTTCTGACCGTAACCAGGTGCTTGCCCTTGCCCTGATAAAAGTGCGCCGCGCCCTTGATCGCCAGGTTGTTGGATTCGGTGGCGCCGGAAGTCCAGACGATTTCTTTCGGATCGGCGTTCACCAATTGCGCCACTTGCGCGCGCGCATCTTCCACCGCTTGTTCCGCTTCCCAGCCGAACGGATGCGAGCGCGAGGCGGGGTTGCCGAAATGTTCGGTCAAAAACGGGATCATTTTCTGCGCCACGCGCGGGTCGACCGGCGTGGTGGCGGAGTAGTCCAGATATATCGGGGTCTTAACCATTGCGAATCTTTCTTCCAAACAAATTAGGCGGCAGCGCCACTCGCCACACGCTTGTCTTTCATGATGCTGACCTTGTCGTCGGGCTGGGTGCGTTGTTGCAGCACCAGTTGCGCCAAGGAAACGGCTTCCAGGTATTCATAGATATGCTTATTCAGGCCGGTCCACAGTTCATGCGTCATGCAGCGGTGGTCGTCCAGGCAATTGCCCAGGCCGCCGCATTGCGTGGCATCGACCGGCTCATCCACGGCGCGAATGATCTCGGCTACCGAGATGTCGTTGGTGTCCTTGGCCAGGCAATAACCGCCGCCCGGGCCGCGCACGCTCTCGACCAGGGCGCGACGGCGCAATTTGCCGAATAATTGCTCTAAATACGATAGTGAAATCTTCTGGCGATCGCTGATGCCGGCCAAGGTTACAGGGCCATTGCCGTTACGCATGGCGAGATCCAGCATTGCCGTTACCGCAAATCGTCCTTTGGTGGTCAGTCTCATGATTCATCCCCTGGTTAATGGATGCTGGAAAGTTTAGTGTTCCCTACTAATTTAGTCAACTATTTTATTCAGATAGTTCACATCGAATTTTTCCTCGGCCACGGAGACCGTATTGCTGTCCACGCCCAGCTTCTGTAAAGCCTCTAAAATCAAGTGCATACGCGTATCGTTCGCGGCGATATGGTCGAGAATGGCGTGGATCGCCTGCACTACCGGGTCGTTCATGTCCTGGCTGATGGCGTAAGCGGAAAATCCAATCTTTTCAGCGGTTTCTGCGCGAATCTTGGCTTGTTCGCTATCCAGGATGCGGGCCGGGATGCCGACGGCCGTGGCGCCGGCCGGGACGTCCTTGACCACCACGGCATTCGAACCGACCTTGGCGCCCGCGCCGAGGGTAATCGGCCCCAGGATTTTGGCGCCGGCGCCGATTACGACACCGGTACCTAAAGTGGGATGGCGCTTGCCTTTGTTCCAGGAGGTGCCACCCAGGGTGACGCCGTGATACAGGGTGCAATCGTCGCCGATTTCGGCGGTTTCGCCAATAACCACGCCCATGCCATGGTCGATGAAGACGCGGCGACCGATGGTTGCGCCCGGGTGGATTTCGATGCCGGTGAACCAGCGGCCTAAATGCGAAAGAAAGCGCGCCAGCCAGCGCAAACCGTGCCGCCACAGCCAGTTCGACAGGCGATGGAACAGCAGCGCATGCACGCCGGGGTAGGTCGTCAGCACTTCGAAAGTCGAGCGTGCCGCTGGGTCGCGCTCGAATACGACGGCTATGTCTTCGCGTAAATGGTTGAACATGTTGGTCAGTCAGATTAAGTTTTTAATTATATTTAAGCTGACTAATTCAGTCTACCTTGGATTTTGCGAATAAATTTATCTGCTTAAGGATGCCCATCAGGATGCTGAACTCTTCTTTTTCCAATTGCGTGCGGGCGAACATGCGGCGGATTCTGGGCATCAGGCGTTTCGGATGCTGCGGGTCGAGAAACTGTATGCGGATCAGGGTTTCTTCCAGCTTTTGGTAAAAAAATTCGATCTCGTCCAAGTGCGCCAAGGGCGTAGTTTCTTCCAGACTCGGAACATGTGCGAGGCTCGCCATGCGCAATTCGTACGCCATGATTTGTACCGCGCTGGCAACATTCAGCGAGGTGTAGGCGCTATCGGTGGGAATGGAGATCACGTATTGGCAGCGCGTCAGCTCCGCGTTCGACAGGCCATGGGTTTCATTGCCGAACAGCAGCGCGACTTGCTGCGTGGCGGCGATTTCCAGCAAGCGCTGCGCCGCTTCGCGCACATCCAGGCAGGGGTGCTGCAAGTCGCGGCGGCGCGCCGTCAGGCCGGCGGCGATGGCGCAGCCGGCCAGCGCTTCATCCAGGGTGGCGCTGACTTGCGCCTGTTCCAGCACATCGCGCGCGTCGCACGCCAGCGCATCGGCCTCGGCGTGCGGAAAACGCTGCGGCGCAACCAGGTGCATGCGGCCCAGGCCCATGGTTTTCATGGCGCGCGCGGCGGAACCAATATTGCCGGGGTGGCTGGTGTGATCCAGCACGATGCGGATATTGGATAGCGGGTTATTGGCGGTTTTCATTTAAAATGGCGCTTTCGCTCTTTTATCATCTTCGAAGGTTCACATGCACCCAATGCTCAATATTGCGGTTAAGGCCGCGCGTCGCGCCGGATCCATCATCAACCGCGCCACTCAAGATTTGGATTTGCTCACCGTGCAGCGAAAAGGCCAGCATGATTACGTGAGCGAGGTGGATAAAATGGCGGAGCAGGCCATCGTAGAAACCCTGTTGGAGGCCTTTCCCGATCATGCGATTCTAGCAGAAGAGGGCGGCGCTCAAGGTCAGTCGGAGTATGTGTGGATCATCGACCCGCTCGACGGTACAACGAATTTCTTGCATGGTTTGCCACAGTTTGCGGTATCCATCGCCTTGCAGCACAAAGGCCTGCTGAGCCAGGCCGTGGTGTTCGACCCAACCAACAATGAACTGTTTACCGCCACGCGCGGCCGTGGCGCCCATCTCAATGAGCGGCGTTTGCGGGTCAGCAAGCAGACGCGCCTGGAGGATGCCCTGATCGGCACCGGCTTCCCCTACCACGATTTTTCGGACGTGGAAGCCTATCTGAATATCTTGCGCGACTTGATGCCCAAGGTCGCCGGCGTGCGCCGTCCGGGCGCAGCCTCGCTCGATCTGGCCTATGTCGCCGCCGGCCGCTACGATGCGTTTTGGGAAGCGGGGCTGAAGCAGTGGGATATGGCGGCGGGGGTATTGCTGATCCAGGAAGCCGGCGGCCTGGTGACCGACTTCGAGGGCGGGGAAAATGTGCTGGGGAGCGGCAATATTGTCGGCGGCAACCCGAAAATCTTTGCCCAGCTGTTGGGTATCGTGCAAGCGCACATAAATTCTAAAACCGCTGCCTAAGCTTGCCTTCCCTCCTGGCGCTCTCCCGCCAGCGGGAGAGAGGGACACTTGGACTCGCTGCGCGAGTAATGTTTTAAGCGCTATAACGTACTTCGATTTCGCGCGCGCAGGGCGTCATCAGGTTGGTGATGTTCTTGTAGCCGAATCCGTAAAAATCCTTGATGTAGCGATGGAATCTGCGCTCATGGAAATCCAGGTGGATTTCCAGGGACTCGACTAAAGCGCGCGCCAGGGGCAGCGCAATTTCGGGCGACTTGTCGTGCAAGAACAAGCGGCCGCTGTAGATGAAGCCGTTGGCTTGCAGGACCTGGCAAATATTCTCCCACAAGGATTCGCACAGGTCTTGCGGCGCGTGTTCATAATCCAGGTTGATGACGATGGCGGTTCTGGTCGACATTTTTAAAACCCTCCGGGCTAAGCGAACTGCATATTAGAGAATTATGAAAAACTAATCAACTGTCTTAATGCTGCAAGCAGGGGGAAGGGCTTGAATTGCTTCAGGATTGGTCCGGCTGCCAAAATTGAGATCGATTGATCCCTTATTGGTTCCAGGGTCGGTGATTTAGGACGGGATTGCGCTTGCCGGAATCCGGCAAGCGCATTGCTTGCTGCGCGAAACTACTTAAGCCAAGTCAAAACCGCTGGCTGACGCCGATGGAAATGCTGGTGCCGGTGGTCAACTGCACGCCGTTGACGTAGGTGTAGACCGGCAACTGCACGAAGCCGTAAACCTGGGTGTTCGGCCCTGCGGCATAGGC
>Ga0209078_1000134_pt1 | contig 13372 bp, 12 predicted proteins | sample PPLLak21cMay2015_2_FD_187257 | JGI IMG/M metagenome (GOLD analysis project Ga0209078, IMG submission 187257) | Freshwater sediment microbial communities from Prairie Pothole Lake near Jamestown, North Dakota, USA - PPLs Lake P8 Core (1) Depth... | ecosystem: Environmental > Aquatic > Freshwater...
CGATCTACGTGCCGGTATCCATGCCGGCGGTTTGGCTACGGATGAACGGATATACAACATATTCGACACTACCGCTCTGTTGAATCGGCCGCCGATGGTTTCGCTGACCGACAAGTCAGGCTCGGACGGCGTGTATTTATGGGTCAATAATTATCTGGGGCTGGGCGAAGGCGACAGGCTTAAGAAAACTAAAATGGTAAAGATTATGCGCTGGGTGATCGACCAGTACGACGTCGAAAAACGCATCACCTCGATTTCCGATCAGGAAATGGCGGCACTGGTCAAAAAACATTTGCCGAACCAATACGAACAGGCAAGGAAAGAATGCCGCCTGGCGTTTATGACTGGTTAGTCGCAAGGTTCAGCGGCAATTTGTACTTGACGCAATTCCGGCCGGGGCGATCAACTCAACACAAGACCGTTGATATTATTTGTTTGTAGCTTCAAATTTTCCGTGGCAGGGGTGAGGTTTTGGGGTATAATTGTGGCAAATGTAGTTGTTGTCTATTATTGTTATAGGAGTTGGTTATGAAATCGGATATTGTCAAGAAGGGATTCGAACGGGCGCCGCATCGCGGTCTATTAAAAGCATGTGGAATTAAAGATGAGGACATGGCCAAGCCGTTTGTGGCTATAGCAAACAGTTACGTCGATATTATTCCCGGTCACGTTCATCTTGATAAGGTTGGCGAGATTGTCAAGCAGGCGGTCCGGCAGGCCGGCGGAGTGCCGTTTGTGTTTAATACCATAGGGATTTGCGACGGTGTTGCCATGGGGCACACTGGTATGAAGTATTCCCTGGCCAGTCGTGAGGTCATTGCCGATTCGGTGGAGTGCATGTTGCGGGCGCATTGTTTTGACGGGCTTGTTTGTATTCCCAATTGTGACAAGATTGTGCCGGGTATGATAATGGCTGCGATGCGGGTTGACATACCGACGATTTTTGTTTCCGGCGGTCCGATGCTGGCCGGTAAGACGCCATCGGGGAAAGTGGTCGATTTGATCAGCATCTTCGAAGGCGTAGCCGCTTACAGCAACAAGAAGATTAGCGACGAGCAGCTCAGGGAACTGGAAGATTATGGTTGTCCGGGTTGCGGAAGCTGCTCGGGTATGTTTACGGCTAACAGTATGAACTGTCTTTGTGAGGCGATCGGATTGGCTCTGCCGGGTAACGGTACGATTCCTGCAGTTGATCCGCGTCGCCAGGAGTTGTATCGCCAGGCAGGCAAAGGAATTCTAAGGTTGATTGAAAAGGATATCAAACCGAGTGATATCGTTACGCTTAAATCGCTGGATAACGCCCTGGCCCTGGACGTGGCGATGGGCGGCTCGACTAATACGGTGCTGCACTCGTTGGCGATAGCCAACGAGGCGGATATTGATTACGGTCTTGATCGAATCAACTCTATCGCCCAGAAATGTCCCAATATCTGTAAGGTGGCTCCGTCGAGTCATTATCACGTTGAGGATGTGGACAAGGCTGGCGGGATCAGTGCCATATTAAAAGAGATATCCAGAATCGATGGTTTGATTAATACGGATTGTCTGACCGTAACGGGTAAGACGCTGGGCGAAAATATCGCTGGTGCGAAGATTGAAGATTCCCAGTGCATTCGCACACTTGACAATGCATATTCACAGAAGGGGGGTTTGGCGATTCTCAAAGGTAATCTCGCTCCTGACGGCGGCGTGGTCAAAAGTGCCGGGGTGAGCAAATCAATGTTGAAACACAGTGGACCGGCGGTCATTTTTGACTCACAAGAGGATGCATGCGAAGGTATCCTGGCAGGCAAGGTCAAGGCGGGTGATGTGGTTGTTATCCGCTATGAGGGACCGCGCGGCGGACCGGGGATGCAGGAGATGCTCAGTCCGACCAGCTATATTATGGGCGCCGGTCTGGGCGAGAGCGTTGCACTGATAACCGATGGCCGGTTCAGCGGCGGTACACGCGGGGCATGTGTCGGTCATATCAGTCCGGAAGCGGCAGCAGGTGGCCCGATTGGGTTGTTGAAAGACGGCGATGTTATCGAAATTGATATTCCCGGCAACTCGATCAGCGTCAAGTTGTCCGATAAGGAATTAGTACAGCGTTACAAGAAATGGGAAAAACCCAAACCGAAAATTAACTATGGCGCCCTGGGCAAGTACGCGAGTATGGCAAGCTCAGCCGATACCGGCGCCGTTCTGAAATGGGACAACTAAACATGGAAAAGCTAAACACAATGGAGCAACAGATGGCTACAAATAACGTCGCAACAACCGACCGCAGGATCTTTCTATCACGGGCAGGATTGGTTGCCGGCGCCTGGCTTGCCGGTACTTGTCCGTCATGTGTAAAGATGCTTGGCAGGGATAGTGTTGGTAGAAGACCTAATATTATTTTTCTGCTTACCGATGATCAGCGATGGGATACGCTCGGTTGTGGGGGCAACTCCATTATCCATACGCCGAACATGGATAACCTGGCGCACAACGGTGTGCGTTTTGAACGTGCTTTTGTGTCCACTCCGATCTGCGCTGCCAGTCGCGCCAGTATTTTAACGGGGCTGTACGAACGAAAGCACGACTATACATTCACCAAGCCACCTCTGGCTGGGGCCTATGTGGAGACAAGTTATCCGCGTCTTTTGCGGCACGCGGGCTATCGAACCGGATTTGTCGGCAAGTTCGGTGTGAGCGTCGAAAAAGGCGAGACAGAAGAAATGTTTGATTTTTTCAAACCGAGTTCATTGCCATATTTCAAGCAAATCGACGGCCAGAGGCGGCACCTGACGGATATCAACGGGGATCGAGCGATCGAGTTTTTGCGCAGTTGTGACCCAGGCAAACCGTTTTGCCTTTCTCTGAGTTTTTGGGCGCCGCATGCTGATGACGGTAATCCCAAGCAGTATTTCTGGCCCCAGACCTGCGACAACCTTTACAGGGATGTGAAGATTCCCATACCTCAAACAGCCGATCCGGCTTTCTTCGAAGGGCTTCCGGACTTTCTGAAAAAAACGTTGAACCGTACACGCTGGTATTGGCGTTTCGATACGCCCGAAAAGTATCAGGAGATGGTCAAGGGCTATTATCGCATGATTAGTGGCGTGGATATGGTGATCGGCAGGCTTATGCAGGAACTGAAAAATCTGAAATTAGATCAGGATACCATTATTATCCTGATGGGGGACAATGGTTACTTTCTGGGTGAGAGAGGCTATGCCGGAAAATGGACGATGCATGATGTTTCGATTCGTGTTCCGCTGATTGTGTACGATCCTCGCAAAAAATCCCCGGGGCAGGGCAGGGTGCTCAACCAGATGGTAATGAATGTGGATATTGCCCCGACGATTCTCGAAATGGCCCAAGTGGATGTTCCCGAAATCATGCAGGGGCAGAGTTTCGTACCGCTATTGAACGGGAAAAAGATCGACTGGCGCGATGAAGTATTTTGCGAACATCTGTGGGATAATCCGGACATTCCACAAACTGAAGGAATCCGCACGGATCGCTGGAAATATATTCGCTATCCGAAACATCCGGACTTTGAGGAGTTGTACGATCTTGCCGATGATCCGATGGAGACAATCAATTTGGCCGATCGCCAGGAGTACCGCCAACAACTGATCGAATTACGCAGGCACTGTGACCAGCGGATCGAAGAGATATCGCCAAACTGATTGGCGTCAAATTGAAGTTTCATGATTTTTAAGAAGTTCTCTTGCCTGCTGCAGAAGCACATCTATTTTTGTTTCTACCACATTCCAGACCGTATAAGGATCAAGACTGTCGTAACCGTGAACAAGCACGTGTCTGAATCCTATAATACCCCGGTGCTGCGAAATTTTTTCTACCGTTTCGTGGCTGACATTGTCGAGTTGCAGCATGGCCTCACCGATAATCTGTAGTTACCGTTCGAGGGCAGATCGCAAAACTCTGTCATTTTTATAATCATCAACGGTTTTATTTTTTGTAAGTTCAAGCACAAACTCACAGCAATTTATAATATCATAGAGATATTTTTGGGGATTACGAAGCGGCATATATCTTCATCCTTGTCTGATTAATAGATTCAGTAAAATAAGGATTTCTCAACCCCCCCAGCTCGACAAGATCAACCGGACGCTTAAAAAGACGTCGCAGTTCCTCAAGCAGTGAAAAAAAATTGTCAAACCTGTTTTGCCTGACGCTGCTGTCAAACTCGACCAGAAAATCGATATCGCTCGTCGTTTCATTAAAATCATCCGTTACCGCTGAGCCAAACACTTCGAGCACGGAAACATGGTATTTCCTGCACAATTCAATCAAACTGTCTTTGTTTTGTTCTATGATAGCTGTCATATATGTTCCTTTTTAGACGCATAGTAACACGCATCCTGGAAAAACTCAACATTCCTTAAAATTACTGATTGTCGCCAAATTGTAATTTCATTTAATATCTCTCACCACGAATGCACGAAAAGCTATAGAGCAATTTTCCCCCCGGATTAACGCGGGTTTATACATTTATTAATGGCTGTTGCTTATTCTTATCTCAGCAAGGCATCAAAAATCGTGTTTACGGAAATTTCTAACCAAATACCCAGAGTATTCCGATTGTCTAAAATTTTATTTCTGTCACCAAATAAATGGATCAACAGGACGAGATAATATCTCTTTTTTATTTTTTTTCCAAAAATCGCGTAGTGATTCGCCAAATATATGTTTTTCATGTTTTAGTATTGATTGATAAAGCGGGTGGCGAAATTTCTCTATCATATATGCCTTCCAATCCTCTTCTTCTATTAGAGGCGGCCTTAAAAAAGAATATATCCAGTTGGTATCATGCGATGTGCAAAGTATTTCATCAAACATGTCGATCTGTTTATAGACAGCCGTTTTTGCTTGGTAGAAAAGATGATCCTTTAGAACTGTTTCGTTACGGAAATACTCAACATCTTGTTTGGAGTTCTGGGAAAGATACATTTGAATCTCAGGATATTCTATGTGGGTTCTATCATTCTCCAACAAAAGTTTCATTATTTCGTTTGTATGCGTGACTGATTGTGATCTGCGATCTCGAATAAAGGTCATCAGTATCCATCCGGCACTTATCACTGTTACAATAATGGGCCATACATCACTCATAGAAATAATTCTCCTTTAATATATATTGGCTCATGTGCTATCATTTCATAAAGGACTCGGACATATTTTAACCGCGCCGTGTTGATCGTGTCTAACTGGTATTCCTGATTAGCGTCAAATTGAAGTCTCATATGAATATAACTATTTAATGGTTATTTGTAGCATAACTGTAATCGAATTTGCTAATATGATAATTATAAAACCCAATAATGAAGCAATAATCCCTATGGCATACAATGAAAACCACATTCGGATTTTCATCTCCGGATCATCAATGCATTTCCCTTCTATATACATACCTTCGTCTTGGTATCCCAAAGCTTCATTGCAATTCCTTATTGTATTTACGACTTCCTTTCGCCTTAATTTTTGTCTATGTAAAAGTATTAGAGCCACAACAGCTAATGAAATATCAATCAAAATCAAACCAAGTTTTGCAATAAAAGAGTTCACTTTATCGATGTTTGCAATAAACCACGAACCCGCGAGCATTTGCATTGTCAAGTAACCAATAAAAAGACGAAGGTCGATCATGGTCAGTCGATATAACAATTCCGCTTGATCTTGAAATCTCAATTTTAAGGCTTCGAATTTTCGATTCTCATCTAATTGCATTTGTACATACTCCTTATATCACCTTAAACTCTATCTTCGCCGATTCCATCTGCAGCGCCGTGTTTGTCTTTAACTGGTCGTTATTCTTAAAGGCGGCATCTAAGCATGTGAACCTTTCACACTTGCAACCTTTCCCACCCTTCACACCTTTTTTAACCTTTCTAACTTTTCGTGTTCTTTTCCGCCATAAAATCCCCCTGCCCTCCGTAGTTTCAACGAAGGATGGGTCGGGTCAAATTGAAAGGGCATTTACAGTAATACCCTCATAAAAATAATCTATAATATAAGTGTCAAATTCATCAAGTGAAGCGGTCTCTTTTATTAATGCCTCTTTTCCAATCCGAGTGAATAATTCGATGGATTTATGAATGGTCAGGTCGGAATCCTTAAAATCAATCAAACCAGTCTTGTCTATTTTCTTAGATATCATTCTAGGTAATCCATATTCTTCTAGCTGATAGACCACAGGGGGCAAAAATGCGTGGGACACTCTTGAGATAAACGGCGAAATATCCATGCTTTTATTTTTAAGTATCTCTTTCTGTAAAACATTAACGTCGTTTGCTAATGCGGCAAATTTAAATGCGGTGTTTCTTTCTAGTTTAAAAAACATATCAACGGTCATCTCTGTATCGTTTAGTTGTTCTATCAACTCAGGGATTGTCCTTTCCCAATTCCGAGATAAGACTTTTATGAAATTTACATATGTGCCCCATTTGATTTCCCACGCACTAGGCTGTAAGTTTATCATATTATATAAAAGGCTATCCCATTTATTAACCGAATCGGAATTTAAGTATCCCAATCCATTCCATTTTTGTGGATTGCCTCGCATATCAGTGGCTATATTTTTTATAAGGTCTAATTTACTTGATTGGAAAGAGTTTTCGTTAAGGAGCCTATCATATACGTCTTTACCCAATAAATCGTACATCTCTTCTTTATCTAATATTATTTTTGCAAGCTGTTCTTTAGTAAGCTCTTTTCTTAATACCTCTTCGTCAACATTAGCCAATAGCCCCTCCGGAAATTCAATATTTAACTGTATGTGTTCATTTTGTGGCGGCTCCTCCAAGATGTAAGCTTTACCCACGAAATGTTTAAACATTCGGCCCCCTCTGCCAATTACATTCTTATATGTAAAATCGTTTAAGGGCGACCTGCCGTTTTTGTTTTTCCAGATAACAATATTTTCAGCGGAAGTATTTACGCCTTCGATGATGGAAGAAGTTGAAATAATATTGTTAAGACCGGTACTTTCTTCAAACAATTTGATCTGTATTTGGCTTAGGGAACGATGAAGCGATCCGTTATGTACCCCCGTTCCTTTCTGAACTAATTTAATTAGTTCGTAATCTGTGCCATAATTTACACATAGCCAGTTTGCAAAGTTGTTCAGGAGTTCTGTTCCCGTGTCGGGTAAATTGGAAATCAAAAGTTTCGATACTTTATCTATTTCCGAGTAGGTCCCAGCATAGATCAAGGTCTTTGCCTTTTTTTGATTTAAAACTTCCAAGAGCTTGCGGCCTTTAAGGCCTTCATCCCTTTTAATTTTCTTGAACCAATTATACTTTTCTAAAAAGACTGTATTGCAGTCAAGCCGAACAAACTCCATGCCTTTAGTAAAAGGATTCTCAGGCAAATCTGATATATTCGGCGCCAGAAAATATCTTTGTTTCGCTTTTTTTTCCAATTGTAAAATAGCTCTAATCAATGCTGGCGATCGTTCTTTATCAAAATCAGAACTTGCCTTATAAAATTCGTCGATTATAAGAATATCAATATTGTCGATTTGGTTCACGTAATTTATTGCACGTTCTTGAGGAAATATTAGAATATTCTTATCAGCCAATATGACTTCTGTCGTGGTAATAATTTTGTAAGTGTCAGCAAATTTTGTGTATAATCGTCTTCTGGTTTCATCAGTTAGCGCAATAGTGGGGACAATTAGTACAACGTTCTTAGGTTTTTTTATCGAAATAAAAGCATCTATAACAAAGCTTTTACCAAAACTGGTAGGAGCACTAACTGCAATATTTTCTCCATTTAAAAGTCTCTTCAATAGAACCGATTGGTCCCTATGCAATGTAACAGGTTTGTCTGTGCCTATGTCAACTTTAAATAATTCGTATATCAACCGATCCTGCCAAATAGAATGATCCACTTTCAAATAAGGAAAGAGACCGACCTGTCTGATTAAGTGGTTCACTATTGGTGTGTATTCTATTTTGCTTCTCTCCAACTGATCGAGCAATTTGATAAGCTCATTACGCGCACAGTTCTCTTGATTAGAGTTAATATAAAGGCTAATCTCTTTGCATTTGCTAAATACTTCTTCCATTTTAGTTTTCTCTGAAAGCGTTTAATTGTTTCCTGAAGATTTTCACGATTTCATTTTTGTTTGGAACAGGAAACAGAATCAAATGAAAGCAGATATCGTTATAACCAAAAATGCCATTCAGTTTGGATTCTTGCTTTTCTATAAATTTTTTAGCGAGTGCGAGATGCTTCTGTTGGATATTATCTTTGTATGCTTGCATGCTTCCGCTGTGGCTTGCAGTAACCTTGCACTCGTGAAGTAATAAGATAGGGATATGCAGTTTGGCTTTGATTACATCTAATGAGACCCCATCCGCTAAGGCGCTTTTAATATCTTCAAAAATGTTCTTGTTTGGAATTAAATCTTCTAAATCTTTAATTGATGTTACAATGTTAAACTCTTTTTTGAGCTTGGCGTTATCCAGCATTGTTTCAACAGATTTTAATATCTTATCAAATCGAGCATTATCTAATGTATTATAAAATTTTGCTTCACCAAGCCATATAGAAAAAGAATTGTCCTGTTCTAACACAATATGAACACTGTCAGCGCCTTTCGCATAGTCTTGTGTATTTTGTTTGTAAAATATTTTAGGCACAACCGGAAGAGCAGAATAATAATGCTTCAGTATGCCATATAGTAATATTTCACCTACTTCTCCGCCTTTATCATCTTCATCATTATCTCTGAATACAACATTGCTTGCCGATTTGGCTAAAGAAGAATGTTCTTTTCCAATCAAAGCCTTTCTTTCATCTTCTGAAAGTGCGGTTTCTTTAATATTGTCCCAAATGAAACTAAAAAATTTGTCTTTTCTCCACATCCCGCTTTCGAAATCATTAGCAAGACTGAATAATGCTTTTTTATTTGGATTTATTCCAGGTAGCTGGAGTGTATGCAGCGTTTCGTCTATAATTACCTCAAAAGAGATTCTCTTGCCGTTATATGTTGTAAAGGTTTTTTGCATGAGTATTATTTCATCACATTTAAATCCACATATTAACTCCGTGATTCATCATATCACCTTAAACTCAATCTTTTCCGCTTCCATTTGCAGGGCCGTATTTGTCTTCAACTGGTCATTATTCTTAAATGCCGTATCCAGGCACGTGAACTTCTGCGGCTTTTCCTTTAATATCTTTTCCGCCAGACAAACTATCTCAAAATCCGTGTTAATCTGTGTTAGTCTGTGGTTAATCTTTTTATTCTTATTTTCTAGTGCCTCGTGCCTCATGCCTCATGCCTTCTTCTTGCAGTCCTTCCCATCCCAACACAGCCCGTCTCAACTATAACCCAAAGCTACCACGGCCAGCCCAAACTGTCAATCAAAATCTCCTATTTTATCTCCTATTTCCCCCGATTTCCCCATCCCCCCTCTTTCCCTCCCCGCCTCCCCACCTTTCACACTCTTCACACCTTTCGCACCCTTCACACCTCCTCCTCCTTCCCGGTCCGCCCTCTTCCCTTCCCCTGCCCCCGGACCGCCCACTCCAACTCCGCCCTCCGCCTTCTAAAATCTCAAATCTCAAATCTGAAATCTGAAATCTCAAATCTGTTTTCTTCTCTGTGTCTCTGTGCCCCTGTGGTTAATCTTCCCTATCTTAACATCAAAACTCATCAAAACATAGTACAAACATGGTGCAAAGTAGGTACAAACATAGTGCAAACATGGTACAAACCACATCACTTTTCATCAGAATTCATCCAAATTTCGCCGAATTTCACACTTTTTTCTTGCCTATCTTACCTAATCGTTATAATCGTTACGCAAAAATAAGCACTTACATCAATTCCAACCACGTAAAATAAGCACTTACATCAATTCCCCGACACCAAAAATAATTGTCATGCCCGACCTGATCGGGCATCCAGTACATCAATTTTCGACAACGTAAAATAAGCACTTACATCAATTCCCCCGAACCAAAAATAATTGTCATGCCCGACCTGATCGGGCATCCAGTTCGGCCAATGGCAGATAGTGGCTACCTCGCTTAATAACGAGATCAACCTGACCGGCCAGCCGAAGGGCCTTCAACTGGAATACAGGGTAAAGGCGGTCAATACCGGCGGCGAAAGCAATTTTAGTAATACCGCGGCAATAGTCCTATGATTAAACAACTTAAACAACCACACTTTTTGGGATGGCGTTGTAAATGAAGAATAGGCCGAAACTTACAAGTGTCAGTGAGCACACTAACAGAACAACGTATTGTGTTCGGCCGCCCAGCAGTTTCGCCCCCTTGAAACTTGTCCACGATAAAGCTTCCAGCCAAACAAGATCGCACAGCCAATGAACTGTTATGAACAGGGCAAATGCCAACCCTCCAAGTTCTTGAACATCTTTTATCAACACCAGACCCACCGTAGGCCACCACAATAAAAAAAAGGGATTGCCCGCGCTGAGAATGATGCCGGTCCATAGTGGGTTTTTGCTGGTGTATTGTGTAACTTTTTCATTGTTTTTACCAACGCTGCGCAGCATTTGTATTCCCATGAATAACAGAAAAGCGCCGCCGACCAAACCTATAACCATTTTTACCGTTTCTGATTGAAGAAATAAACGGCCCATTCCCGCCCAGATGCAAAGTACCAGTGGAAATTCCACCACACCATGACCAACAGCGATCAGTCCGCCAGCATGGCGTGATCGTGTTCCAGCGGCGATGGTTGCCGCGGTCACCGGCCCGGGCGCCATAACACCGGACAAGGAAATCGACACGGCCTTGGCTAAAAACAGTATCAATGCCATCAATTACGGTTCTCCATCAATGAGATCAACTTAAGCCTGAGTGCTGTCGAACAAGATATTAGCTGAATATGCCGGAAGAGGCAATATATGAATCCGCCGGGGCGATGGGCTTGGGGGGCTTGTTATCGCTGTCAAGGCCGGTTAAACGGAAACACATATTAAACTAGGCACTTGCGGATATTATTTTACCCTGCTTTTGTAGGCTGTAACCGTTTGTGTATCCAGATGTTATGTAATTACCCGCAGCCAAAAGGACAAAAGTTATCTTTAATCCGTGGCGGCAAATAACTTTTCATGGTACTATCGCGTATATGCCAAAGCGTTTTACAAAGCGAATCATAAGCCTTTTGACGCACCCGGACTATACCGGGTTGAAAAAACAGGCCGTGGCCCAATTGCTGCAAGTGCCACAGGAACAGTACGATAAGTTCAGCCAGGCTGTCGAACAGTTATCCCGGCAGGGCAGTATTGTTATCGATAATAGTAAATGCCTGTCTTTGCCGGAAATGACAGGTCAGATAACCGGGATTTTCCAGGCGAATAGTAAAGGCTTTGGTTTCGTCCGGCCGGACAAACTCACTGCACAAGGTGACCTGTTCATACCGGCGGGGGCGTCGCTGGAGGCAATCACGGGCGATAGGGTCGTTGCACGGGTTTTTCAATGCGGTAAGCGTAACGGCAAAACGCGTACCAGAGGCAAAATTATCGAGATTATATCTCGCGGACAGAGTCAGTTTACAGGCGATTTGTTCAAGGAAGGTAAATGGTGGTTCATCAAGCCTGACGGCAAAGATATTTCGGAAAGAATTGCCGTTGATGATCCATCGGCAAAGGATGCCCGGATCGGTGATAAGGTACTCGTGGAAATCCTCAACTTTCCCTCCCGGGATTGTTACGCCAGTGGAGTTATTATAGAGCGGCTGGGCAAAAGCGGTACCAGCCAGGCAGAACTTAAAGGCGTTATGAGGCGGTATAATCTGGAGGATAAATTTAGCCGGGGCGCACTTAATGAAGCTCGCAGCGGCATCCGGGACTATAACGTGGAGGACCTTCTGGAGCAGCAAGACCACCCCGGCAGGGGCCGTAAGGGCAGGCTTGGCCGCCGGGAAGATATCCGCCGACAGGAGATCATTACCATCGACCCGGCTGATGCCCGCGACTTTGATGATGCTGTCAGTATCAAAAGATTGCCGCATGGCCATTGGCTGCTGGGTGTGCACATAGCGGATGTAAGTCACTTTGTCAAACCGGATGGTCGCCTGGACAAGGAGGCTATGGCCCGTGGCACCAGTGTATATCTGCCCCTGCACGTGGTTCCTATGCTGCCGGAACTGCTCAGTAATGGGATATGTTCGTTGCAGGAAGGGCAGGACCGACTGGTAAAAAGTGTCTATGTCAAAATTGATGAAAACGGCCAGGTACTTGCCTCGCGATTTGCCAATAGTGTAATGCGATCGACCCGGCGATTGACATACGAAGACATCGATCACATTCTTGATGGCAAGGTCTCCGCTAAAACCGGCAAAATTGCCGGGTCCGATCAGCCGGCTATTGGGGCTGGCGTTGTTAAGCTGGTCAGGAAAATGGAGCAGCTCGCCCGGATTCTGCAGAAACGTCGGCAAAAACAGGGAATGTTAACCCTGGACCTGCCCAAGGCCGAGCTGGTTTACGACGACAAAGGCCTAGCTATCGACGCGCGTCTGGAAAGCAGGTCTTTTTCACATACTATTATAGAGATGTTTATGCTGGAGGCCAATGAGGCGGTAGCACGGTTGCTGGATAGTATCATGGTGGAGTTTCTTCGACGGGTACATCCGGAACCGGACGGCCTGACCACTGGCGAGATGGTAAGGGTGATTAAATTGTGCGGATATACGATTCCTAAAAAAATGGGTCGTGAGGATATACAGCAGCTATTGGCGTCGGTAAAGGGCAAACCGGAGTCGTTTTTGATAAACCTGGCGGTGCTCAGAAGTATGCAGCAAGCCGAGTACAATCCCGCTCATATAGGTCATTACGCTTTGGCCAGCAGGTGCTATTGTCACTTTACCAGCCCGATTCGCAGATACCCGGACCTTACGGTGCATCGCCTGTTGGCCCAATGGCTCGAAGGACGGCTGACCAAAGAGACTGCTCGGGGAGAATTTTCCAGCTATGAAGAATTAGAAAAGCTCGCTGCCCATTGCAGTGATCGCGAGCGTAATGCCGAGCGGGCCGAGTATGAGCTGCAAAACATAAAACTTTTGCAACTGCTCGCCGGTCGCGTCGGAGACGATATGCACGGAGTGGTGGTTTCCATAACCGATTTCGGACTTTTTGTACAACTGGAGAAATTCCTCTTTGAAGGGCTGATTACGGCACAGGACGCCATTTATTGGCAGTCAACACAACGGCAGGGCGGCAAAGGCGATCAGAAAAAATCCCGCCGGTCACCCCGCTCGAAACAACCAGAGCGTTCCCAGCAGGGACGTTTCTCGACCAACTGCCCCTTCAGGCTCGGCCAGAAAATCCGCGTTCGAATTGCCCGTGTCAACGTAGCGGCACAGATGCTCGATTTAGTCCCCAGCCCGAACGAATAC
>Ga0209078_1000141_pt1 | contig 12953 bp, 12 predicted proteins | sample PPLLak21cMay2015_2_FD_187257 | JGI IMG/M metagenome (GOLD analysis project Ga0209078, IMG submission 187257) | Freshwater sediment microbial communities from Prairie Pothole Lake near Jamestown, North Dakota, USA - PPLs Lake P8 Core (1) Depth... | ecosystem: Environmental > Aquatic > Freshwater...
AATGCTTCTTGTGCCATTCGTGCCATAGACATGTTGATGGCCATCACGGGTAATCTGGACGTAAAGGGGGGGAACCTTATGGTGATACCCATCTCCATGGCACTCGAAGACCAGAAGCTTTATGAGAAATTACCTTCTGAGGCCGAGGGAAAAAAGATAGGTGCTGATAAGTGCCTCTACTCCAAACTCTCCAGAACATGGCCTTCTGCTCATACGCCTTCTGTATGGGATGCCGTTATTCAGAACAACCCATATCCCATCAAAGCGATGTTTGTGATGGCTGCAAATCCAGTATTAACCTGCGCGAATACAAAAGTAGTGGAGAAGGCACTGCGGAAGTTGGACTTTCTTGTGGTCACGGACATCTTTATCACGCCAACGGCAGAGCTTGCTGATATTGTTCTCCCCTCTTGTACCTTCCTTGAAACGACTCGCTTTGTGACCTATGACACCCATGCCGACCATGGATGGAATGTCACTTCCCGGATTGGGCTCAGTCCAAAAGTGGTCGAACCCTTATGGGAATCCCGGTCGGATTGGAAAATCATCTGTGAGTTAGGAAGGAAGATGGGTTATGGAGAATATTTTCCATGGAAGACCGAGGAAGAAGCCATTGACTACACACTCAGAGCTCTTGGCATCACATGTGAGGAGCTTGCGGGTCACCCGGAAGGGATCGTCATTTCCACTCCTCCTTTTCTGTACAAAAAATTCGGCGGCTTTTTTGGAAGCATCATGCGAGGAATAATCAAAGTCGCGAAATTCAGAGACTATCCAGACATGTACAAAAAATATGAGGCAAACGGTTTTATGACACCATCGAAAAAGGTAGAGATTTATTCAGAGCGTCTTGATAAACTTGGGTATGATCCTTTGCCGGTGTACAGGGAACCAGCTGAAAGTCCTGGTTCAAGGCCCGATGTGGCCAAGGAATATCCCCTGATCCTGATCGCTGGCTCAAAATTAGAAATGTACACGCACTCCATGATGCGCAACATCCCTGAATTGCGCAAACAATGTCCAGAGAATCTGCTTGAAATCAATCCGGAGATAGCGAAAAAACTTAATATCAAAAATGGCGAACTGGTGAAGGTTGAATCGCCAAGAGGGAGTATCACCTGTCTGGCTTCTATTACAGATCGTATCGATCCCCGTGTTGTTCATCTCTATCATGGATTTAAGGAGAGCAACTGCAATGTATTGACGGACCATAGAGCCTTCGATCCGATTACCGGGTCTACCGGACTGAAATCATTGTTGTGCAGGGTGAATAAATTATAAAGATGAAAAAGTGGAGGAAGGGGGATCCATGTCGTGAAGAAAAATACCATAAACTTTTGGGTGGATATCATTATTTTCATTGATCTTATGGTAGTCATTTTTACCGGAATCCTGATCCATCGCTTTCCTTATGAATTAAAAGGAGGCGCAATCCTGGGGTTTCCAAGATATGAGTGGGGGGACTTACACTGGGTATTGGCCCTCTTTCTCATCTTCTTGATTCTCCTTCACCTCGTTTTTCACTGGGTCTGGGCAAAGGTGAGCTTCAAGAAATACTTAAAGATAGAGCCAAAGGTGCTTGCCATCACAGTGATTGCGATAACGATCTTTTGTGGCATTGTGGCACTGCTCTACCTCACAAAAGACTTTCCCGACCGAAAAGCCTTGAGGGATACCTACCGGGCCTCATACTCTTTGACCGGCAGGTCCCCCGCAAGCCCCGACTGTGAGGGCGGGGTAAAGGGGGACAATATGAAATGAGATTACCTTACCCGGAAGCCCCCGCCTGTAAGGGCGGGGAGCTTCAAATTTGAAAAGGATGAGGTTACTCAGGAAAAGCAGAGGAGGGATTAACATGACAAAAAAACAAGTAACCAGTCAATGGACAGGAATAAAAGGAAGGATTTTCGCATGGCATCTTGATAACCCTTTAGCAAGGCTACCTGAGACTTTGCTTTTGGGCAATTGTCGATCTGCTGTCCAGGACGAATTTTCTCGCCTGATTCAGGGGAACGAGGTTGTCTTAGACATTGGGGCTGGCACGGGTCGGTTCAGTTTAGCGATAGCAAAACAGTTAGGTAGTGGCAAGGTAATTTGTCTTGATCTGTCAGAGGAGATGCTCCAAAATCTTAAACGAAAGGCTGAAAGGGAGGGTCTTAAAGATAGAATTCAAATATTAAAGGGCGAAGCATCTGCTTCTGGACTTGAGAATGAATCCATGGATTTGGTTATCTCTAACAGCGTTTTCCACGAGCTCTCAAGTCCAGAGTCAGTTTTAGCGGAAATGCTGAGGGTCTTAAAACCGAGTGGTTGGGTAATGATTACCGACTTTAGAGATACAAGAATCAGCAGGCTAATATGCCGATCTCATCGTGAAGAATCACATGGGCCATTTAGCGTTCATCAATTAGAAACCCTTTTTACCAAGGCTGGCCTGAAGAATGTGAAAGTCAGCCCAGTGAGACATTGGGTGATAGGAGTAGGTAAGAAGTGAAAATTGACACGGACGATGGCTTCCTAAGAGACAGGTGGCACAGCTTTAACGAAGAAAGTTTGGCCGGAACGTGCCCCGCCCCGTCCTAACGGGGTGGCTGGGAGGCTTCACAAATATTTGTTCACGAAGGTTTACGGAAGGCCATACTTCTTTATCTTTCTCCAGAGGGTGGTGCGATCGAGGCCCAGTTCTTTGGCTGTTTTGATGCGATTTCCATCATATTTTTTCAATGTCCTTTCAATGACCTCTGCCTCTGCTCTGTCAATAGGTGTTTCACCTGGAAGAGGCATCGTCGGGGAAGATAGCTTTTCTTGATTCACAGTAATCTCTTTGGGCAGACAATCCAAGTCAATTCGGTCCCCTTTGCAAAGCACGAATGCATGTTCGATGATATTTTCAAGCTCCCTCACGTTGCCAGGATAATCGTATCTTAACAACAACCTGAGGACCTGGTCGGAGACGCCACCCACCTGTTTACCCATTTTTGCATTGAACTTCTGAACAAATGCATCAATCAGCAATGGGATATCCTCTCTTCTTTCTCTTAGAAGGGGAAGCTCAATCTTTACCACATTAAGCCGATAAAAGAGGTCGTCTCTGAATTTTCCTTCATTGACAAGTCTCGAGAGGTCTTTGTTTGTCGCCGCAATGATCCGGACATCCGTCTTTCTGGGACTGGTCGAACCCAACGGTTCAAACTCCTTCTCCTGCAGAACCCTGAGCAACTTCACCTGGAGGGAAGGGGACATATCGCCCACCTCATCGAGGAAGATTGTCCCTTCATTCGCCAAAGCAAATCTTCCTGGTTTGTCCTTCTTGGCATCCGTAAAAGCTCCTTTGACATATCCGAACAATTCTGACTCGAGCAAGGTATCCGGGAGAGCGCCGCAGTTTACTTTGACAAAGGGTTTTGTTTTCCTTCGACTTAGGTTGTGGATAGCCTTTGCAAAAAGTTCCTTGCCCGTACCACTGGCACCTTGGACCAGAACGGTGCTGTCGCTCTCTGCGATATCGGGGAGAATGTTGAAGATCTCATGGATTTTATGATTCTTGCTAATGATGTCTCCGAGGGTATATTTTTGTGACAGTTCCTTCTTAAGTTCTTCGATGGTGGAGAGATCCCTGAAAGTCTCAACTCCGCCGATGATCTGTCCCTTTTCATTCTTCAATACCGCCGTGCTGATACTGATGGGCATCTTCTTCCCATCTTTATTGAGAATCGTAACCGAAAGGTTTGTAATCTCTTTCTTTGTTTTGAGGGTCTCCTTCAGTGCGCAACGGGTCTGGCAGATATCGGCCCTGAAAATATCGAAACAGAAATGGCCGATCGCCTCTTTGCTGGAGAATCCTGTAATCTCCTCAGCTGCTTTGTTAATGAATGTGATTTTCCCTTCATTATCTGTGGTGAAAACACCATCGGCGATGCTGTTCAGGATGACGTTAAAGAACCTATCGGCCTCTGTTCCCTTCATGGACCTTCATCAACACCTATTTCAGGATTATGCATTCCAGCATTATCTTGTGCGGCCGATCTCACCTTTTGGACAAAAAAGATGGCCTATCCGGAACAGCAACTTCCCGGGCTCCCGCATGAATTGGGTGTCCCGCAACAGCCCCCGGAACCGGGTTCAGTACGTCCGTGCGACGGGGCGATGACTGTATTGTGAGCGGACAACAGCTTCGTTAGATCCCCGCTGCCGCACTGCTTGCAGAGCACCTGCTCCCCTTTTCCCAGAATTAAAAATTCATTCACTTGACCACATTTCTCACAGCGATACTCATAAATCGGCATGATCTTCTCCTTCACGTTTGCAGACTTCAACACCTTGCCTATGCAGAATGATCTTTTTTTTCTATTTCAAGCTCATCTCAGTGTCCGCATCCCCCCTGATGAGCCCGGCAGGCATCGTATACAGAAAGCTCCTCAAGCTTATTTTGACCTAATAACTCAAGATTTTCCTTGACGGTTGGAGCCGCTGTGGCATAGACTTTTACACCCATGGCGTTTAACTTGGTTATGGCACCCGAGCCTATCCCGCCGACCACCATTGCATCCACACTCTTTCCACCGAGGGCCATAATTGGATTGCACGCACCGTGAACGTGATGAAGGTCTTTGTTATTTACTGTCAAGACCTCTTTCCCTTCAGTGTCGACAATGATAAAGGCCGGTGCCGAACCAAAATGATCATAAACCTTGCTCTCAACTCCCTCAATTTGCTGAACCGCAAAACCTACTTTCATGACTTTCTCCTTTCTTGTTTGGCTTTGATTGTTTTGTTCTTCGCTACTTTTCTTCTTGGGTCCCACGGCAACAGATGGTTTGCCCGCTACCCAACCCCTTTCCGTATTCCATTTTCTTGTGCCCTATGAATGTTGCCACTCTTGCAGAAGGGACAATGCGCCGGTCCTCCCGATCTGTAAGCCAGCTCCCAGGAGTGCTGGCAGTCAGAACACCTGAATTTCCTCATGTCAGACATATCAATCTCACCCCCCTCGATCTTTAATGCTTTACCTTTGATCAGCGCCTCCGCAACCTTCTTGTGAGCCGATTCGATGATCCTCCCGAACGTTTGACGGGAAACGGCCATCTTTTCTGCTGCTTGTTCTTGATACAAACCTTCGAAATCGGCGAGCCTGATCGCCTCGCATTCATCAACCGTCAAGATTATTTCCTCTAGCAGATCGAGGGGGATGCCTCTTGGTTTGAAATACTTGGTGTCAGGTAGAAACCCAACTCTTCTGCAATTTTTTGGTCTTCCCATAGAAAATCTTCCCTACAAAGGTAATTATAAGCATATGCCCATAAGTTGTCAAGGTCAATAATCAGAAAGGGATGCATTCCAGTAGCCCTCTTTTTGTGTTATATTTTGGCCATGATTACCATCGAAGAGGCTTTGGATAAGATTCTATTTCGTATTCAGCCTCTAGGGTATGAAAAGGTTTCCATCCTGGATGCCCTCGGAAGGGTGTGCGCTGAGGACATCTTAGCTAACCGGGATATTCCGCCCTTTGATAATTCAGCAATGGATGGCTATGCAGTGAGATCTGAGGATATCCAGAACGCCTCCTCAAATCACCCAGTCCGGGTAGAGGTGATCGAGGATCTTCCTGCAGGTTTCATATCCAAAAAAAAACTGGAAAGGGGGAAGGCCATTCGGATCATGACCGGTGCTCCCGTTCCAGAAGAAGCGGATGCGGTAGTCCCCGTTGAAGACACAAAAAAGGAAGATAGATTCGCTTTGATCTTCAGGGCAACCCTGCGGGGTGAGCATATTCGGAAAGCCGGTGAGGATGTGAAAAAAGGAGAATGCGTTATCTCCTCCGGAGATTTGATTGATCCAGCAGAGATAGGAATGCTTGCTTCTCTTGGCCGTTCTTTCGTTGCTGTTTATCAAAGAGCAACAGTGGCTATCCTCTGTACCGGTGAGGAATTGGTCGATGTGGACGGAGATTTGGATGGGATCAAGATCGTTTCCAGCAACTCTTATAGTTTGGCCGCCCAGGTGAAGGATTGCGGTGCCATTCCTATCCAATTGGGTATCGCCAGGGATCGAAAGGAAGAGATCAAGGAAAAGCTTCTTCAAGGACTTCGGGCAGATGTGCTTATCTCCTCAGCAGGGGTGTCGGTAGGCGATTATGACTTTGTCAAAGATGTCCTGAGCGACCTGGGAGTGGAAATCGTCTTCTGGAAAGTGGCCATGAAGCCTGGAATGCCAGTAGTTTTTGGGACAATTCAGGGGAAACCTGTCTTTGGTCTTCCCGGGAATCCTGTTTCGTCGATGGTCTCCTTTGAGCAATTTGTCAGACCATCCCTTCTAAAGATGATGGGCCATCGCCGACTCTTTCGGCCTGTGATCGATGCCATCCTGAAAGAGGACATTCAGAAGAGGCCCGGAAGGCGGCATTTCATCAGAGGCTTTGTCACTTTTGAAAAAGATCAATACTTTGTGGTTTCCACGGGGGCGCAAGGTTCAGGGATTCTTAAATCGATGGTAAAGGCGAACGGCCTGATGGTGATCTCTGAAGATCGCGAGATTGTGAAGGCAGGGGAAAGAGTTAAAGTTCAATTGCTCGACATAGTTCGGAGTTCGGAGTAATGAGTTCGGAGCAAAAGAATAAAAGCCAAAAATAAGAGAAAACTCCGAACTCCTAACTCTGAACTCATTACTCACACGACGAAGGAGTGTGCTCGATGATTCCCATCATTTCAATCGTTGGAAAATCGGATAGTGGAAAAACGACTTTGATCGAAAAACTCGTCCCGGAGTTGACCCGTAGGGGATATCGAGTCGCTACCGTGAAACATGATGTCCATGGATTTGAAGTGGATCGCGAAGGTAAAGATAGCTGGCGGCACAAGCAGGCAGGGGCCCATACCGTTGTCATCTCATCGCCTAAGAAGGTTGCCTTAATTCGAGATGTGGAGAAAGATCTGACCTTAGAGGAAATCAGGGAGAAATTGATTCAGGACGTGGACCTCATCCTTTCAGAGGGGTACAAAAAGGATGTTCAACCCAAGATCGAGATCTTCCGAAAAGAGAAACACAAAGAACTTCTCTGCACGAAGGAGGATAACCTCATCGCCATCGTTTCAGACAAGAAGTTCCGTGTCGGAGTCTCCTGCTTCTTCCTGGATGATGTCAGAGGAGTTGCTGGCTTTATTGAGAAGAAGTATCTGCAAGCTAAACGAGAAGGGGAAGTCTCCCTTAAAGTAGATGGGAAGAGAATTCCAATGACCCCGTTTGTAAAGAGTTTTGTGACCAGTACAATCAAAGGGATGCTCACCTCCCTGAAGGGTTGCGGTACGCCTCGGCAGATCGAAATTCATATTGAGGAAGGCAAGAACTAAGGAACGATTCCGATTACATATTTCACCTAAATATCCTTATATTGCAAAATAGGTGAACCCTGCTATTTTGAATTGCGGAAGAGCCACGATTCTCTTTTATGGGTTTCGCATAGAGAAAAAGAGGCAGAGTCCGAAAAACTCTGCCTCTCAAGGTGTTGTTCTTCCAAAAGCTCCGTTTACAAGTCGGGTTATGATGCTGTCGCTTTAGCCCTTTCTTCCTGAGACATCTTGCCCAATCGTTCAACTTCCTTCATATCCAGCCCCAGCCCTAATGGCGGGCCAGCGATGGCTTCGGGGCGATCAGCCGCCCTTCACGCCTTTGGCGATGCGGTCGCCGATCTCCTTGTCGATGTTGCGCCAGTATTCGAACGCACGCTGCAGCACGGGCTCGGACACGCCTTTCTTGAGGTGCCCGACGACGTTGGACACAAGCCGGTCGCGCTGCTTATCGTCCATTACCTTACGCACCAGGGTGCCGGGTTGACCGAAGTCGTTGTCGTCTTTGCGCAAAGTGTAGGCGGCGCGGATGAACTCGCCGCTGGCCGTCCAGACCGCTGCCTCGGGATAGCGCTTGCTGTCAGCCTGCGGGCCACCCTTCGAGTTCGGTGCGTATACGGGGTCGGACACGTTCTGGACCCGCATCGCCCCGTCTTTACTGTAGCTGTGTACCGGTGCCTTTGGCCGATTGACCGGGATCTGCTTGTAGTTGACCCCCAGGCGGGCACGGTGGGCATCGGCGTAGGCGAAGAGGCGGCCGAGCAACATTTTGTCCGGGCTGACACCGACCCCCGGCACGAGGTTGTTCGGTTCGAACGCCGCCTGCTCGATCTCGGTGTGGAAGTCGGTTGGGTTGCGGTCCAGGGTCAGTCGGCCGACCTCGTGCAGCGGGTAGTCACCGTGCGGCCACACCTTGGTCAGGTCGAAGGGGTTGAACCGGTAGGTCTCGGCCTCTTTGAAGGGCATGATCTGAACCTTCAGCGTCCAGCTGGGGTAATCACCGCGCTTGATCGCCTCGAACAGGTCGCGCCGATGGTAGTCGGCGTCAACGCCGGCGATCCGGTCGGCCTCCTCCTGGGTGAGGAAGTCGATGCCCTGGTCGGTCTTGAAGTGGTACTTCACCCAGAAGCGCTCGCCCTTTGCATTGACCCACATGTAGGTGTGGCTCGAGTAGCCGTTCATGTGCCGCCAAGTCTTCGGGATCCCGCGGTCACCCATCAGCCACGTGACCTGATGGGCCGACTCGGGCGACAGGGTCCAGAAATCCCACTGCATGTCGTTGTCGCGCAGGTCGTTGTCCGCCCGGCGCTTCTGGGAGCGGATGAAGTGCTGGAACTTCATGGGGTCACGGATGAAGAACACCGGAGTGTTGTTCCCCACCATGTCGTAGTTGCCCTCGCTGGTGTAGAACTTCAGCGCGAAGCCACGTGGGTCACGCCAGGTGTCAGGGCTGCCGCGCTCGCCGGCCACCGTGGAGAACCGGATCAACGTGTCCGTCTTCGTTTTCGGCTGGAACACCGCGGCCTTGGTGTAGGCGCTGACATCCTTGGTCACCTCGAAGTGACCGAAGGCCCCGGAACCCTTCGCGTGGGGCTGGCGCTCCGGAATCCGTTCCCGGTTGAAGTTGGCCATCTGCTCGATGAGGTAGTGGTCCTGCAGCAGGATGGGCCCATCGGGCCCCACGGTGAGCGAGTGCTCGTCGCTGGATACGGGGATCCCGGCATCGGTTGTTGTGGGTTTGCGGTCGTCGTTTTTCATGGTAATACCTCCTTTGTATGGTAGGGACGACAATTGTCCCGCTTGTTATTCAATTCAGCAACGGGGATTCCAAAAGCCGTGGTGTATTTGTTTTTGTCCTTTTCCATTTGTTTTCTCCTTTCTCTTTTATCCAAAAGTCTAATTTTACAAAATGGGCATCGAAATTCTGATTGTTCCTTTCATCCTTGGTTAGTGAATCTCACTCCACCCTTGATACATTGGCAACGCCTCCGGAAGAGGTGACCACTCCATTCCGTTTGTCTTTCTACTATCTCTCTCCTACCTCACCTCCTTTCGAACAACATAACTGCTGCCTAATTACTAAATAATAATTATTACTATCAGTAAATGAAAAAAATAATGGGTTATTTTGACCTCCCTTTCTTCCTCTGGCATTTTTTACAAATGCCCCTTAACTCCACATGTATGGAATTCACTTTCCCCATGGCCGCTACGTCACTCGGTGTCGAAAAGCCGTTTAATTCCTCGTCATAAAAATCTCCTATAAATCCGCACTTCGTACAGATAAAATGGTGATGGTGAGCACTGTTTGCATCAAACCGCGCTCTTTCACCGAGGGCTCCCACGCGTGAGATGATCCCTTTCTTTTCAAGGAGCCGCAGGGTTCGGTACACAGTATCAAGCGAAATAGCTGGGATCCGACTTCGCACGCGGGCGTAGATCGTCTCCACGTCAGGATGTTCTTCCGTGCTCGCAAGCTCACGATAGATTTCCACTCGCTGATAGGTTGACTTGAGACCATAACGCCGACAAGCAGTAGAGAACGCCTTGGATCGTCTTTCGAGCTCTTTGACTTTAATCTTCATAAAAAGGCCAAGTAATTATGATTACTATTTAGGAATTATACCATACTTTCATTCAATGGCAAGGGCCTCCCTAAAAAAAAGTGTTAGCTAACGGAGGTTGGGGGTCTTTGCTTCGCAGTCGGGCCACGGGGTTTTTCAATTGTAGGTGGGCATGATGTTTCATGAGTGAAAAGTGTTTCAATACCGGAGTAGCTTACAGCATTGTTTTTAGGAAGAAAAACTGCTACTGACCTTTCTTGGTTATTCCAATAACATTAGGAATCGGCCGGGGCACAGCCCTGGGAGAATCCTCTTGAAGGCCAGTTTCACGGATACCCACTCTTTCAAGCTCCACACCATTCCAAGAAAAAAACAAATTAGCCTCAAATCCTCCTTCTAAATACAATGCATTGGAAATTGAAAGGGGTAGGGACAATAAAGCATTGGAAAAATCGTGACCGGAATAAGGCACCTCAGTAAAAATAAATAACGCATTTCCGCTTTTGTCAATGCCGAAAACAGCCATGCCCCAAAACTGATTTGTTTTCGCCCAAACGTTCTCCTGGCGGCAACTGATCATCCGAATATTCTGAATAAGGGTTTGATATTTAGGCCCAATCTTTTCAAAGTCCTGGCACTTTAGATCAATGATTTGGATCTCCGGGATTTTGGATTCTGCAGGATTAAATGCTAAAACAGCTTTATAAATGTTGTTAAGCTTTGGATTGTTCATATGGCTGAAGTTTTTCATAAGACCGACATTTGTAAAGCCATCCTTTTGGTACATACCTGCATTCACGGCAGCGATAAGGCTAAACTTTTCGCACCATTTTCTTGCTGTCATTTTCATTGTGCCGTGCTCCGAAGCACAGAGAAGCTTAAACGAATACAATTTGGGATCGATCCTAATAATAGTAATTTTTGAATCCTGAGCATTTGATTTTATAGGAGAATCAAACTCAGCAACCGACAATCCATCATCAACCTTCCTCCAAGGAGACTCTTCGCAAATGCTAACGGACGGGGAAAAAACTGTCCAAGCGACAAGTCCCAAAAGGACAAGAAATTTACCGATGGGAAAAGAAAACTTCTTCATGGGTCCTCTGCAGCAATTATTGAGTTCGCATAAATAAAGGAACACTCTACCTTTCGCTCATGGGTAGGGGCGACTTCAGTCGCCCTGATTTCCGTTAGAGCGTAGAGGACTTTCTAACGGGGTTTATTACCAACTGGAATATACCTATTTTGTGGACAGGGGTCAAGTGAGACTTCAGTAAATAGCGGGGGATACGAGGGGCAATTTCTAGAACCTTACGTTCGATATGTACTTAAGGTGCACTTAAGAAATTCAAGGGATCACCCACAGAGATTCTTCCCTCAGAGCTACCCTGACCATCTTACCGATGGAAAGATCCAGATTCCGGAAGGCATAATTGGGGATAGAAATCTCAAAACGAATCTTTCCTTCCGTCGTTTCAAAATAAACCATATGATATCCCCCTCTGTCGATGGTATCGAGTATTTTCCCTTCAAAAATGTTTTGTTTTAAGGAATCCTTCACCGATTTTCCCTCACGGATGATCATGACCTCTTCCGGTCGAATAAAAAGATGGACCTCCGTTCCCAATTCAAAAGTCTCCTGAGATAGACTCTTGGGAATGTAAAACTGCAGGCCGTTTACTCCGAGGATCACTCGCTGAAGAGATTCTTCTCTCCCTAAGACTTTTGCTTTGTAGAGATTTTTTGCTCCTAAGAATTGGGCCACCTTTCTCGATTTAGGCCTTCGAAAGACATCATTCCTTCGTCCAACTTGCTCCACCCTTCCATCGATACAGATGGTAATCCCATCGCCCAAAAAGTAGGCTTCTTCAAAGTCATGGGTGACGCATAGGGTGGTGGGTCGGAAAGAAGAATGGAGGGTTTTTAAAAGATGTTGAATTTCAATTTTGATGGATAGGTCAAGACCGGAAAGGGGTTCGTCCAGGAGAAGGAGTTTTGGTTTTGGCCCCAATGCCCGGAGAAGGGCTACTCTTTTCTTCTCGCCCCCGCTGAGGTTTGCAGGGTATCTCTCGAGGAGATGCCCGATCCTCATCACCTCGATGAGATCATCGATATATTTCTCATAAAGTTTCAGATTGAGGTTTCTCGCTCTTATTCCATAAAGGACGTTCTCTTTTACTCGCAGGTGGGGAAAGAGAGCAAGATCCTGAGGAACGTAGGAAATTTCTCTTTGCTCCGGTGGCAGATTCTGGACTTCCTTTTCACCGATCCAGATTCTGCCCTGATGAGGTTTGCGCAATCCCATGATGGATTCAAGGATAAGGGTTTTTCCACTTCCTGTTGGGCCCAGGAGAAAATGGAACTCACCCTCCTCAATGTTGATATTGAGATCTGTAATCTTAAAAGACTCAAAAAGGATGGTGAGGCCTTGGATATTAATCATATCGGTATCTCTTTCCGGTCAACCGGATGGCATAGAGGGTGAAAAGTCCAAAAGCCACCAAAATTAAGATGAGGACGATGGCCTTTTCAATATTGGCGGAGGCGATCGCCGTAAAGACAGCAATGGGCATCGTTTCTGTCTTTCCTGGCATGGCTCCAGCCAAGGTGACGGTAGCTCCAAATTCTCCTACCGCCTTTGCCCAAGAAAGGACCACAGAGGCCAAGAGTCCCTTGAAGGAGAGGGGGAGGGTAATCCCACAGAAAGCCTTCCATGGAGAAGACCCGAGGGATCGGGCAACGGCCTCATACCTTGGAGAGATTTCGTCCAGAGAAGCCTTCATCAATCGCGTGGCCAGTCCTGCAATAGAGGCAAACTGGGCCAGAATAATTCCAGGAACTTCGAAGACGAAAAAGATGCCTTTATGTTGGATGAACTCTCCCAGGGGTGTGTTGAAAAAGACGAGGAAGGAGGCACCGAGAGCGATGGGTGACATGATGATCGGGATTTCCAAAAAAGTATCTAGGATTCGCTTCCCTGGAAATTCAAAGCGTGAAAGGGCATAGGCAGAGGGAAGGCCGATAATCACTGCAAAACATGTAGCGA
>Ga0209078_1000146_pt1 | contig 12882 bp, 11 predicted proteins | sample PPLLak21cMay2015_2_FD_187257 | JGI IMG/M metagenome (GOLD analysis project Ga0209078, IMG submission 187257) | Freshwater sediment microbial communities from Prairie Pothole Lake near Jamestown, North Dakota, USA - PPLs Lake P8 Core (1) Depth... | ecosystem: Environmental > Aquatic > Freshwater...
TCTTTTGCCAGAAGGATGACCTGGGGCCGGTCGATCCATTTGGGATCCGGATGGGCCTTATAGACGATTCCAACGTCACCGGAATCGAGCAGGACCAGGGATCCGATGGGAAAAACACCTACCAGGTTCACGAAGACCTTGAGGAGGATGGGGTCGAAATGGATCCCGCTCTCTTTCTGCATGATCGCCAGAGTCTGCTCCAGGGTATAGGGAGTTTTCTTATAAACGCGAGGGGTGGTCATGGCATCATAGGCATCCACGATCTGGAGGATCCGTCCAAAGAGGCTCGTCTCTTTTTTATGATAGAGGTTGGGATATCCGGTCAGGTTATACTTCAGATGATGATCGAAGATGCCGATCACCATTTTCGGATTGATCTCTCCAAGCTGTTTCAGGTTGAGGACCGTCTCCACCCCGGCCATCGGATGTTTCTTCATGAGCGCCCATTCCTTTTCGTCGAGGGCTCCAGGTTTATTTAAAACCTCGATGGGGATCTTTGACTTTCCCATATCGTGGAAGAGAGCGGTCAATCCCAACTCCGTCAGGGTCTCTCTCGAAAACCCCAATCGTCTGCCTATGGCCAACGCATAGATGGAGACGTTGACCGAATGATTATAGGTGTACTCATCGTAGTTCTTAATCGTTGTCAGTCCCAGGAGAATGGATTCATCCTCCATCATGATGTGAATCATCTTCTGTGCGAGACGTTTCAATTTTCTCACATCCGCATGCTGGTCTCCTCTGATCTGGGTGACTACTTCCTTGACCGTTCCGATCGTTTCAAAGAAGATCTTCTTGGCAACGTCCTTGAGATCTCCTTTTCGAACGGTATGGACTCCGTCCTCTCCTTCAAATTGTTCCAGGGGGTTCACTTGGACGGGGGAGATGCCTTCTTGTTGCAACTTCTGATTAAAAAGAGTGGCATTCTCCTCCTGGCCTTCCTCAAGGTCGACCAGGGTATAGATGAAGGCCCTCAACATCCTTTCATCGACGGGCTCTTTAAAAATGACTTCACCGATAAATCTTTTTTTCCACTGAGTCAGGAGATATTTGAAGCTGTTGAATCCTTCCACCGAATACCGAAGCCTCTGTTGATTAATGTAGAGGTCATCCCGGACGATCTTAAGGGAAAAGCTTCCCTCCCGTTCAATAAAGCTGTTGATCATCTTAAGAGATTCTTGAATGAACTGGACGAGGGCCACATTCTTGGAATCGTAAGTCCGTGAAATCCTCATGAGGGCGTGCAATTTGAGAAGGAGATTATTTCCTGTCTTGACAAACTCGGTATCTGCCATCGTGGTTTTTCTCGCCACGTCATGGGACTCGAGGGTGGATTCCATAGGCTCTGTAGACTCCTTTGGCTTCTCTTATTTTGAGGCGGTGGCCTGAGCACCCATCATCTTCAAAGTATTGGTGGCACAGACGCGCATTTCCTCCCACTTTCCCTTGCTGAACAAATTTTTCTTACTCGCAATTTTTTGCAAGACCGGGATCACCTCTTTCGATCCCGTTTCGCCCAAGGCCCGGAAGAAGGAGGCCTTCTCTTCATAGTCTCTCTTATAAAATTCCTCAGAAAGGATGATCTCCATCAGAGGCTTCACCGCTTGTTGCTTTGCCATTCTCGCCAAAAGAATCGATGCCCTGGCCCTGATTTCAGCGGAGGGATCCTTTAAGAATTTCAACATCAGATCTTTACTCTTCTCCCCAAATTGGGTCAGCATTTGAAGGGTGGCTTCCCTCAACCTGAGATCTGGATGGGTGACCAAACTTCCCAGATATTTCGGAGTCGAAGGGTGGTTAATTTTTTCAAGAATGGAGAGGATCTGATGAACCAGGTTGGGATTGCGATCGGATAAGAACGGAGTCAGAGGCTGAATATCCTCCCGGGAGAGCTCCGTCAGGTGGTCGGTGATGACCTTTCGCCACTTGCCGGATTCCAATCGGCTTAACACCTGGCAGAGGGGACCAACGGCCTGTGCAGTTAAGAATTGGAAATATTGAAGGACAGGTCTTGGTTCCATCTCCGGATTGCTTTTCATGGCCTCCCCAACCATTAGGATGAAATGGGGTTTCGAGGAACTCTCTAGGATGCGACGCAGGGCAACGGTCTGCTTCTCCTCGGCAAGCGAATTTTTTATCTCGCGGAGTTTCATCAACAGGGTCACCATTCTCCCCACGTCCTTCTGCCTGAGCAGAGATTCGAGGATCCGTTCATAGTAGGAGATCAGATTCTCAAAGGCTTCCTTCTCTTCCCCGAGGTGAAAGAGGATTTCAGTAAGGTGGTCGATTAAGACATAGAGGTGCTCGGGTTGTTGCTCCCCTTGCATTTCCCGGTTGATCTCCATCATCTCATTGGGGGTGAGCTGAAAGGTCTGTGCCAAGCCGATCCCCGGCGCTGGGCTGACCGTCTGTTTAATGTTCTCATCAATCAGGATCTGCTCTTGCAATCCTTCTTTCCCGAAGGCACTGTATTCCAATCCTTTGACTAACTCTTCCTGCGTGGCCGGTACGAAAACCGTGCTCCCTTCTGAAAAATCATCCAGGGTTGTGATGGCGATATGAGTGAAATCTTTCTCCCAGAGCAAGGTGACAAGGTCGTCCTCGAAACGATTGACTTGGTCACTCTTTCTCACGATCTGAAGGAAATCGATGATCTCTCTAAACTCGATTCCTTTAAAGAATCGGATTTCACGGACGCCGTCCTTAAAAAAGACGAAAGCCAGACTCTCCTTTACGTCCTCACTTTCATAAATTACCTTTCCAGAGTAGAAAAGTTGATGCTCTCCTACCTGCAGGGAAAAGGAATCAAATTCGTTAAAGTAGCCCTCAAAATCATGTTTCAGTCGATCCTGGAATTTTGACAAAAGGGGATGATTGGCCTCATAGAGCCGGAAGGCCTTCAACGTTTGGAGGAAGGTCTGAATCAACCCCTTTGTGGACTTTACCTCTTCCTCCAGGGCTTTCTGTTCTGTAAGATCCGTTCTATCCTCTAAACTCTTCACCACGTCGTTTCTCCCATTTCTATCTCAAGTCAATCATGGGACCATTGGCTGAATTTCCATTCTCTCCTTTAAGAAATCGATCCAACTCTGACTTGAGGACCTTCCACCCCTTACCCGCCTTGGCACTTTTGATCCTCCCGATGTAGATATACTTCAGGTAAGTAGGCCTTGAGATCCTGAGATAATGGCAGGCTTCCTGAGTCGTTAGAACCGCATCCTCTTTCTCATTTAGCATTGCTTATCATCCTTTCCTCCAGACTTTACATTACTTGACTGCATTTTCTATACCAACCTCTCCTGACGCTTCCTAATGGGCCGATATTCCATAGGAATTCCTCTCTTCCTTTTCTCGCTGGTAAAAAGAAGAATGACGTTTTTTGTCTCGTCCATGTAAAACTTTCCTGATTTCGGCAACTTTTCTATTGTCCCTTAAAAAAGATATCAGTTAGAATTCCCGTATGTGGATCTCCTGAACACCATGGACGTTGAGGAGATGAAACAATTCTTAAAGAGGAGAAGAGTTAAGAGTCAAGAGTTAAGAGTCAAGAGTTACAAGTTACAAGTTAAAAATTATAGTTATGAGTTATAACTTGGCTAATGACAGATGGCTGATAGTCAGGGGTAAATAAATGCTATACGCTATCAGCTACAAGCTATTAGCTAAATCGGAGGAGGTATGAAAAAGGAAGCGAATATCAAAAGGGTAAAAGAGATCATCAAAATTCTTTCGAAGAAGATACCGGATTCCAGGATTGCACTCAAATTTTCAAATCCTCTTGAACTTCTCATCGCCACCATCCTTTCAGCTCAATGCACGGATGTGAAGGTCAATCAGGTGACGGAAAGTCTTTTTAAAAAGTATCGCTCCGCAAGAGACTATGCGGAAGCCAATCCGACAGAATTCGAGGAAGACATCAGGCCAACGGGATTCTATCGGAATAAGACCAAATCCATTTTGAAATGCTGCCAGGAGTTGGTGGCCCGATTCGGAGGAAAGGTCCCAAAGACTCTCGAAGAGTTAGTGACACTGCCCGGGGTGGGCAGAAAGACAGCCAATGTCATCCTAGGAAATACCTTTGATGTACCCGGAATTGTCGTCGATACCCATGTCCATCGGGTGAGCCAGAGGATCGGTCTCACGAAGAAGGACGATCCCGTCAAAATTGAGTTCGACCTGATGGAGATCGTTCCGAAGGAAGAATGGACTCACTTTTCAAATCTTCTCGTCTGGCACGGCCGGAGGACCTGTGTGGCAAGAAAACCCCTCTGCGAACAGTGTCCCATTCGGAAGTGGTGTGATTATGGATCCAAAATAAAAGCATAGGGCACAGGGCCTAGGGCATGGAGTAAGTGATTCTTTAACTCTATGCTCCATGCGCTATGCTCTATGCTAATAGGTCTTTATGACAGTTTCGCAGTCGATTCGCGACAAAATTTTCTTAATGGAGGAGGTGATCAATTTCCCCACCTCCCTTCTCTTCCATAAGAACTATCATTGGGAAAACCTTCCGCTTGTACACTACTCCACCTTGGCGGGAGCAGCCTTCTCACTGGCAGAAAGAGGGCGGAAGGTAGTCATCGTCACTGGATTCTATGTTCCAACTGGAAATCCACCGGCCACAGAGACCGATGGGCCTCCAGGAGCCCTCATTCTAGCTGAGGGTTTGAAATTTCTCGGAATGGAGGTCAGTCTCCTCTCGGATGAATATACCCTTTCTACTCTGAAGGCAGGATTGAAAATCCTTAACCTCTCGGAAAAAGATATTCCTCTGATACTCTTTCCTCCGGAGCATTCGGATCTCGATCATTCGAGTCGAACGATCAACGAAGAGATTGAAAGTCCTCTCTCGATCCGTTTTGTCCAAGAGTTTATGAACGGCCCTCTGGGCAGAGACCTCACCCATCTCATTTTTATCGAAAGGGTCGGACCCAATCATACACTTGAATCCTTTTTAGCCCAGGAGCGGCTGGGCAACCCCCCCTTGAAGGACTTTGAAACCATTCTCCCGCCTCTTCTGAGAAACCGATGCTTCAGTTCCCGTTTAGAGGACATCACACGCTTCACTGCAAAAACCCATTTCCTTCTCGAGTTCGCGAAAAGATGGAATCCGTCTATCGAATCGATTGGTATCGGAGACCGTGGCAATGAAATTGGCTCTGGAAAGATTCCATGGGAGGTTTTTAAAGAACTTGCCATCACGAATCGAGAACCTGTTTTCTGTTGCCGTTTGAAGACGGATCACTTCATCTCATGTGGAATCTCGAACTGGGGAGGATACGCTCTGATGGCGGGAGTAGCCCTAGCAAAGGGAAGATTGGATGTCCTCGAAAAGATCTCCCCGGAACAGGAAGGAAGGGTCTTGGACTATCTTATTCATCACGGTCCATCGATTGATGGGATCACCCTGAAACAGGATTACTCTGTGGATGGAATTGAATTTAACGACTATATGAAGGTCATCGAACGGCTAAAAGAGATCGCCTTCGAATAGGGGACGAAAAGGAAAAAGGATTGACAAAATAAGCATTTATGCTATTAGAAATGGAACTACCCTCGCCTGGAAGGCGAGGGGTTTCCACCATCCCCGATGGTGACACTAAAGGTTTTGTTGCCTTACCCAAAGAATTTCTCTATTAAGGAGGTGATGAAGGAATATTGATAGAAAAAGCTCAAATCAATCAGATTATCCAAGGAGGTGTAAAATGAACGGGGGAAAATATTTCGTAATTTTTCTGGTTGCATTAGTTTCTGTTGGAATCTGCCTTTTCTCTACTGCTTTTGCTCAGGAAAATGTGGTGAGAATGGCCTTAAAGGCCTCGGACATACGATCGCTTGATCCCCATTATGGGACAACGACAATCGATTATGCCTGCATCGATCCGATGTTTAATGGTCTGGTTCGTTTCAAACCCGAAGACATCAACCCAGAGAAGATTGAACCCGATCTCGCTGAGAGGTGGGAGCGATCGAAAGATGGTCTTACCTGGACATTCTATCTTCGCAAAGGGGTAAAGTTCCATAAGGGTTATGGGGAAATGACTGCTGAAGATGTGAAGTTCTCTTTGGAGAAGGCCGCTAATAAAGCCACGTCAGGCTTTGCAGGAGATTATGCTGCCCTTAGTAAAGTGGAGGCAATTGATAAATATATAGTCCGGTTGACTTTCAAGAGTGCCATTCCTTCTGTCCTGGGGATTTTGACAAATTACCACGGTGGATACATTGTATCGAAGAAGGCGGTAATGGAAAAAGGCGACAAGTTCAAGTTCGACCCGATCGGAACAGGACCCTTCATGTTGAAAGAATATATCCCCAAAGAAAAAGTAGTGGAGGTGAGACATCCAGACTTCTTCAGAGGAAAACCAAAACTCGACCGGGTTGAGCTCTGGTTTATGCCCGATTCAAGCAGTCGGGAGATGGCATTCCGAAAGGGTGAGATCGACATTGTTGAAGGGGAACGGGAACAGGCGTGGGTGAATAAGGTGAGAGCAATCCCAGGGACGGCCATCGAAATCTTTGGTCCGGGTGAAACCCTCGTTCTCCATTTCAACATGACCAAGAAACCCTTGGACGATATTCGTGTCAGAAGAGCCATCTGCCATGCCATCAATCTGGACGAACTGATGAAATTTCTTGGCCCGGATGTAACAGAAAAGCTTGTTTCACCCATCCCAATGAATTACCTGGGGGGAACGGACAAGGTTCCAAAGTACGAATTCAACCCTGAGAAGGCAAAGAAACTACTTGCAGAGGCCGGGTATCCAAAGGGTCTTGAGATGTCCATGGTCATTACAGAGATGTCTGACTACCGCCGCCCCATGGAACAGGTTCAAGAACAACTTCGAAGGGTCGGGATCAATCTAAAGATGGATGTCATCACCCATACAGCCTTCCATGAGCAAATTCGTAAAGATGTTAATCCTCTTGTTCTTTATGTATGCGCCCGTTTTCCAACCGCAGATCCCATGCTCACCCAATTCTACTATTCAAAGTCGATCATTGGGACCCCTACTGCCATCACCAATTTCTCTCATTACAACAAGATTGACGATTTGATTGAAAAGGCAAGAATGTCAATCGATCCTAAAGAACAAAAAGCGATTTGGGCAGAAACTCAGAAGAAGATCATCGAGGATGCGGTCGCCCTCCCGCTCTGCATCACCAAGTTTGTTTTCGCGAGAAAGACCTACGTGGATTTGGGGTACGAGATGAGGTCGACACTGACCTTGGTTACTACCATCAAAGAGACGACGGACGTTCGGAAATAATCGTCCAATATGTATCCAGCGGGGCACCCTGTCCAGAACCAGGGTGCCCCACATTTGTTTTAGGAAGGTGGGATGCTCAAATATGCCATCCGCAGAATGATTTATGTTCTCCCCACCCTGTGGGCAGTGGTTACCTTTGTCTTCTTTCTGATCCGTATTGTTCCAGGAGGTCCTGCTGTCGCGGCCCTGGGATCGTATGCCACCGCAGAATCCATTCGACAACTCGAAAAACAAATGGGTCTCGACAAACCGATTCTTGTGCAATATGGGAAGTTCCTCAAGGACCTTTGTCAGGGAGATTTAGGGAAATCATTGATTACCAACAAACCCATCTCTCAGGAAATCGCCAGGGGACTACCCTACACATTGGATCTGGCCATTGGAGGAATGATTATCGGAATCCTTCTTGGGATCCCAACAGGCATCCTTACAGCATTAAGGAGGAATCGTCCCCCAGACTACATTGGGAGAATCCTCTCCCTTGTAGGCATCTCCATGCCGGAGTTTTACCTTGGTATCTTACTGATGTATATTCTTGCGATCAAACTCCCTCTCTTTCCCGTTTTGGGAGGCGGAGATCTCAGCAATCTGAGTAGCCGGCTGTATCATCTGTTTCTTCCAGCTCTTACCCTGGGCATCATCATGACAGCCTTCATCAGCCGAATGGTGCGCTCCTCCATGTTGAACGTGCTGAGGGAAGACTATGTGAGAACAGCAAGGGCCAAGGGTCTTCATGAGAGGGTGGTGATCTATAAGCATGCTCTTCGAAATGCTTTGATTCCTACGGTTACTGTGATTGGAATCTACATGAGCATTTTGATGGGAGGCTCGGTGCTGACGGAGATCATCTTCAGCAGACCGGGTTTGGGAAAGATGATGGTCTTTGCCGTAAAGGACCGGGATTATATCGCCCTCCAATCCGTGATCATCATCTTCTCTGCTTTCGTCTTCCTCTTCAATCTTATCACCGATTTACTTTACAGCCTGATTGACCCGAGGATCGAATATCATTAACAGGTGCTATGCCGACGATCAGTCAAAGACAGATTCTTATCCGCACATTTAAAAGCAATAAAACCTCCCTGGTTGGACTGATCATGGCATTTTTGGTGGTCATCATTGCCCTGATCTCTCCCTGGATTTCTCCCTATGATCCAATCTCACAAGACATGAATGTTCAGCATGCACCTCCGAGTTGGAAATACCCCTTTGGCACAGACAGTTATGGAAGGGATCAGCTCTCGAGGATACTCTGGGGATCGAGAGTCTCTCTGGTTGTGGGAACCCTCTCTGTCCTTTTCGCCATGGCAGCAGGCATTCCCCTTGGGATGATCGGAGGCTATAAAGGAGGGAGGATTGACAACCTCGTTCTCCGTTTTATTGACATCTTCATGTCATTCCCCATTGTGATCCTGGGACTTCTGGTCTTGGCCATCATGGGTCCAGGTCTGATCAAGATCGTCATTGCCATCGGTGTTGCCCTCACACCCCGGATCGCACGTTTGGCTCGTGGATCAACCCTTTCTATTAAGGGGAAAGAGTTCATAGAAGCAGCTCGAGCCGTGGGCCAAAACGATACTAAGATTATGATCATTCATGTCCTGCCCAATATTTCTGGAGAAATCTTGGTGATGGGAACCCTCTGGGTTGCTACTGCCATCATTGTTGAAGCAAGTCTCAGTTTTATTGGCTTGGGTGTGCGGCCTCCAACCCCAAGCTGGGGTGCTATGATTCGTGACGGTCTGGATCAACTCACCAATGCGCCCTGGCTTTCCATCTTCCCCGGCCTCGCCATCTTCATCTCTGTTTTCTCCTTCAACCTCATCGCCGACGGCCTTCGTGATATCTCTGATCCGAAACTAAGAGGCTAAAAATAGTGCGGAGTCCTCCCTTGCGGGATTAGCGCGGAGTTCTTAGTAATAGATCATTAGAAATTGATTCAGGTCATAACCTGATTCAACGGATTTCTTGACAAGCCGGCGACTAGTTTATATAATCCTATAAAATTGTCATGACTTTTTTATAGTCATATGAAAACGCTTTATGCGCTATCTTACCCCTGAAATTAATCGATTTCTTGCTGAAGAGGCCAAGATGGCCTTCATTGCCGGCCCGAGGCAAGTAGGCAAAACAACGCTGGCCAAACATCTCCTAGCTCAAGTCGGGATGGAGGCGTTTTATTTCAATTGGGACATTGAAAGCCATCGTAAGATCATTATCAAAAACCCTGAAGATTTCTGGCAGAGAACCGCAGTTCCCCCCGTTGAGCGGAAGCCACGCATCGGCCTGGATGAGATTCACAAGTATCCTCGGTGGAAGCGATTTCTGAAGGGACTCTATGATGCAACCGGAAAGAACATCGAAATACTGGTTACTGGCAGCGGACAGCTCGACATCTATCAGCGAGGAGGCGATTCTCTCCTAGGGCGATATCATCTCTACCATTTACATCCTTTTACCTTGGGAGAATTGCTGCGGGAGGATCGAAACACGGTTATCACACCAGAAGAGTTTTGGCAGAACCTTAAGAGGGAAGAAGTACCTGCTGGCGCAATCGAAGGCCTTCGTGATTTAGAAACCTTAACAGGGTTTCCAGAGCCCCTCTTCTCCGGGAGTGAATCCCGTCTTCGGCGATGGCGTCGTTCCCATCAGGCTTTAGTGGTTCGAGAAGATTTGAGAGACCTCACCCGGATTCGAGAAATCGGCCTTATCGAAACGTTGGTGACCCTCCTTCCTGAGCGGGTTGGGTCGCCTTTGTCGGTGAACGCCATAAGAGAAGATTTGGGAGTTAATTTCATGACCGTCCAGGGATGGTTGGAAGCTCTTGAACGTCTCTATTTTATCTTCAAAATTCGTCCCTATGCTGGCCGACTAACCCGAACACTTCGCCGAGAAGAGAAAATCTACTTGTTTGACTTTTCAGCCATTGAGGATGCAGGAGCGAGGTTCGAAAACCTATTAGCTCTCCATTTATATAAACTCTGTGATACCTGGACCGATTGGGGCTTTGGTGATTTCGCCCTGTATTATGTGCGCGACAGAGAAAAGAGGGAGGTCGATTTCCTGATTACGGATCGGCACAAACCCTATGCATTGATAGAAACCAAGCTGACGGCGCGCGATCCTGACCCAAACTTGATGTATTTCTTTGATCGGCTCAAACCCAACTATGCAGTACAAGTCGTGCGAGAGCCGCAAGCGTTTAAGAACGTTTTCGCCTCAGCAGAGGTAATTCTCGCCCCTGCCGTTCATTTTCTTTCCCTCATTTAGACGGTTTAACTACGCCGCTCTGGGTTTCTGCTCGCGCCGAGATGACAGGGCGAATGGCAAAGCCCACGAGAGATGGTTGGATTTTGGAATGCGCCTGCCTGCCGCAGGCAGGGATTGCGGAATTCGAAGTCCGGTGCAATTAAGCCTTGACCTCGGAAAATACCCCTTATTTCGCCATTCTTAACTTTCTTAATTGAAAAGGAGATTCCAGTTTCAAGAAAGAATTAAGGGAAGTTCTCGGAGATTACTTCCTGAAAGTGTGATTTTCTAATTTCATCCGATAATGCAATGTTTGAAACAGTAATCAATAGGATAAGGGGCTATCAAGGACGAATTTTCCTCCTCTATCTTTGGACAAAATGTCTATTTGAATTTTATAATTTTCATATTTAAAGGACTTGTGTGTACATAGCTTTGATGTGATTTTATCTTAGTTAAACCCACTTTCCTCCGAATTCTTTAAAGACTCAAGGCATACTATTTGCTTCTGATTCTGTGTCATTTTTTATGAGAATCGCTTGAGACCGTCAGTAGAATTATAAGTCAAAACGCGAGAGCGAGGTATGGAGACGATGCGAATCAAAAAATTGGAATTGGGATTGATAGGGGTTATTGTCGCCTATATAATTGTTTACATTTTTGACTATCCGACAATTTATCTCTTTGCTTTCGATCTGGGATTGGACACCTATGATATAATTGAATCGGTGTCAAGGCACATACATTAAAAGGATTTTGGCTGATAATGCCAATCATATCTTTTCCCTCCCGAATAGAATATACAAAAATAAAGAACTCATAGGTGGTTAAAAAAATAGTGTTTTTGATCGATTGCCAAAGAGCGAGGCGGGGTCAGAAATGGGCCCTGCCTTTTTTGTTTGTTTCCTTCGGTAATCATCAACTCTCAGATCAACTTGCCATTGTAGGATAGTAGGTGAAAACGTTAAAATGGGGCAGCTTTAATGGTAAGTCAATCTCTGAAACCAGTTAGGCTAAGTGGGAGGCAGCTGTCCTGAGTGGAAAAGAAGAGGCGGGTTTCTTGATTGCCCCCGCCTCTGGTTGTACAAAGGTTATTTTTTCGGAGGAACGATTGCGTCCTTGAATGCTTTAGCCGGTCTAATCTTGACGACAGTCTTTGCTGGGATCTCAATCGCTTCGCCGGTGGCAGGGTTTCGGCCTGTCCGGGCCTTTCTTTTGACAAGAACGGATTTACCAATCCCTGGTAATACGAAGGCTCCTTTTTTCTTGGTTTCTGTAATTGCTAGGGCTGCATATTCGTCGATGATAGATGCAGCGGCCTTCTTGGAAATTTCAAATTTTTCTGCAAAGTACGTAACGATTTGTCCTTTTGCCATTAATTTCTTCTGAGCCATTTTCCCCTCCTCTTCATAATAAGGTTGATTTATGGTGTTCAATATAAGGGAAAAGTCTTTCTAAATCAAGGGGTGACGAAATTTTTCTGTCATCTGGGGGTAAGCTGTTTTCAATTTCCTTAAATTCTCTGCCTTCCACCATTTAATTAGCTCAATGGGGTTGTACTTCCAAATTGGAATCTTCCCATTTTTTGAGGAGCATCTGCTGATTATGGGGTGAAGTGTTCACGGGATATCTTCTGAGATAGCCATCTACATGGAAGAAAAAGGCGATAACCCATTTCTTTTCAAAAGAAATCTCCACTCTTTGGGGTATTTTCCGTTAACCAGCAGTGCGTCTGCCTGCCTATTTCTTAGGCAAACTAGGGGTCAGAAATACAATGTTTCTTCCTGAAAGTGTGATTTTCCAATCTTGACCCTCAATACTACATTTCAATTAGAAATCCATAAGAATTAACCTGATAAAATTCTCAAAAATAAGTGAGAAAAGGTTTTCTTTTTTGAAGGAAGTAATTTGGGACTTTTGTGAAAATCTCTTCCACTTTGAGGTTTCGTTAGAATAATGAGTTTTAAGAAAAACCTTATAAAATTAAAACATTATTACGATGTCGACAGGTTGGCATTGAAAATGCTTTTTGACAATAGCAGATTTGCCCAGTCAGTGGAGAGATGGATGAGGAGTTTCCTTATCAACAAAAACTTGTGCCTTTATTACTGGCTCAAAAAGAGAATCGGTAAAAGAGGGGCTTTCTGGGTAGCACACACCATTGAGAAGGGGATACTTATCTTTGGGAGAGAACAGATGGGGAACTGAACATGGTAGCCTATGAATTCTACTTGAACGACTCTGAAGGGAATAAAAGTTTGATTGGGATACTACCGGAGAGAAGAAAGGATCCAAGCAGAATCACGCAGAAATCGATTTTGAGGTGGGGAAGAATGCTTTTATATGATAATGGGGGAAGCTTTTT
>Ga0209078_1000149_pt1 | contig 12754 bp, 10 predicted proteins | sample PPLLak21cMay2015_2_FD_187257 | JGI IMG/M metagenome (GOLD analysis project Ga0209078, IMG submission 187257) | Freshwater sediment microbial communities from Prairie Pothole Lake near Jamestown, North Dakota, USA - PPLs Lake P8 Core (1) Depth... | ecosystem: Environmental > Aquatic > Freshwater...
TTCGAATCACAATTGCTACTCTGCGATGACCCTCGGCTTTCCGAATGTGAAATATCTGCGCCTGGTTCATCGCGATCCTCCGAAAGTGGCGAAGATTGGCCACGGACCCCTTTAGGTTAATCAGAGGAAGGCTGTTCTTGAATACCACTTCAATGACAAATTCTAATGACTTTGGGCTGCAAGGCAGAAAGCGTGAGGGGACTTAAGAATAGGGGATTGAGAATTGGGTTCAGAGTGCTGCAACTTTTTGGGTGCAAGGGTCACGTTATTTACCGCGACTGCTTCCGTTTCGAGCTTTCCTATTCTTTTTTTGGACCACTGCAAGAGGTTTGATTTCTTCATCCTTTGAAATAGGGATGAGAAGGTCCATCCCTTTGGAAAGGGAACTAGTTTTTTTCAGGTAGTTTATCTCAAGGAGGGGGTCAAGATCCACACGGTACAAATTAGTAATCCCCCTCAGGGTCTCTCCTTTCTTGACGGTATGGGTCCTGAATTGGAACTTCTCAAGAGGCTGCATGGCTTCAAAGTTTCTTGTAAATAGGCCTGTCTTTGTAAAAGGGATCTTGATCTCGTACTCGGGCTCATTGGGGGGCGTCACTCCCCTTCGAAGTTCGGGGTTCAGATCCTTAATTTCCTCAAGAGAGATTTCGCAGGCTTTGGCGATGTGAGAGAGATCCGTCAGCTCGGGGACCTTCACCTTTTCATATCGAAGAGGTTCCTCATATTCGATGCCTGTGAATCCATACTTTTCCGGGTCTTTGGCAACGACGGCCGCTGCAATCATCAGGGGAACATAGTTTTTCGTTTCCCGTTTCAAATACTGATGTTTCGTCAGTGTCCAGAAATCCTCTGTCCGGTAGCGTTTCATCGCTCGGATAATCTTGTATTCCCCTGCATTGTAACCCGCCGCAGCAAGATACCAACAGGCGAACATCTCATAAAGATCCTTCAAATACTTTGCCGCTGCAATGGTGGACTTTTCAGGATCCCTCCGTTCGTCAACCCACCAATTGACTTTTAAACCATATCTTTTCCCCGTCCGATAGATGAACTGCCACGGACCGACGGCCTTGCTCCTGGAATAGGCATAAGGGTCAAATCCGCTCTCAATGAGCGCCATGTAGACCAGGTCTTCGGGAAGCCCCTGCTCCTTCAAGAGTTTCCTCATAAAGGGGATATATTTCCCTGACCGGGAAAGCCAGGTGACAAATTTTTCTCTAATCGTCGTCTGGAAGAGTACGATGCAGTGTTCCACCCGATCATTGACGACGATAGGGATGTCAAAACGGGGTTCCTTCTTCGGACAATCTCCGAGAAGAAATTTTAGATTGTAATCGGAAATAAATTCGATACTTACGGGTACCTCTAAGGCTGCAACACGGGAGCCTTCCTGAATTGAAGACTCAAACGAAGGTGATCTCTCTGTCGGAGACTCCAACCTTTCTTGCAGGCTAACATTCTCTAATTGCTTCCGACCCAAAAGCTCTTCTTCTTGGGCGGTAACATTTGAGAGACATATCAAGAAGAAAAGAAATGCAATTCCTGTCAGAAAAATTCTCCAGATCAAAACAAACCTCCGTTGGGAACAACGCACGAAACCCCGCGCCCAAGCCCGCGCTATCCAATATCACTCCAACCCACTTGGGTTTTGCTTACGGAGAAATGGTAAATTGCATTTTCCGTGCCATGGTTATCATTCGTAACATATTAATTTTGAACATATTTTCAAATTTGGAATAATTTGATGCGGTTAAGAATTGACCGAATTTGCCAAGAATTGACAATTTATGCTATTTTGGAGAATAATGTAGCTCTTCTCTTCTCACCAAATATTTTTGGAAGCAGAGTCTCTCGTCGGATTCCATGGGAATCAGAATTTTCTCCAAAGGAGGTACTTATGCAAGGCACCGAGCGACCGATATACTATTTCGAGGAAGCGGGTTCTGGGAATACCTTGGATGTTTTGGAGATCGTTTGCAAGCGAATGCAAAAGGGAGACATCAAGAGTGTCGTTGTAGCAAGTTCGAGCGGAGAAACTGGCCTTAAGTTTGCGAAAAGGATGGCCCATGATACAAACTTGGTGGTTGTAAGCTCCCATCCCGGGTCCTCCGAACCGGGCGTTTGGGATTTCAACCTCGACACTCTTAAAGAATTAGAAACTATGGGCTGCAGAGTCGTGAAGCAGAGCCATATCCTTTCCGGTCTGGAGCGTTCCTTCAGTAACAAATTTTCGGGAGCGTCCCATACCGAGGTCCTTGCAGAGGCGCTCAGGTCTCTTTTTGGTGTTGGAATGAAGGTGGCGATCGAATGCGCGATTATGGCTGCTGACAGCGGGACCATCCCGATTCAGAAAACCATTGCTGTGGGAGGGACCCATTCAAGAAAGGGAGCAGGAGTGGATTGTGCCATCGTGGTGTGGCCTTCCCACTTCAACAATTTCTTCGACTTTCGGGTTCTCGAGATTCTGGCAAAACCCTACAGAAGAGACCTCCCCCAGTAGGATACCCGTGTCTCGCTGGCAAAAGTCGGGCAACGGCTGAGACAATAGACTCGGCCCCCATTCATTGTTCCCCTTATGCTTTTTCCGAATCTTTTCCAGTGATTCTCCAGAGGATTTCCTCTATCTCGGAAGAGAGATGAGGTGCGCCCTTCCCTTCCTTTGGTTTGTTATCCATCAAAGTGAGGGAGCCGCTCGCATCAAGAGCCCTCAAAAATACCCAAGATCATGTTGACCGAGGGATTCGTTGGCAAACCAGAGTTCTATCCATTATAATTTGTAGCGATGATGAATCAGAAGGATTATTATCACATTCTCGAGGTGGAGAAGGGAGCTTCGCCTCAAAAGATCAAAGAGGCCTATCGGAGACTGGCCTTCCAATACCACCCGGATAGAAACAAAGAAGCTCCATCCGTCGTCGAAAGGATGAAGGAGATTAACGAGGCTTATGCCGTCCTTTCCGATCCAAAAAAGCGAAGGGATTATGACACATTCCACGAGCAGTATGGACCTCATGGGTACGATCGGTTTAAACAGAGATATTCGGACCAGGATATTTTCAGGGGCTCTGACATCAATCAGATTTTTGAGGAGATGGCCAGGTCCTTTGGATTCAGAGGTTTTGAGGACGTCTTCAAAGAATCGTATGGCCAGGGATACCGTACTTTTGAATTTCAAAGACCGGGAGCCTCCGGAAGGGGGTTCCTGTTTTTCGGTCCCGGTTTCGGAAGAAACAAATCGCAAAGAGTTCCTATCCCCTCTGACATGTTCCCGGGATATTTTGGTAAATTCATTAAGTACCTTCTGAAGAAGATCCTTAGAATCAAAGAACCCGAAAGGGGGAAAGATGTGGGCGAGATCATCTATCTGGATCCCCGGCAGGCTCTTGAAGGAGCGAGAGGGAAATATCTTCACCGTAGGAGATCGAAAGAGTTGATCGTTATCATCCCCCCTGGAATGAAGGAAGGTCAGAAAATAAGGTTGAAGGGAATGGGCGCACCCGGCAAAGAGGGAGGAGAAGCTGGCGACCTCTATCTGAAAGTGAAAATCAAGAAACCGTTGATCGAGAGAGTCAAAAACTTCCTAAAAGTTCAATCCACGCTGTAGTATTTTATTCCGGAAATTCCTCATTTCCTTTCCTTAAACTGCAAGACTCCTGCCCGCGGGACGGGACCTCGAAACCCTACCCGGAGCCGATGAAAAGGGATCGAGCCGACTTCCGGGTGACAACAACGGGCTTTTCTTCAATTCCGGTTTCGCTATCTTTCAGCGTAGACCCCGTTAGAAACTCCACCGAGGCACTAAACCGGAAGTATTAAAATGTAATCCCGCTGTAGCAGGGACAGCGGAGCACTATTTCTCACGGGGTAAATAGGTAATGGCTTGAACGCTCTTGATCATGGGATGATTTCTCTCGAAGAAAACCTTATATTCATCGAGAGAGTTGAATGGACCATGAACCCCAACCATCGTTCGATAAGGTGTTCCGTAATCGAAAATGAATATCCTTCCATCCTTTTTAAAAGAACAGACGTAATGATTCGCTCCACGTCCAATTAAGAGAACCACGATTTGAGCCTTATAGGATGGATCGATCCGGTTGAGAGCCTCCTTGGCAAAGATCGCAGCATCAATGTAGATGCCAGATTTGAGCTTGAAGGTTTCCCCTGGAGTCCTCGGGGGAGGCAATGTCCCTTTGAACCTCTCAAACCTGTCCGCATCGAAGGAAAACTCATTTCCCATCCATTTCTCCAAGTCTTTATGAGATTTCCATTGGGAGACCGTTTCGTCATAGGATTTTACAAAAATAATTCCACAGGCGGCGAGAAGAAGAAAACAAATGGGGATACATTTCGCTTTGAATCCTAACGTTTTTCTTTGATTCGGTTGAGAATCCATCCCACACCTCCTGACCTCTTGAAGGTTGCTTCTCCGGAAATTCCACCCTTTGACCGGTAAGCGCTCTTCAAGCTCCGCGTTGAAAACCATCTACTTTCTAACCGATAGATAACAAAAGATCAATTGAGGTGTTTCTCCCGTCTTTCAGGGAAGGACCCTCTAAGGGGAAAAACTAAGGGTAAAGATTGATTTTAGGCTTCAGAATGATTAAACTAATTTTTATCTTCCTACCAGGCTTTCAAGACGGAACCATTTTCACACCCTCTCCCCCTCCCTTTAAAAGGGGGAGACATAGCGAGGGGGATCTCAAATGATTCGTTCATTGTCGCCAGACGGTCATTTCCTATTTATCACCCGCATCGCCCGTATGTTTGGCTATGGATTCCTCTCCATTGTGCTGGTGCTCTATCTCGAGCAAATAGGCCTGAGCCAGGTCCGAATTGGCCTTCTCCTAACCTTAACTTTGATCGGCGATACGATCATCTCCCTATGGATTACAACGAACGCGGACCGGGTCGGCAGACGGCGAATGCTTATCGTCGGAGCTTTCCTGATGGTTTTTGCCGGCATCTTATTTGCCATGACACGTAACTTTGCATTCCTTCTGATTGCAGCCACCATCGGGGTCATCAGCCCAAGCGGTTATGAAGTCGGTCCGTTCTTGTCTATCGAACAAGCAGCGTTATCTCAGATCGTTCCAGACGAAAGACGAACCCAGATCTTTGCCTGGTACAACCTCGTCGGCTCATTTGCTACAGCCCTTGGAGCCCTCGCTGGAGGGAGTCTGGTGCAAGGTCTCATGGACACCGGTATGTCGGCTCTTGGAAGTTATCGCGTGATCGTGATTGGCTATGCCGCCATCGGAGCGGTGATGGGGGGTTTATTCACGCGCGTTTCCCATGCGGTGGAAGCCCCGACAGTAAACGGCTCGACTCAATCCACCTCTCCTTTCAAAAAACGGTTTGGCCTCCATCGTTCAAGGGGGGTGGTGCTCAAGCTATCGGCTTTATTCTCTATCGATGCCTTCGCAGGCGGCTTTGTCTTGCAGAGCATCCTGGCTTATTGGTTTCATGTGCGTTTTAATGTGCAACCAGCCCTCTTGGGCAGCATTTTTTTCGGTGCGAATATTCTTGCCGGCCTTTCAGCCCTGACCGCTGCCTGGGTGGCCTCCAAGATAGGCTTGATCAGAACCATGGTATTCACACACATTCCATCAAATATCTTGCTGATACTGGTACCGCTCATGCCGAGCCTGCCTTTAGCCATAGGGGTTCTCCTTTTGCGCTTCAGCATCTCCCAAATGGATGTACCTACCCGTCAATCCTATACGATGGCCGTCGTGGCACCAGATGAACGATCCGCTGCGGCAGGCATTACGGGCATTGCCCGGACAACAGGAGCATCCCTTTCACCCGTAGTCACGGGACCCTTGCTCGCCAATGCAGCGTTGCTGAGCCTCCCTTTCTTTTTATCCGGTGGTCTTAAGATCATCTACGACCTCATGCTATACCGTAATTTCAAGGCGATCAAGCCTCCCGAAGAAAAAAAGTAGAGAGGTTCTGAATCTCTCTCTAAAACTGGCTGCAGCCTCGATATGCAGTGGGTAACCTTTTGAGGGAATGAAAAGAAGGTCGCCAGGAAGAGCTTTTCTCTCGTTGAGCAAAGGTAAGGATGGTGAGATCGAATGTCTCTAATCAGAGAGGATCAAAGAAGGAAGAAGAAAGGAAGGGACATAAGATCACGTTCTTTCTATCATTTAGTGTTCTGAAGATTCTCAAGCTGAAGGGTCGCCATATTCACTGCCTTTCTAATCTCTCGATTGTCAGGATCAAAAATGAGGATGCTTTTCCATAACGAGATCGCCTGATTCAAGTTGCCAGACCGATACTGTTTGAGACCATTTTCAAAAAGGACTTTCCTGCAGTTACTAATCTTCGCCGTCAACCCTTCCTTGCTAAAAGAGAGTGAACCATTCAAATGGTTCACGGAAGAGACGTTTCTCAACACTATTTCATAGACACTACCGGCCAGAGCAAAATTACGTCCTTCGAAAGCCCGGTCCCCGTTAGTCTTGATCGACTCCAGTGTTCTGATGTAGCCATTCCGGACGGTGGAATCCTGAGGATATTTTTTATACACCTCTTTGCAAAGATCGATGGCCTTTCGGAAGTCCCCCGTCTTAAGGTGCGACGAGACCTGTTCTTCGGTGAATAGATACCTGCTTGTTTTTATCCTTTTCTCCAGAAAAGCTTTCTGGAATGAAAGGGATTGAGTGAGATCTGAAAAATGAACCCAGTTCCTCAGCAAGACCTCATAATTTCTTTCGGCCAGTTTGAAATCATTTCTTTCAAAGGCTTGGTCTCCCCCGCTCTTAATCGACTCCAGTGTCTTGACATAGCCGCTCCGGACGTTGGGCCCCTGAGGCCATTTTTGATAGACCTCTTTATAAAGATTGATGGCGTTTTGGAAATTCCCGACCTCGATTTCCTTTTGGGCGTACTCGTGCACATAGTCCGTCTGTTTCTGTGCCTCCTGTTTCTGTGCCTCCTGTTTCTGTACCTCCTGTTTCTGTACCTCCTGTTTCCCTGCTTGCTCTTTATGTAGCAGCTCTTTCTTTACCCAGCCGCAGGAAGAAAGGAACAGAAAGAAAAGCATTCCCAGGGAGAGAATGACTCTTTTTTGCGAATCTTTTGTCATATCACTTTCGTCAGATAGGGGCGAAACGACGGTTGTCCCCCATGTTTCATCGCCCTCAGAAAAGCCTTGACCAATTCAGGGTGGAACTGTTTTCCTGCCTCCTTCTCCAATTCCTCGCAGGCTTCTTCGTTTGACAGGGCCTTCCGGTAGGGTCTCGTTGAAGTCATCGCATCGTAGGTATCCGCTATGGAGATAATTGCTGCGTAAAGCGGGATTCCATCTCCGTCCAGCCCATCCGGATATCCTTCCCCGTTGTAATACTCATGGTGATGCTTTACCGGTTCGACATATTTCTGGAGCGGTTTTACTTTCTTCAGAATTTCTGCACCGTCCTCCGGATGGTGTCTGATCTCGTCATACTCTGTCGAGCTCAGGGACTTGTTTTTAAACAGGATGGCATCAGGGGTTTTGAGCTTTCCCACATCATGAAAAAGAGAGGCGACTTCAAGTTCCTCAAGTTCATTTCTTTTAAGACCAATCTCTTCACCGATCATTAAGGAATGTGAAGCAACTCTCGCCGAATGACCGAGCGTATAAGAGTCCCGGGCATCGATGGCCATGGCCAGGACTTTGAGGATAGAGATATAGGCCTCCTCCAGCTCTTGAGTATATTTGAATAGTTCTCTCTTTTGATCCGTAATCAACTTGCTCATGTTGTTAAAATTTTCTGTCAAATTCCCAAGTTCATCCCTTGAGTAAACCCTCAGAGGCCTTGTTTCCATCCCTCCCTTGAGTTCCTCCACCCCCGCGGAGAGTTCTTTGATAGGTCTGGTGATAACATACGATAGCCCTAAAATACCGATCAAACCCACCAACAGAATGAACGTGAATATCAGTAAAATTTGCCGACGGGCTAATCGTTGGGCCTCTAAAAGGACCGATTGGTTCACTCCAACGATCACCGTTCCCAAGACTTTGCCCTTAAAAATAATAGGGGTGGAGAGCTCAAAGGATCTCCCGGAGGAAAGCGAGATTTCTTTTACAATCGTTTCGTCCCCATTCCTCTTAGAAAACCCTTTCTCGGTCCCCTTGATAATCTCTCCCCTCTTTTGGATGTCACTATGGGCGACGACATTCATATGGGTGTCAATAATGGCGATATATTCCAGGTCCCTGTTCGATTGCTTTCCTTTAAAAACAAGGTGGTCCATGCCTAATACGTCACCGGAAATCATATTGTAGGCTGCGGACGTAGCGGAACTCTTGCTCAGGGATTCTGCCCTCTTGATAATCTCATTGAGGATGACCAGATCCAGAATCTTAACCGTGGCTATGAAGAATACCGCTGTGGTGAATATAAGAAGGATGAACACAAAAAGGGACAATTTAAACCTGATGGTTCGAAACATTTTGAAAGTGCCCCATACTGTTAAATATACAGGATAAATTCCCGTCTTTGGTAAATGAGCAAAACGAGTGCCAAAGTGTCAAATTTAACAAACATTTAATGTTGCTGGAGCCAGATCTACTCGAAATTTAAGGGGAAAAATGAGAAGATCCTGGAAAACTTCGTTTAATAGAGGTGGCTTGATTTCTTCGACATAATCAAAATTTTGTCAACTTACCGACAATTCTACAGCGCCCCACAACGGGTGAATCCTTTGTCATCCCGTTAGGGCAGGACCGGGGTTGGAAGGAAAAGACTCCTCCGTTCCGCATGGCGGAACTGGCAATTGCCGACCAAATGTTGGGTAAATGTAGCAGCAGCCGTACATTCAAGTAGGAGTGGGTTACCCCGAGGAGTTTTGGTAAATTTTCCACTAGGTCTGAAATGCGTTGCAAAAAAAATGCTACCGGCGAGTACGACGGTTCATTGAAATGGACCTAATGCTCCAAATGGACTTTGCCTCGAGCAAGCGATGCAAGGGCCCCTCCGAAACAAAGAATTCCGAACAAGATGAACGCCGATCTCGTGCTCTTCAAAAGAAGCGGAAAATATTCCGGAGTAATCTGTGCGCGTCCGATGTGAACGGCAAAGATCAACATGGCCATTCCCATACTGAGCATTTGTCCTGTTAACCGCATCGTCCCGAGTGTTCCCGAAGCCACTCCGTAAAACCTCTTTTCAACGGAACTCATCACGGCATTGGTATTCGGAGAGGAGAAAAGGGCAAAGCCCAAGCCGAGAAGGATCAAATCTGCTATCACAAACTCCAAGCTGGTGTTTCCTTGCAAGAAGGCAAGGAGGAAAAGGCCAACCGCCGTTAGTGCCATCCCCATAGAGGCTACGATTCGTGGTTCAATTCTGTCCGAGAGTTTTCCCGCAAAAGGCGAACAAACAGCCATGACCACGGGTTGAAATACCAGGATCGTCCCTGCACCCTGAGGATTCAGCTTTTTGATATACTGCAAGTAAAGGCTTAGAAAGAAGGCAACCGCAAAGGTAGCGCTATAATGAATGAATGCTGCCAGATTCGACAAAACAAAGGCTCTATTTCCTCTGAATAGATCTATATTCAAAACGGGATTTTTCACCTTCGTCTCCCACCCAATGAATGCGAGAATTCCTAAGACACCCAGGAGGATGAGGCCGGCCCCCACCTCTGACCCCCACCGAGAGAAACTTGAAAAACCATAGATGATCGCGACCAACCCAAAGCAGTAAATGATGGAACCGGACAGATCAAACTTCTCACCTTTTGCTTCAGCCCATTCTTCTCTCAACTTGAAGGAAACCAAAGCCATTGCCAGCAACCCCAGAGGGACATTGACCCAAAAAATGCTTCTCCACCCAAAGTGCGATGTCAGAAGACCCCCCAAAAAAGGGCCAACGGATAAGCCCAGATAAACGGCAGCGACATTTATACCTAGGGCTTTACCTCTCTCTTGGGCAGGAAAGACCGAGGTCAAAAGAGCCACTCCGGTGCCAAAGATCATTGCAGATCCGAAACCCTGAACGATCCGAAGGCAAATCAGCATTGCACCCGACCCGCAAAGTACCATCGAAAACGATGCCACGGTAAATATAAGTATTCCGACGGTAAAAATCTTTTTCCTTCCATAGATATCGGCAACCCTCCCAAACGGAACAAGAAACATCGCGGAGGCTAAAAGATACGCCGTAGCAACCCAGCCCAGAGAAACGGCATCCATCGAGAACTCTTTGCCGATCGAAGGAAGGGCGATATTGACAGCCGACCCATCAAAGGGTGTGAGGAAGGCCGCCAAAGTGACAACAAATAGGGTAATTCTCTTAACCAATCTATCCTCCATCTCTACGACCTCTTCGTGAACCATCCTGATCAGTAAAATAAAAGTTGACTTCGGGTTGTGTCAGGGTGAATCTTCCTCTCCAGGATGACGCAGTCTTCTTGAATTACCGGGCTTGCCTAGGCGAAGCCCCGCCTTCCGGAACGGAGGCAGGTTTCAGCACCTAGGCACGCCCCTGGCTCCTCTTCAAATCCCTTGTTTCCTAAACTGTCTTGCAATAAATATTACAGTGCACAATTGCGGCGAGTCAAGGCATGGCTAGAGGTTTCCCCACCAGCTTCTCGTAAGCCTCCAGGTATTTTTCTCGTGTTTTGGTAACGATTTCTTCTGGCAGTTGAGGAGCGGGTGGGTTCTTGTCCCAACGGATGGAAAGAAGGTAGTCCCTCAAAAACTGCTTATCAAAACTTTTCTGTGGGCCACCGGGTTGATACTCATCCTTGGGCCAGAATCGCGAGGAATCCGGCGTGAGAAGTTCATCGATCAAAATAAGTTTTCCAGCTTTGACCCCAAACTCCATTTTCGTATCGGCGATCAGAATTCCCCTTTGCTCGGCAAAATCTCTTGCTTTCTTATAGATGGCCAGTGAAATGGATCTCATCTGCCGGCCGAGATCCTTGCCGACCGTTTTCTCCACCTTCTCAAAGGTAATATTCTCATCATGGAGTCCCATCTCTGCTTTCGTAGCCGGAGTAAAAATCGGTTCCTCTAACTTTGAAGATTCCCTCAATCCCTTGGGTAATCTGATGCCACAGACCTCCCCTGTCTTTTGATATTCCTCCCAGCCCGAACCGGAAAGGTAACCCCTGACCACACACTCGACGGGAAGGACCTCCGTCTTCACCACGAGCATGGAACGGTCCCTCAACATTTCCTGATAAGGGTGACATTCTTTCGGATAATCTTCCACCTCCGTGGAAACGATATGATTCGGGACAATCCCCTTCGTCAGATTGAACCAAAACCCGGACAATTGGGTCAGAATCCTTCCTTTATCCGGAATCGGATCCGGCATGACCACATCGAAGGCTGATATTCGGTCCGTAGCGACAATGAGAAGCCGATCCCCCAGATCATAAATGTCCCTCACCTTCCCCCTTCCCTTCAAAGTCAGAGATTTGAATTCAGTCATAGACACTACCGGGGTTGTCATAAGGTCCTCCTTAACCTATTGGGATGACAGGCTCAGCTTATCCTCGTGATTGACTTTTCTCTTAGAAGTGTTATCTTGTCTCTTAAAATCTCCAGAATAAGATACACATCAGAAGATGATTGGCAACAAAATCGGACATCGACTCGACCCTTACTTCTACTATCTTCTCAAAAACATCTCAGGAAAGCATACCAATCCGAATCTTTTTACTTTATTGGGTTTTTCCGCAACCCTCGTTGCCTCCTATCTCATCCTTAAGGGATTTTGGTTCCTTGCGGGACTGGCGATCATCCTTTCGGGCCTATTTGACCTCTTTGACGGCGTGGCTGCAAGAAAACTGGGAAAGGTGACAGCCTTCGGGGGCTTCTTGGATTCAGTCATAGATCGATATTCGGATCTCCTTCTGCTTCTTGCTTTCCTGATCGATGGCTTAAGAAAAGAAGATTCCGGTCTCGTCCTCCTTATCTCTTTTGTCAGTATGGGGACGGTGCTCATCCCCTACGTCAGAGCCAAGGCGGAGGCTTTGCAGGTCCCTTGCGCCGTGGGGCTCATGGAAAGGGCAGAGCGCATTATCCTTCTCTCCATAGGGACTCTCTTCCAATGGATGGAACCCATTCTCTGGATTCTGGCCATCCTCACCCACTTCACCGTGCTTCAGCGAATCTATTATGTATGGAAGAAGCTCCACTCACCTCAAAACCAATGAAAAATTTGTCTCTCTCTTCGCTGGAGAGATATTTATAGCTTAGTTTCTCCATACACTTAGGATTCTACGTTACCCCAAGTGTTGCACTTCATTATTGAACTGGCGGGTTTGAACTTTGACATTCATTTGATCCCGCCTTGGCGGCAGATTTTGAAATTTGGACTTTATCTTTCTTGCACCCTCTTCTGAATTTCATTTAATAACACCGAAACAAAATCCTTTTCTTTCAATCTCCTGACCACCTTTCCCTTTTTAAAAAGGACTCCCGCTCCCTTTCCACCGGCAATACCAATGTCCGCCTCTTTGGCTTCCCCCGGTCCGTTCACGACACAGCCCATCAATGCCACTGAGAGAGGGGTGGAAATCTTCCTAACCCCTCTCTCGACCCTTTCCACAAAGCGAGCCAGGTCGATTTCGCAACGACCACAGGTGGGACAAGAAATAATCTCAACACCCCGTTTGCGAATGTCCAAGGCCCTCAATATTCCATAGCCCACCCGGACCTCTTCCACAGGGTCCCCGGTCAATGATACCCGGAGCGTATCTCCGATGCCTTCGCTGAGCAAAAGGCCGATGCCGAGGGATGATTTCACGA
>Ga0209078_1000150_pt1 | contig 12747 bp, 11 predicted proteins | sample PPLLak21cMay2015_2_FD_187257 | JGI IMG/M metagenome (GOLD analysis project Ga0209078, IMG submission 187257) | Freshwater sediment microbial communities from Prairie Pothole Lake near Jamestown, North Dakota, USA - PPLs Lake P8 Core (1) Depth... | ecosystem: Environmental > Aquatic > Freshwater...
GTTCGATACTGGATATTGACATCGGCGGGCATGTTCAGGGCAAAGATATAACCGCGATGCTGCATGGGAAAATGGACAAGACATACGAAAGATATATCTATTCTGAAAGTCTGACACCGATTCGCTTTGGTGCAAACTCACTTATGAGCGTATCCACAGGCAAATGGAAATATATCCGGAGCAAGCGTCCTGAACTCTATGATGTTACCACCGATCCCGGTGAAGAGCACAACCTGATCGAAAAGGAAGCTCAACGCGGTCGAATTCTCGAGGATAAACTGCGAGAGACCATGGAGCAATCTGTTCGCAAAGACCCTGACAGCCACCACAAACTGGACGCCGAATCGATAAGGCGGCTGGAATCCCTTGGCTATGTTGCCGGGAAAGCAGAGGGAGAGATTGCCTTTGATAAATCAAAAGATGACCCAAAGGATATTATACACATTTTTGTACAATTCCAAAAATCCTTAACACTGACTGCAAACAAAGAGTTTGAAAAAGCGGAAAAAATCCTCCAAAATCTTATTCCTCATCGCCCTGGATTCCGTGAGATATATTCAGAATTAGGCAACATCGGAATACAGCAAGGCGACTATGATAAGGCCGTGCTGAATTACAGGAAGCTGGTCGAATTGATGCCGAATGATCCAATAGCTTTTATGAATCTCTCAGGGGCGCTGTATAAAGCAGGTGAATACAAACAGGTCATAGAATATGCATCGATTGCGGTAAAGATCGATCCGGACAATGTCGGTGCTCTCACCAACCTTGCGTTAGCTTATGAAAAAGAGGGTCATTTCGATCGTGCCGAGAATACTTTTCTCAAAATACTTCGGCTATCTCCGAATAATGTTGAGATATGCAATAGTTTAGCCAATATGTTTTTTGCTCGGGGACAATTTGCTCAGTGTCTTGTTTATCGCAGGCGCTCTATTGAGATCGATCCTAACCAACCTGCGATTCTGAATGATCTTGTCTGGCTTCAGGCTACGAAACCCTCACTTCGGTTCCGAAACATCGATGAAGCAATAATGCTTGCCCAGAGACTTTGCAAGTTGACAAACTTCGAAAATCCCCAGGCACTGGATACCCTGGCGATGGCTTATGCCGCGGGGGGGGAATTCCCCCTGGCGATAGAAACGGCCCGGAAAGCTATTGACATCGCAACTTCCATGAAATACACGAAACGTGCCGAGGAGATAACCGCACGCTTGAAACTCTATGAAAAGTCAATGCCGTATAATACGGAGCATGAATAATTTCGGCGTATTCTTCCATGCTGAAATAAACAGGAGAACTCAATCGTTATGAGTATAAATCCTCTTCTCATTTCTGCCGGTGGGGCGCATAAAAATAGCCGATGCCGCAAAAGATTAGATTCTTTTGCGGCATCAGCTTTTTTGCGCAATTCAACGAAGCTAGCTTTTATAAATTGAGCTAAGCTTGCGAATTACTTGCGACGTCTCAGCAGAGCCAGACCACCAAGACCCAAAAGTGTCATCGTGGCAGGTTCCGGAGTGAAACATACATCGTCCATTCGTAGCCGTGGGCCGTAAAGTTCGCCGCCGAGTGCAGGGATACCAAGATTTATCGTCACATCTCCAGCGGGCAGAGTACTATACGTCCTGCTCGCTCTAACCCAGGAGCCCTCAACGCCATCCGGAGTTACCGCGGCATCGGGCGTGATTACTGTTCCGCCCACCAACAGATCGAGCACATAAGGCCCCGCAGCCCCCATAACCCAGCACGAAATCTCATAGTCGCCGCCGGGGCTGGCGGGCCGGGTCAGAGGGGCAGCCGAGGCAACCATTGCCCCAGATCCACCGCTCCAACTCCCAAAGGCATTATAGGAAGTGCTGCCATCTGCGGTATGACTCGGGTCATACAGGTCATTGGTACCAGTTCCTTCGATTTTTACCCACCCGGGCATATCGACCATGGTGCCGGTGGTGCCGTCACCATAATTCACCGATCCTCCGCTTACGGGACGATCGTCCCCAACGCCGTTAGACCAGACATTGCCGTCTGGAAAGGTTGCAGTGACCGTATAGCCAGTATCCGGTTTGTACATTTGAAATTCACCGTTGGGCACAAGAATACCTGCCTGGGCTGATACAGCAAGACCCAGTACTAACAATAAAACTAACTTTCTCATTACATTTCCTCCAACATTTAAGTTGTTGAGTTCCATAACCCTCTTCTTAATTAACGCAATTAAGATTAAACAGGGTTACTACAAATAACATAACACACGCACACACTTTTTTTTTATTTTAAGCTGTCAAAGTCAAGATTCTCTTCAAGCCAATAACATTCTCCTTGTTCGCACAAAAAAACCAGCGCAGAGCGCGACGGCCCTCTCCGTAAAGGCCGCCTCTCTCTCTCTCGCTGGTCTAAGTTATTGCTACGTCGCCTGTTATGGCCGAAGCCGCCTCGGCCCCGCCGGTATCATGGCTCTCTTTACACGATATCCGGCTCTTTTTACAATAGATTCAAGCCCTTTTTCGCACCCAACAGTAGAAACCCGCTGGGGCCGTCATTTTCCTCACCATTCCTTATACCTGCTCTTTTTCCACCTATTAGCGTACTTCCACAGGCGCCCATAAGAATCGGGCAGAACCCATATATCGGGCAGAACCCATATAAAGGCATTTTCGCAGAATCTGCTCGTGATGTCAAGTACTTTTTACAAAAAAATCTTTGGGGGGGGGATAGTTTTATTTAATATCAAGCATGGGAACCGATTATAACGATTGTAACGATTATAACGGTTAATTGTAATGGATATAACGGTTATAACGCGCGATGGCGGGTCGGCCGATCTATAAATAAATCTCAGGCTGACCAATTTTAACGAATCGGCCGGCTTGAAGGCAGCAGGCACGAGGCACTGGTAGTCCCAATGTCTCTACAGAAAAATACGGCAAGACTTAGTGGGGGGTATAAAAATAGCTGATGCCGCGAAAGAATCTAATCTTCGCGGCATCAGCTTTTTTGCGCAATTCAACGAAGCTAGCTTTTATAAATTGAGCTAAGCTTGCGAATTATTTGCGACGTCTCAGCAGAGCTAAACCGCCAAGACCCAAAAGTGTCATCGTAGCAGGTTCCGGAATGTTGCCGAAATATACGTCGTCGCACATTGTCTGGCCGCCTTCGGCGTTGCGTCCGACACCCACCACAAGCGTAACATCTCCTGCTGGGAGAGTACTGTACGTTCTGGTCACTTCCTGCCAGTTGTCCCAAGTGACGGCCACATCAGTCGAGGAATCGGGCGTGACTACTACGCCACCCACCAACAGATCGAGCACATAAGGAGTCGCACTGCCTGTGACCCACATCGAAGTATGATAGGGACCAGAGGCGGGTTTGGCCAGAGGGGTGTCTGAGACGATCAGACCACCGGCCGCATTGCCCCAGCCACCGCCGTTGGCTAAGTAGGTGTTCAACCCACTATGTTTGCCTTGGCTTGCTACAGAACCCTGATTGTTGCCACTCTCTGTAGGCCGGCCATAAGTGCCGCCCAAATCGATCCAGCCTTGCACGTCGAAGCCGACCCACCCGGGGATATCGGCTACGGTGCCAGTGGTGCCATCGGAGAAGTTATAGACTCCGCCATCTATGGGGCAATCCGGTCCTACGCCCATTGACCAGTCGTTGGGTCCGAACGTAGCAGTGACAGAATGATTCCCCACTTGGTAAATAGTTTCAAAACCTCCGTTGGGCACAATACCAGCCTGGGCTGACACAGCAAGACCCAGTACTAACAATAAAACTAATTTCTTCATTACATTTCCTCCAACATTAACTGTTGAGTTCCGTAACCCGCTTCCTAATTAACGCAATTAAGATTAAGCAGGGTTACTACAAATAACATAACACACGCACACACACACTTTTTTTTTATTTTAAGCTGTCAAAGTCAAGATTCTCTTCAAGCCAATAACATTTTCCTTATTCGCACAAAAAAACCAGCGCAGAGCACGACGGCCCTCTCCGTAAAGGCCACCTCTCTCTCTCGCTGGTCTAAGTTATTGCTACGTCGCCTGTTATGGCCGAAGCTACCTCGGCCCCGCCGGTATCATGGCTCTCTTTACACGATATCCGGCTCTCTTTACAATAGATTCAAGCCCTTTTTCGCACCCAACAGTAGAAACCCGCTGGGGCCGTCATTTTCCTCACCATTCCTTATACCTGCTCTTGTTTCCACCTTTAGCGTACTTCCACAGGCGCCCATAAGAATCGGGCAGAACCCATATAAAGGCATTTTCGCAGAATCTGCTCGTGATGTCAAGTATTTTTTACTAAAAAAATCTTTTTTGGGGGGGGATAGTTTTATTTAATATCGAGCATGGGAACCGATTATAACGGTTAATTGTAATGGATATAACGATTATAACGCGCGATGGCAGGTCGGTTGATCTATAAATTTTCAGGTTCTCAACCAATAAAGTTGGTAGAAAACAGTTCAAAAGCAGCCTCTTACGAGGCTGGAGTTTATCGCATTATAGCAACCGGCATAATTATAGAGGATTGTGAAAAGCTGATCCCGGTATCTAACGGGTGTTTTAAGGTGTGAATATTGACTTTTGACGCCACCGTCTAAGGTATGTTTTTAGATGTGAACATCGATTTTGTCGCCAAAATCAGGGGTTATGTTTTGTACGTTTGTCTTTGACCCAGTCGCAGATGACAGATATGGGTTGGCAATTGAGTATGTCGGTTTTTTTGGCCCAGCCGCGTTGGGCGGTGGCGACGCCGAATCGCATAAGTTTCAGGCTGGCGGTGTCGTGAGCGTCGGTGTTGATGATCAGTTTGGCGCCGGCATCGACGGCCTGGCGTATATGTATGTCGTTGAGGTCGAGGCGCAAAGGCTGGGCGTTGATCTCCAGGGCAGTATGTGTCCGCAGGGCCTGGGCAATGATGGCATCGATATCCAAAGCCATAGCCTCGCGGACACCGAGCATACGGCCGGTGGGATGTGCGATGCAATTGACGTAAGGGTTCTCCATGGCCCGTAGTATGCGATCGGTGAGCTTGTCCCGGGCGCCGGTCATACCGGAATGAATCGAAGCCGTTACGAAATCCAGCTCGGCTAATACCTCGTCGGGATAATCAAGGTCGCCGTCCGCCAGGATGTCCACCTCTGAAGAAGCCAAAATGGTAAAGCCATCGAGGGTTTCGTTGAGTTTTTTTATCCGCTGGGTGTGTTTGAGCAGTCGATCGGCGTCGAGGCCGTTGGCTATGGCTGTACTTTGCGAATGGTCGGCAATGGCGATGTATTCGTAGCCGAGCAGACGGGCGGCCCCGATGAGTTGCTCGATAGAGCTTCGGCCGTCGGATTCGGGCGAGTGCATGTGCAGGTCGCCACGGACGTCGGGCAGTTGGACGATCTCAGGTAGTTTACCTTTTTGGGCCGACTCGATTTCGCCGCGGTCTTCCCGTAAGGTGGGAGGGATATAGGACAGTCCAAGTTTTTTGTATATCTGGAGTTCGTTTTGGCCGGCGATCTGTTTGTCGCCTTTGAAAAGGCCGTATTCGTTGAGCTTTAGTTTTTTCCTGCCGGCGATCTCGCGCAGGCGGATATTGTGGTATTTGCTGCCGGTAAAATACTGCCAGGCGGCGCCCATGCTTTCGGAGGAAATGACACGCAGGTCAACCTGTATCAGATCGGGATAAATGTCAGGCTCAGCAAAACGTATGGAGGCCTTGGTCTGGCCGGTGGCGAGCACTTCCCGTGCGCCGGGAAGCTGAGTGAAGGTCTGGATTATCTTTTTGGCGTTGTCATCGCCGTCGGCCTGGGCCAGCAGGTCAATGTCACCGATGGTTTCACAGCATCGGCGGAGCGAACCGGCCAGTTCGATACGATCAAGACAATCAAGCTGATGGAGTTGCCCGACGATAAGATCGGCAATGGCCAGAGCGTCGGCCAGCAGGATGCGGTTCTGGGAAGATCGGATGAACTCGATACCACGGGCCAGCGACTGAGCTTTTTTGACGCCGAATCCGGGCAGCGTCTCTAAAGAATGATCGCTGATGGCCTGTTGCAATTCGGGCAGGTTGGTAACGTTGAGCTTTTTCCAGACGGCCCTGACCCCCTTGGGACCGAACCCGGGAACTTTAAGCAGATCGAGCAAGCCGGGAGGGATTTTTTTGAGCAGTTCTTGATGTGCGTCGATTGAGCCGTGGAGGATAAAGTCGTTTATTTTCTCGGCGGAAGATTTACCGATGCCGGCGAGCGTCTGCAGTTGTCCGCCAGCCGCCAGGGAAGCGATGTCCTGGGGACAATCGCCGATAACCCGTGCGACCTTGCGATAAGTGCTGATGCGAAAATGGTCCTCACCGAGTATCTCCATGATCTCGGCCATCTGGTCGAATAAATCGCTTATCTGCTTGTTATGCATTATGGCTTCTCTAGTTATATTGTTAGTGATTCAAGGCAAAATGTCAATGATATAGACGTCGGGAGTTCAACCATTTTTTCGCGAGCGTTCGCCTTTGACGGCAGCAGGGGCGAGTAAATATGGTTACGCGCAAAGAAAACCCCCCGTTGACGGGGGGTTGGTTTAATTCAGATTCCCTGATTTTCGTCAGGCGCCGTAATTGTTGGTATTGCGCTATTCGCCGAGCGGTTTAATCGGGCCGACGAGATGGATTTGGCCGGCGGGAACGATGTAGATTTCAACCCGGCGATTTTGGACATTTCCTTTGCCCGGTTCGTTAGAGGCGACGGGTCGAAATTCACCCATGCCCATGACGGCCATACGTGATTCTTTGACGGCGCCGGCGAGGATATTTTCCACTGCGATAGAACGATGGACAGACAAATGCCAATTGGTAGGATGCTGGGCGGCGGAGTATTTGATGGGCTGATCGTCGGTGTGGCCTACGACGAGTACGTCAAACGCCTGGGCGGCGTCGGAATTCAATATCGTGCTGAGCATAATAAGCTGTTTTTTGGCGTCTGGTGTGACGGTGTCTTTGCCGCTGTCAAAGAGCAGATCACTCTTAAAACGGACAACACCCTTTTTCTCGTCATAAGTGATCATATCGGAACCGCTTTGATTGGCCCATTCCGACAAGGCATTACTAAGCTCGATGGGCAGAGCCACCTGTCCGAGCTGCCCGGCCATTTTCTCGATAAGGGCATTTTTTTCTTCGAGGGTGGCAAGAAGACCTTCGATCTTTTGTTTGTCGGCCTCCAGCATACTGAGGTACAGTTGTTTACTTTGTTCCCACTTATCCGCTTCATCCTGCCGGCTATTCTTTTCTGCCATAAGCGTTCTGAGCTGTTCCATTACAGTTTCGTTCTGACGGACGCACTTGTCATACTGAACTTTTGGGATGCAGCCACCGGCGATCAGAAGGACAACTACCGTAATTAGAGCGTACAAGAGGGATAGGTATCTGGCTTTCATCATTATCTCCTTTCGCAACCGACTTCAATGCGTCCCATGGGATTTCAGCATCCCAGCCAAAGGGATTTGCAAAATCCGCATTAGAGGTTCCCATCCAAGCCGGACCATAAAAATATACGTAAACCTTCGGTTAACTTATAACTCAAACTGACCGTTTTAATCTGGACAGATGACGGAGAAATCTGAGTTCTGACATTTGGTTTCTGACATAGCCCTATTTTGCCCCGGCCTTTGCCGGTTTAGGTTTTTTAGTTTTGATTTTTTTGGCCTTTGGAGCGCCACGTGGTTGAGTGTTTTGACTGACTATGAAACTGCCGATCAGTACAATCATCAGTGCTAGGCCGGCGGCGCCTCCCATAATGTACCAGATGCCATTTCCCAGGCTCGTCAGGAAGGCGGGCTGAACGTCGGCCAGACCGGCGGCGGTCACAATGAAAGCCAAAAGCAGCACTACAAACGGTACGATCATCATGGCCCCGAACACACCGCTGGTTGGATCGTAATATTGAACGGCCATGGGAAACTCGGCAAACTCCGGCGGCTGTGGCTCGACAGGTTCGGCCGGTTCAGGCTCAGCGGCAATATCCAACTGTGTTGGCAACTGGGTTTCCACGGCGCCCTCATCGACGGTGGGGTATATTTCCTCGAGCAGCTCAGCCCCCAAACTGGTATCGTCGGCTTCGCGGCTGAGGTCCAGCAAGCCGCTGCCGCTGGAACCACTGTCGAGAGATATCTGATCGCCCATCAAGTCATCGCTGGTAAGTTGAGCTTGTCCGAACGGTTCATTCAAAGCCGGTCCGCTACCGGAAGAGGAGACATCAAATGCCTTGGTGCCATGAGTGGTAATGACGGTGTCATCATTATTGTCCTGCCCCTGAGAAGTATCGTCCAGGCTGATCTGATCGGCGGAATCTCCGGGGACCAGACCTATAACACTGCCGGTATCCATGGGAGTCAGGCCAATAGAACTGCCGGTATCCTTTGTGGACAGCCCCAAAGGATCGTCGATCCCATCCAGGCTTGGCGGCGTCAGTTGGGCTTCTTCATCGGCGCCGGTCAGGGCACTGAGATCGAAGTTATCGACCTCATCCACCTTAAACATAATTTTGGCGCCGTCATGGAAGTCACGTAATTTGCCACTTCGGACCAGTTGGTCGATCTGTTCCTTGGCCAGACCAAGTTTTTGCTTGGTTTCTTCCATATTGTAAAACATTTTCGCCATTATTATTTTCCTCTCTTCTACCAGAGTCTATTCGTTTTTGGAATCAATTTCCACTGTGGTCGGGGCCTGCGGGTTATGTTCGGGTTGCGGTTTTTGGCCGCTTTGTCTGGCGCGTAAGACCAATTCTTTTATCGCCGCAGGTCGAGGCTCGGCCGTATTATAATCTTCCAGTTGTACATCATACCGGAAACTACGTGCCGCCAGCAGTACAAGTCTTTCATTGGCGGACTGATGCGTTTGATACTGGTAAATGCAAATAGTATAGTTTTTTTTGTCGATCAGGGCCAAGCCTTCGACCCCGGGCCTCAGCAGGATCGGTACGGCTTCGACCTCTGCCAAGGGTGTTTGAGAAACTTCGCCGATAGTGTTTTCCGGGTCCGCAGATGACGGCCGATTCAACAGTATTACCGCAGTGACGGCCAAAACAATAATGCTTAAAAATACGACTGCGGGACCGGCATGTCCGGTTCGTTTCAACATGCCCTTTAACTCCTTGCAAATCACCAGCTTCCGCCGGACCTTCTTGTGCTAAACCGATGGTATTATGCTAACTCTATTGAGAGAACACAAGTTAAATACAAATTCCTATACGCCCAAATTAAGGCAGTACATCGTACACCAGTTCTGTATTGTATCTTTATGGCCAGACAATGCAAGACAATTATTTTCGGGTCGGGAGGCAATTTTTGCCGGTTTGAGCCAGGATACGGCCGCCCCCGGCAGGGAGATCAGCATTTATGCTGGCGTAATTGCCGCTCAGAAAAGCCCAGATAATGGCCCAATTCGTGGATGACTGTCTTGCGTATCTGCCGAATCAGTTGGTTGTGATTGTGGCAGTAGGCCAGGATGTTGCGGCGATATAACGTGATTTGACTGGGAGCCGGATGGCTGGTTTTGTGCAGAGGTACGCCCTGGAAAAGCCCTAATAAGCTCCGGCCATCGTCCAAGTGCAATTTGCGAGATAAGTCATCGTCGGGCAGGTCCTCAACGATAACAGGCACATGGTCGAAGTGGCACCGGAATTCCGGGTCAACAGTCTCGATCGCCTGACGGACGTACCGGTCAAATTCTTCGTTAGAAATCTTCACACAGAATATTGTAGCATATCGGCCGAATAAAAAGATAATGGAAAATCCGTGCCGGCGTCGAGAGGGGTGCATGTCACGTTTGTAGGTAGAAATTTGCCCTCCGGGATGGCAAAATGGGTAAATTTGACAAAAAACCTATTTGCCATGGAGGGCATTATCATGGATACCAAAATACTGGACGAATTGGAAGTGGCTTGTAGCCAGGAATTATCTTTGGTTGGTGAGGATCTGGGAGCTTTGGAAGCAGCAGTCAGGGCCAAGATGTGTCAGTTGGGTCAAGGCTTGCTACAGCGATTGGTACGGCGTAAGCCAAATGGCTATCAGGGCAGTTCGTTGGCCTGCGAATGTGGCGGCTCAAAACGTTTTGTAGGTTACCGCAGTCGCCAAGTGCACAGTATCTTCGGATGGATAGAGATTCACCGGGCATATTATCATTGTCCTGTCTGTTCCAGCAGCCAGGTGCCTTACGACCAAGCCAGCGGTTTGGGCTCGGAACAAATAAGTCCTGGTTTGGCGAGATATTGCTGTACGTTGGCGGTGGATGACAGTTTCGAGCAAAGCTCCCGCAAGATTCAGGAGCTTTTGGGCCAGAAGGTATCGGCTAATACGATCGAACGGTTGACACAGCAGGTTGGAAAGGTGCTTTTGGAGCAGTCGAATCAGCAGTTGGTGGATTTTCAGGTTGATAGACATATCCCTGATGCGCAAGCAAGAGCGAAAAGGCTCTATATTGCTGCTGACGGAACTACAGTGCATGAAACAGATGGTTGGCATGAAAGCAAGATAGGTGTGATTTATTGGGAAAATGAGCGTCAGCAACGACAGAATCGTTATATGGGTCGGTTTGACAATTCCGAGATATTTGGCTGGCACCTTTGGCTTGAAGCTTGTCGTTGCGGTTTGCGTCAGGCCGATGAAGTAGTGTTTTTGGGTGACGGTGCCGGTTGGATTCGAAACGAAAGGCGTAAGCATTTCGGTCGCGCTACGTTTATCATCGATTGGTACCATGGAAGTGAGCATATCTGGGATTGTGGAAAAGTTCTTTTTGGTGAAGGCACAGACGCCACAGAAAAATGGGCAAAAGTACGTGAAAGCTGGCTTTGGGACGGGCATACAGATAAATTGTTGAAGGATTTGGATGATTTGACTAGGCGACATCGGGGCCGAAAAAGTGAGGAACTGTTGAAGTTGCACAAGTATATACAGGATAATGAACAGGAGATGCAATATGACTTCTTCCGTGCCAAGGGCTATGACATAGGTTCAGGTTCTGTAGAAGGTGCCTGTAAGCATGTGGTGGGTAAGCGGCTCAAGCAGTCTGGGATGACCTGGAATCGTAGCGGCTCATCAGCAATATTGGCCCTGCGAATAGCTTGGTTAAACCGCCAATGGGTCCAATTGTGGGCCGGGAAACCACTGGCTGCATGAGAAAACTACCTACAAACGTGACATGCACCCGTAACAGGCCCTGTTGAATGAAAATTGGGTTAAAAAAACTGCGAAAGTTAAGTAAAATATGAAAGCATTAGTAACCGGAGCAGCGGGGTTTATCGGATCGCATTTGTGCGAAAGACTTCTGATGGATGGCTGGGATGTGATCGGATTGGATAATTTCGACCGGTTTTACGATCCGTCGGTCAAGCGGGCCAATATTGCCGCTTCTCTGGAACAGAAGGCGTTTTCCCTGATTGAAGGTGATATTCGTGACGTGGAACGCGTAAGCTCGATTTTCGGTCAGAATACCGTTGATATTATTGTGCACCTGGCCGCCAAGGCAGGTGTCAGGCCGTCCATTGAAGATCCGCTGGGGTATCAGGATGTGAATATCAACGGCACCATGGTGATGCTGGAGGCGGCGAAGAAATACGAGGTGAAGAAATTTATTTTTGCCTCCAGTTCGAGCGTATATGGAAACAACAAGAAGGTGCCGTTTGCCGAAACTGATAACGTCGATTTTCCCATTTCGCCTTACGCGGCGACCAAGAAGGCCGGCGAGCTGATCTGTCATACCTATCATCATCTGTACGAGATCGATATGACATGCCTGCGGTTTTTTACGGTTTATGGGCCTCGGCAGCGGCCGGATTTGGCGATCCATAAATTCACTCGTTTGATGGAGGCCGATCAGCCCATACCGGTTTTCGGGGATGGGAGCATGGCACGTGATTTTACCTATATCGATGATATTCTTCAGGGAGTTTTGGCCGCTATGTCTCACTGCCATGGATACAAGATTTACAATTTGGGAGAATCGTGCCCCTGGCGGCTGGACGATCTTATAGGCCAGATAGAAAAAGCCCTGGGCAAAAAGGCTGTTGTCCAGCGATTGCCGATACCGCCCGGTGACGTCAAGGGGACGTTTGCCGAGATCAGCCGGGCACGCAGGGAACTCGGCTATAACCCTGTAACGCAACTACCCGAGGGCTTGAAGCATTTTGTCCAATGGTTCAGGGCCGGCAGTGGCGCGAAACAGGCGCACGATCAATGACGTATAATAAATGGTGGTGCCCGTTTTTGCGGAAAAAGCGGCTTGCCACAGGAAAACAAGAATTTACTCGTTAGTAGTATAAAGGAGTAGCTTAATGGCTAAGAAAAGTAAAACAACAGCAGGTAAACATAAGACTTTCAAAACAGATGTACCTTTGGTGGGTATTGTCGGGTTGGGATATGTCGGTCTGCCTTTAGCTCGGGAGTTTTGCATCGGCGGCGCCAGGGTATTGGGTTTTGATATTAACGCCAGGATGGTCCAAAAGGTTAACAAGGGACTAAGCCCTATCAAACATATACCGCATAAGCAGATGCGTGATATGGTCCGGTCGAATCGGTTTTTGGCTACGACTTCGATGACCCAACTTTCAAAGCCGGATGCAATTTTGATCTGTGTGCCAACACCGCTTACGGAAAACCGCGAACCGGATATGTTCTATGTGGAACAGACCTGTAAGACGGTCGCGAAATATTTGCGCAAAGGACAGTTGGTGGTTCTGGAAAGCACGACCTATCCGGGGACTACGCGCGAGTT
>Ga0209078_1000157_pt1 | contig 12500 bp, 6 predicted proteins | sample PPLLak21cMay2015_2_FD_187257 | JGI IMG/M metagenome (GOLD analysis project Ga0209078, IMG submission 187257) | Freshwater sediment microbial communities from Prairie Pothole Lake near Jamestown, North Dakota, USA - PPLs Lake P8 Core (1) Depth... | ecosystem: Environmental > Aquatic > Freshwater >...
CATCAAGTTCACCATTAATATAAATCTCATAATCATTACCATCATAAAGCACAGTAACGTTATAAAGACTATCTTCTACTAATTCTGTTTCGGAATCTAGATCTTTTATACCCGAATTACTTTTAACCGTCCATCGTATATGTTTATTTGTAATTGAGATTTTCCACCTATTTTCCCAATTACCATGTGAAAGAGGGTAAGATTCTCTTTCATAGAACTCGCCAACTTTTATCCAGAAATTAATAGTGACAGCATTTTGAAAATTTAAACTTGAACTACTTGGTACACTTATATAATCATTTACTCCATCAAACGAGTATGCACTGGAAGGATTACCCCAACGATCTGAAACCAGAGTTGCCCCTGAAACCGTACCATGATTATTAAATCCACTTTCATCATTTGCATTACCATTAAAAGGATAATATGCCACAAGGTCACCTGTCTGTTGAATAGTGGTATCACGGACGGATACACCAATACTATCAATTGCTTCTCCTCCACGGCCATCATTTACTAAGCAGATTATATAATAATTGCCTGCGGAAGTTGGTGCTGTCCAGGTAATGGTCGCTCCGGTACCGGATATGTTACCGAAAATTGCAGACCAGTTATAATTCAAAGTGTCTCCGTCTGGATCTGTTGCATCGCAATTAATTTCAGATTCAGAACCAAGATGAATTTTTCTTGGATGTGCAGTTATTCTGTTTATTATTGGATCGTTATTGATATATTCTACCACATCAATATATAAAGAATCAGAAATTAAACCGCCCTGATTATCACTCACATTGCAGATAATTAGATATGAACCTGGAGAGGATGATGCTTGCCAATTAATTAAACTATCCGTTCCTGTATAACTTCCGCCTGAAACTGACCATTGATACGTTATGGGATCATAATCTTTATCAACCGCTGTACAAAATATTTTTGTTGAATCATTAAAAACAACAACCTGTTTCTCTGATACTAGTGATTTTATTCTTGGAGGATAATTCGCAACTGTCTGACCTGACAGATAATCAATAATAACTCCGTTGACAAAAGCTTTGTCAAGATAATATGTTATTGTACTTCCAGCAGGTATAATCACTGCTATAACTGCTGCATCTGCTGGAATTATAATTGATGTTTCACCTGTAACTGCTGACTTTATAATACTATTGGTGACGGTATTGTATATATCATGCATTCCGTTTCCAACATTTATTATAACTGATTTATCAGATGGATAAGGGTTGTAATAAAGATAACTGGGAAAAGCATCTGTATGAAAATAATCAGTCTTGAGAAGATTAAGCCGCAAAATCATCTGGACATTTGTAGTATCAATTATTCCACCTAATATTCCAACATGAGATGATCCATAAAGGGCAAGATTAGTCATTCCCCATCCTCCACTGATTGCATCTCCTGTTGCATATGGACTGTTTCCATTCTGAGATTGACGAAGTGCCTCATGCCCAATGTAAGAATTCGGATCATACTGATGAGCCCATTCTTCGCTATCCTGGTTTTGATCAGGAAGATAGTTAGGATATAACAGCCTTGCAGCATTAGAAGCATTCAGCACCCATTTACCGATAGCACGTGCAAAACGGTCATCATACCGAACCATTGGAACAAGTGCTCCTACCTGTTCAAATGTATTCATTAAAAAAGCATAATCATTACTTATATTTACCTCACCAATTAATCCATCAACATCGTAACCTCCCCAGTTTCCAACAATAGCTCCCCAATCACGGAGCGGTCCAACATTAAAACACCAGTTAATAATTTTTTGAATATCATAGGTTGTACCTAATTCAGCATTCATTCTAGCAGCTGTATAAGTACCGTAAGATAATTGTAGCTCGTAAGAAGGATTTGAAGAAAGTGAATTCAGGAATTCCATACACCATTCTGCACCTATTCTATAGTTCTCATTTCCTGTTTCTGTATAAGCATTGTAAAAGACCCAGGCTAAAGCACCTGCAGCCTCAGGTTCAACAACCCCAGACGAAAATGGGGTCATAGTCATAAGGTTAAACGCACGGTAATTCATATAAGGACTTTGCCAGGGCATTGTACTACCGCCCATTACTGCCACAGCTTCCAACCAACGGTTGGCAACTTTGGTAAATTGATTTGAGAAATCGCCAATTGACGGGTACTGATCGTATAGTTGATAGAAAAATATATTCGGCATTACATCGTACCACCAATCATCCCAATTACTTCCGGTTGGATGATTCAAATATACATCTGCATTATTCGCTTTATTAAAATATTCTTCACACATCAGCACCCAATTAAAACCATTCTGATTACTTTTATCAACACCAACCAAAGATGCCCCTACCGTTGCCGGTATAAGGTTTATACATTCAGAAGATGATGGCACTGTGGTACCTACCACCGTATGAAGTCCGAAACTATTATGTTCAGGATAATTAATTGTATTAGTATTCAACCATATCAAAGGAAGATACTGCCCGGTAAGATCAAAATCGAAAACGAAATTGTCATATCCTAAAGCGACTTGTTTCCAATCTCTCAGCTCATAAGGTGTTGGAATATTTGGCATTTGCTCAATTCTATTAATGTTAATTTGTTGAGCATTTGTTCCGGTAAAAGAAAATAATAAAATGAACATTATACCAAAAATTTTATTGTGCCTATAATTTTTCATAGTACGTGTTCCTTTTACTTTGTGGCAGATTTTCTTTCTACCATGCATAATATTGCGGAGATTGTCCCGCCGGTGGAAATATCGAATCCAATTTTAACAGTGATTCCCGAGTGAAATTAATGTTCAAAGCTCTTAGTGATGTCTCTAATTGTTGAAGTGTTCTTGGGCCAATTATCGGTGAAGTGATCCCAGGTTGATTTAAGAGCCAGGCCAGGGCAGTATTTGCCGGGTCCTCCTCAAATTCGTTACAAAATTTTTCCCACTTTTCTATTTGCTTTCGATTATTCTTAAGTTTATTAATAATTTCATCTGTACTCCTCCGTCCACCTCTTAATTTTTTTAACACACCGCCAAGTAGTCCACCTTCAAGAGGACCCCAAGGAATAATCCCTACTCCATAATAATTGCAAGCAGGTATCATTTCACGTTCAATATTACGATTGAAAAGATTGTATTTGCTTTGTTCGCTGATCAAACCAAGTAATTTCCTTCGTCGCGCCTCTTCATTTGCGGTTGCAATATCCCATCCGGCAAAATTACTGCTGCCGACATATAGTATTTTACCTTCACGTATTAATTGTTCCATTGCCTGCCAAATCTCATCCCAAGGAGTTTCTCTATGAATGTGATGCATTTGATATAGATCAATATGATCAGTCTTTAATCTTTTCAGACTATCTTCGCAAGCTCTTTTTATATGATAAGCTGAGAGATATTTTTCATTTACTCTATTTCCCATTTCACCATAGACTTTGGTTGCAAGAACAATTTTGTCTCTCCGCTCTTTATTCTCCTCTAACCACTTCCCAATTATTTTCTCTGTAATTCCCTTTCCTTTTTTCCCCCCATAAACGTTTGCTGTATCAAAAAAATTAATACCCGATTCCAAAGCACGATTCAGTATTTGAAAACTTTCAATTTCTGGCGTTATTGCACCGAAATTCATAGTGCCAAGGCAAAGTCTGCTAACCATTAAACCGCTACGACCTAATTTTACATATTGCATTTTTTCTCGAAATAGTCCTTCAACAAAAACATTTATCTAATTACATAAATAATTATTCAATGAATAAATTTTGATATCGTTTATATTAAGAGATTTAATTTGTTTCCCAATAACTTCTAATTTGATCTGTTCGCCGGGTAAAATAAAAAATCCTCGATCTGAAAAAGTTAAATGTGAATGATATAAATCGACAAAAAACACAGGATTATTGCTTTTCAACATTAAAACGGTGGAATTACTTAATGGCTGAACATCAAATTTTAATTTTATTTCTTTTAACTTTACATATTTCCAGGGTATTGTTAAATAATAATTCCTGCAAACTATTTTATTTGATTCATCATATAATACTGCAGTTAATATCCAGTTTTCATCATATGGTAAATTCTCACGAAAAACCGAATTGATTTCAGTAAACCTTTTGTTAACGATATTCACTTTGGAAAAAATATCTTTAGTTATCTTTCCTGTAATTGTGTCAACAACTGTTAGTCTCAGTCTTCCTTTTATTTTGTCGTTATCTTGGTTAAGTAGGTTTACCTTAATCTTACTCCCATCATCTTTAAAGTATAGTAATTGAGTTGCGAACGCATCTTTTACGAAATAGTATGCTAATTTTGGGGTAATATCAGAATCAATGATGGACCAACTTGTAACAGGCCAGCAATCATTTAGCTGCCAGATTATACTGCCGTTTGTTCTTTCATTAGTCCGCCAATACTCAAGACATGTTTTCAATGCAAAGGCTTGATTTAACTGTGTCAAGTACAAATAATCATCCCACTCAGTTTTAATTGGTAAATGACTGCTTAAGAATTTTATTATTCTTTCGGGTCCTTCTATTTGTTTGTTATGATGTTCAAAATTTTTATCACTGATGTTTCTGTTCTTTTCAGGCAAGTATTTTTCAAATGTATTTTTGTTTGCGGGTCCCTGAAAACCAAATTCAGTTACGAATAAACTTTGGTCGTTTTTCACCAGTGTATAATCTATCCAGTTGCTCCATATTTCCCACTGATGCCTGTTGCCAGTATTTTGTGAGTTAGGATCTTCATCATATCCAAAAGGCGACGTCGGCCAATACGCACTTGAAGGATCTAAAGTATTCATTAAATCAGGGATTATTTCATGAAATATTTTATAGCCCGGCATTTCCTTATATGATCTTCGTCCGCTCTGGTACCAAATCCATTCGTTTTCGTTATTACCACACCAAATGGCAATACAGGGATGATTCCTCAACCGTTCTACGTTCTGAATTATTTCTTCAGTCACAGTTGCTAAAAACTGTTTAAGTTCAGGGTAAGCTCCACAGGCGAACATAAAATCCTGCCACACAAGTAAACCAAGCTCATCACATAAATCATAAAATTCATCAGCTTCATAAATACCACCGCCCCATACCCTGATCATATTTGCATTTGCATTTTTAGCAAGGGTTAAAAGTCTCCTGTATTTTTTTTCATTCACCCTTGGAAGAAATGAATCGGCAGGAATCCAATTCATGCCTTTGACATAAATTAGTTTGTTGTTGACTCTAAAACGAAAAGTCGGCTTGTCTTTTTCTTTAAGTTGAAGCTCAATTTTCCTTATTCCGACTTTTTTATTTTTTTCATCCAGAATTTTTCCTGATTTATCAACTATACAAATGTTTAAATCGTATAAATTCTGTTTACCTTGTCCGTTAGGCCACCATAGCTTAGGATTAGTTATATTCAATCCGATGCTATATTGATTCTGATTTCCAATAATTACTTCTTTTCTGAAACGTTCATCCTCATTGCTTAGTGAGATAACTGCTTTGCATTGTTGTTTTGTATGAAGGAGAACGGTAAAATTTATTTTAAGGAGGGCTCTCGTCTTAGTTAACTTTTCGGTATCAAATTTAATTGCCTGAATGACTGCTTTATCTTCTGTTAAAAGATAAACCGGGCGCCAAATTCCTGTTGTTGGATATGCTGGTCCCCAATCCCATCCAAATGAGTATTGTGCTTTTCTAATATGAACACGATATGAATTTAATGCGGCGGATAATTGCCCATACTTTTCCTCACTTTTTAAGCTAAAAGCAACAGGCGATTCAAAATAGAGTTCTAAAATATTATTCACAGGATTCAATAACTGAACAACATTAAATTCATATCTTAAAAACATATTTTCAGATCTGCCGAGGAATTTAGTATTTAGATAAATATCCGCAACTGTATCTATTCCTTCAAAAACTAATTTTATATTGGAACTTCTATCAGTATTACCCGGGTAATCAAATTCTGTTCTATATACACAATTACTTTTGGAAATCCATTCTAGCTTGTATTCATTTCTTTCTTTAAACGGATCTTCGATTAATTCGGCTTGTAAGAGATCGGTGTGAATAGTTCCCGGAACAATTGCCGGTATCCACTTATTAATTCTCTTAAGGGGAATAGTAACTTGATCAACAGGATAATTAGTAATCTTAAATTTCCAATTATTGTTCAGAAAGAATCTTTTATTCATAATAGGTTATTACTTAAACTCAAGTTTGAGTGCGGTTGAATATGAATTATGAGTAAATCCAAATTTTATGATTTTTACTCCATCCTTAGTTTCAATATTTAGTTGATCAACGTAAGGATTATCATCAATAAATAATTTTGATATATCTGTCGGAGATACGATTATAATTTCATCATTATGACCGGGAAAACTTTTCAAATCTATTGATAGAACTTTAGTGTTTGCATCATACCGGCAGTCCTTTAACATCGATTTAGAACTTTTCAAGTATGGATTTATAGGGATACCGGAATATATTTCAATCTTTTCATACTTACCTTCAAAAGGAATAACTGCCGAGGGTAATTCGTTTCCATCATATAAAATTCTCTTAATATAGCTGCCTTTCCCATTAATAGAGATTTTCGATAATTTTCCTGAATTATATAGATCGAGTAATATTTTGTTTTGATCATCAGGATTAAAGGGATCGAGGGTAATATTCCATTCGTTTTCTTCAACCGCAAAAAGATGATAAAGTGAATATAAATACCATCCTGCGGCCCATAGAAATTGCGGCTTATCAACAGTACCATAAATGGTGGGATCGTTAAAATTTCCATTGCGAACTTCATACATTGCAGGCTGACCGTTAGGTCCTGCAATAATACCTTTCAGGGTCATAACATTTTTCATAAAAACGAACGCTTCATCCTTTTTCCCATCTGCCATCAAGGCAAGCGCATACCATGCATTCCCGTGCGGCCAGATACCTCCATTAGCATAAAGGAATTTATCACCGGCTTCATTACCTGAAAACTTTAGATAATCACGTAACTGGTCAAAATCCATCGGGAATACATTATAAATTCCTACTTTTTCATCCAACAATTTTTCTTTTGCCGTGCCTATTAACTCTGCTAACCTTGTTTTATCAAGCAATTCGTAATGCGCTGCAAGAAGCGAACCTATATAGTAATGATCATCGCGCTTCCCCGGTTCATAATAATTAATCAAATACTTTAGATTATCATCCCATAGTTTTGCATTCAATTGTTGCTGCATTCTATCAGCAACTTTCTCGTAAGCAGAAAGCTTTCCTAAATTACTTCCCAGCATTGTAGAAATAAATATGTACTCTCTTATAGCTTTAACCGCCAGAATAGTCATATAAGATCTCGGACCATAAACTTCTCCGATATCCCACCAGTCCGGCATGTTAGACCACATAAGGTCGTCGTTACCTTTTGTGATTAAAGCCTGTTCAAGACTTTTTTGAATATACGGATATAAAGTCTTCAGGAATGCGATGTCTGCAGAGTGGCGAAGATAACTTCCCGATACAATTATAAACCAGAAGTTATTCCAGTTATCATGCGCGGCTAATTCTGTTTGATAATTATTATCCTTCCAGTAATAAGCGTGAGGTATTATTTTATCTTCATTTGCATGCCGTACAATAAAATCTAAATCTCTTTTAACTCTACTCGTATTAAAATTAACTGCTGCAAGATCTGTCTTTAAAACATCATGTGTAAAATAGAAGTTATATTCTGCAGGACAAGGCATAGGAACAAACTCACCATCGAGATAATGGGTATTTGCTTCAAGAATTGCTTTCGCCCAGTAAACCGATTGATCGATTATAGAATCACCTGAAATAATTTCAGTTTCCCCATAAACTTTTTTCAATACCGACTGCTCATATGCTCTTATCTCGTCATTATAATTATTGATTAAATAGCTTACAATATTTTTTCCTTCTTCCTGTTTGCAAGATCCTACTATCTGGATCACTATCATTGATTCCTGTGGCTTAAGGATTTTTCTATATAGAAACTTAGCAGCTGGTCTTCCTGGTTTATCTTTGGTCATCAAATCATTTTGAAGCTCAGATTTGCTTTGCTTCCACCATTCATTATTCGGATTCATCAAACCCGATAATTGACTGATTGTACTAAAACTCGATGGCTTTTCACCGACGTTTGCAATGAAGATTTGAGCAGACTGAGTTTGAGGATCATCAAAATTTGTATAAATAACCGAATTATTATTGTCATAGTCAGTCCAGGCTTTATCAATTAAGTTGAAGGAATGACTTGTTCGTATCCCAGTTTCTAAATGAGTATAAAATTCGAATGAAGTTTTCTCGTTACCTTCATTTTTTATTTCGTACCGGATAACCATAGCCGGTTTTGTTTTAGTGAATCTGTATGAAATATCTATTGATTTATCACGATCACTTTTATGAAATTCTACAGAATAAGGAGTCAAATCAAACTTGAACGGTTCCAGACCGACTATTTCCTTTTCTCTATCTCCTATTTTCAATCCAAGCTGCATAATAAATGAAGAATCCCGCTTCCAATAATCAGTACTCTCATCAAGACTGTTGGCCACGGGATAAAAAAAGCTGATCCTTTGGAGCAAAGGATAACTATGGTGCATTTCAATTCCAACAAAAGGTCCTCCCACTTCGATTTTCGCGTCCCCTTTGAAATTAATTTTCAACGCCATATCAGAAAACTTTTCTTCTTTCTGAGAATTGCAAGATGAAGATAAAATTATTATTATACCAAACACAAAAAATATGGTGAACTTTACAAACGACTTTATCATAATATCCTCAATCTGAAGTAAGTTCTTTTAATAGATCCTGCAAATTAACTTTGGCAAAATTGGTCGCATAATCAGACATTGCGTAAGGAATAATTAATGCATTATTATGTATTAAACTACCGCAGGTATATACCACATTTGGGACGTAGCCTTCACGTTCATTTTCATCCGCACTAAGCAGAGGTTCTTTGAGCCTTCCTATAACTTTTGTTGGATCTTTAATATCAAGAAGAGTAGCACCGATGCAATACTTCCTGACAGGTCCGACACCATGAGTCAGAACAAGCCAGCCTAGTTCAGTTTCAATCGGTGAACCACAGTTACCGGATTGTACCATTTCCCAATTGAAAGTCGGTTTGAATAGTAACTTTTTAGTATTCCAAAAATGTATGTCATCTGAAAACATTATAAAATTATTTTCATTATCCTGTCTTGAAAGCATAGCATACATTCCGTTTATCTTCCGGGGGAACAATGCCATTCCTTTATTCTTAGCTTCCGAACCGGATAGTTTATCGATCTTAAAATGAAGAAAGTCTTTAGTCTCCATTAATTGAGATTGGATTCTCATCCCGTTATAAGCTGTATAAGTTGCATAATACTGTTCACTTCCATCCTCACCCTGGAATTGTACAAAACGTGCATCTTCAATTCCATTAGATTCAGCAAAACTTCGCGGAAAGATAATTCGTTCAGATAGAGGCAGATCTGCATCATAAAAAATCTCATATTCTGAACCGAATAATGAAAGAATCAAATGGGTTATTAGTTTATTCTTCTCATTACGAAATTGTGATTGTGTAAGTGTACTGTTCAAAAGTTGTTTGAGTTCATTAAGTGTAAAAGTATCACCTAATTGTGATAATACTTTATCAGCAAAATCGCATACTAAATCTGATTCAATTATGTTTTTTTGGAGTGTTAATTTGTCGTAGCTTGGATAGACAGCTACTTCGGGAGAAGTGACGAAACTTCCAGATTCTTCAATTATAACATTATTTATAGCATCCAAAACACCTGCCCGGAAAACAATAGAAGATATATGACCTTCACCTGTAGCCCGCAAACTCATAATAAATCTTTTACTTCCTGCCGGAAGATTCGATTGATCAGGATGCCATACCATAGCCGGATTAAATAATGCGGATGACTCGAATGAATATTCCATACAAAATGAGGCACCTATCAGCATCTGCCTGACTTTACTCAATTTTAAACTGCCGTCTACATATTCAGATACTTGGTGAAATCTCTTTAAAAAGAATTCTGTAATGTTCCTGTGTCTGCTTTTGAATTCTTTATTAATCTTTCCAATTTCCTTTATTACTTCGTCTTCAGATAGATTTATAATCCTGGCAATAATATTAATTAGTTGATTTTCAGTGGCAGGTTCGAAGGATCGCAACAGTACTTTTTTAGGATCCGGTTTTAATATAAAATGTGTTTTTTCTATCTTCATATTCAGAAATTATTTTTTATAATTAGAAATATTTTTCAGCAAATCTTCTTTAGAAATCTCAAATTGTACTAATACCTGAATAGATAATAGAGCTTCAATAGTAGATTCTGCACCGGAGTTCAAATTAACGTCGTCTTCCGAGTTTATACCATCGAAACATCTACCGTTTGAAGGATCATACATTTGCTTACCAGAAACATTCTGACCAAAAAACCATTCAGAGATTTCCACAGCTTTCGATACATAAACAGAATCACGCGTTAACGCAAATGCTTCGAGACAAGCAAAAATCATTGGTCTGAAGTTGTACGCAATCTGGGGAAAATTATTTTTCTTAGAAAACTTTAATGAGTCATCATCCTTTTCAATTGTAAAACTGCTTAAAAAATTCTCGTTCAGTAAATATTCATAAAAGACATTTATTTCATTCAATGCAGCCATTTGCAGATCATCTCTCTGTAAAATTTTTGATGCTTTTAATAATGCGTATGACTGACTGTTACCGTAAGCGTGCCAAGTGTTCTGCCAGCTAAGAAATGCGTAGAACGGAATTTTTGATGAGTTCCCTTTTTGCATCGTTAGGATACCATCACATAAATTGTTTATGTAATTAATAATACTCGTATCCTTTATTTCTTCGAAATAGTTTAAAAGAGCAAGCACTAGAACCGCAGCCTGATCACTTGCAGTTTCAGCCGGCAACCACGCTGGAAATTCAATTCCATTTACTTTTATAATTGTTTTTTCTTCTGGAAATGATTTTTTTGTCGCTTCAACTGATTTTACTAAACCGGATAAAATTTGTTTGGTTAATTCCGGATTCACTTCCTTAATTATTTTATAGCTTTCCGATAATGCCCACATTGCTCTCCAGCTCCACCAATTGGCTTCATCAATGCTGTTTTTATGTGTTTTATTGATTGAATGATCTTCAAAAATAAAATTGTAGAAAAAACCGTTTTCAGACTGCATGAAGAGTAGGAACTCAATTAGTCTCTCAGATTTTGTTAAACTTTTGATATCCTTATTTGATTGATAATTTCTTAAGTAAAATATAGCAGCACGAGAAGCATCATCCACACAAGCTATTCCCTCATCATCATCTCCTATCCAGTTGTAATCAGGGTAATCACTATAAATATGTATGATTCCCATCGAATCTTCATCAATATTAAATTCCTCATAAAGGGCATCGAGATGAGAACTGTTTACTAAGAAATTTGGTTTTGAAATCTGTTGTTCGTCAGCCTCCCGACAAAAGGGAAGAAATAAAATTACCGTAACAATTATGAGCTTTGCTATCATTATTGTCATTTCTGTACGCAGAGAGATAGTAAATAATCTATTGCAGTGGTAGCCAGACAAATATTTAGATCGGCACCGGAATAATAAATTTTTATTTCTCCATTGGGTTCTAAAATCCATCCATTAGCAAATACAACATTTCCCACATCGCCAATTCTTTCATAATTATAATCGGGAACAATTATTGGTTCTGTAGTTTTCCCTTTTACTATCCATGGTTTCTCAAGGTCAAGTAGTACAACACCTATCTTGTATATTGCGCTGAATGTGAATTCCCTTACTCCGTGATAAAGCATTAACCAACCTTCTTTAGTCTTAATAGGATTGCTGGAAGAACCAATTTTACCTTGTTCCCAAGTACCCGGCGTTGGTTCCATTAAAACTCTGTACGAACCCCAATGAATTAAATCGGGACTTTTACTTATCCAGATATCTCTTCTCTCTTGCGCTGAAGGTCTATCTACTTTCCAATAGTAGCCGTTAATTTTTTCGGGAAAAAGCGAGCAATCTTTATTGGAAGGTTCACAAATAGGGCCATGAATCGTAAACTTTTTAAAATCTGAAGTTTCTGTTAGAATAACTAAAGGTTCATATTTTGAATATCCGGTATAAGTTAAATAATATTTTTCAGCAATTTGTGTTATCCTCGGATCTTCAATACCCCATTCCACGTAATCAAAACATTCTGTATGATCCTTCGGAGTTAAACAAGGTTGAGCAGCAACATTAAAGTCAATTCCATCTATAGATTCAGCAAGGGTAAAACTTGATCTGCCATTAGGCATCTCAGTTCTACAGAGTAATAAATATTTGTCATTAATTCTAACTGCGCCGGCATTAAAAATACTATTCACTTGAAAAGGTACTTTGTCCTTTGTTATTATAGGATTTTTACTGTATTTATTTATTTCTTTCATTTGTTGAAACTAATATTATTTTTATTTATTCTTTAATTC
>Ga0209078_1000158_pt1 | contig 12491 bp, 10 predicted proteins | sample PPLLak21cMay2015_2_FD_187257 | JGI IMG/M metagenome (GOLD analysis project Ga0209078, IMG submission 187257) | Freshwater sediment microbial communities from Prairie Pothole Lake near Jamestown, North Dakota, USA - PPLs Lake P8 Core (1) Depth... | ecosystem: Environmental > Aquatic > Freshwater...
TCTCAGCCGTTTGCCGCGGTAGATCAGCCCATCCCGGAACAGATTGAAAAAATTCACACGCACAGCCTTGGCGCACACCTGATCCATCGTAAACCGTGTCCGCTGCCAATCGCACGAACAGCCCATTTTTTGCAGTTGATCGATGATACGTCCTTCGTATTCATCCTTCCATGCCTGCACACGTCCGATAAACTCCTCTCGCTCGAAATCGGTTCGTCGCCGGCCTTCCTCGGCGAGAATACGCTTTTCGACGACGGTCTGCGTAGCGATCCCGGCATGGTCCGTACCGGGCATCCAAAGCGTGTTATACTGCTGCATTCGCCGCCAGCGGATCAGGATGTCCTGGAGCGTATTATTGAGGGCGTGCCCCAGGTGCAGGGCCGCCGTGACGTTGGGAGGCGGAATGACTATGCAGTAAACCTTACCAGGTTCGCCGGGTGGGGACGGTTTGGCGTGAAATGAGTCGTTTTGCCGCCATAGCAGGCTGGCCTGTCTTTCGACCTGTTTCGGGTCATATGTTTTGGGCATCTCTTCTATCATAATAGCATTATAAATATAACGCCCTGATTGTCAAGGTGGACTATGTTCCGGAAAACACAGGCCAGGCCAAAACTAAACCCCGGTCAAGAGCCATTATGGCATCTTGCCGGGGCTTATAAATGGGATTGTGTTGGATAATGTGGTTCTACGAGTGTTTGTTTATATTTCTGTACGGTGTTTTTTTCTTAAAGCCAGCAGTGCTCCCATAGCCAGAAGTCCGATGGTGGCCGGTTCGGGAACAGCCGAACAGGTGAACGCTGCCGTAGCCGTGAAGCCGTTGTCCCAGTTGCCATTTAGCGGCTGATGATTATCAAAGCCAAACGTAAAAATTTCCCCGCTTAGAACTCCCGTGATCTCCGAACCGGTGATAATAACGTCATCGGCCCTCAAGACATTGCTGGCATGCAAACCTGCGCCATATTTAGCCAGGTAGCCGCTCTCAAAATCTATTCGTATCAAGGGTTCGGTCTGGTCGGGATCGACACCGTCGGCATAAAATTCAATGGTGCCGCCACCAGTGTCGCCACCGTCAAGACCGCCCATGTAGGTAATGGATTCGGGAATAATGAAAAAAGCGTCCGGAAAAATATTGCCGGTAATAGGTACCTCCAGATACAGACCCGTCCTGAAGTCTTCCCAGCCGCCGGTTATGGCGTCTTCGCTGAAATCGACCGTAAAAAGGGGAGTATCTGAATTCAAAGCGGGATTGGCGAATGTTGCTATAGTGGTGCTTGTCGCCGCGTAACTGCCCCCTGGAACTGCCAGGGCGATGATCGCTGCCGCTGCCATTACCGGTAACACATACCGGGAAAAACTATTCCTGTCGTGACCTAATGATTTCATATCTGCCTCTCTCTCCACTGAAACTGCCTGAATCTAAATTAAAACACTAAGTTAAAAACCTTATTGTGTGATAATCGGCGTTTGTACCGTCGCCCTTTACGGTTCAATCCGATTAACCCGCCACCGACCAACAGCAGGATGAATGTTGCCGGTTCGGGCACCTGGGCTTGTTCCTGAAACGCCGGTACCATAGGCTCAGCCGGGAAAAAACACACTTCCGCACCGGTACCGGAACCGTCGGTAGTTACGCTGCTGGTCAGTCGGACATTGATAGTATTAATATCATCCGTGCGGGTGTAGAATTTGTAAGGAATAATAAGGTCGGCAAGATCAACCCTGAAAAGGTCGCCCCCATTGCATATTTCCTTAATGTCGGCCTTTTTGATTTTCTTGCTATTGCCCTTTAACACTATCTCACTTTCGTTTTGAATGGAAGTGATTAGGCTTTTCTTGATCTTGCCCGAGGTCTTGATCGCCACTTTACCGTCTTGCTTGGCGACGAGTCTGATTTTACCTTTAGCGAGCGTCTTGATTATTGTTTGGGGTCCTGTGCGCGTCTGGCGCTCGAACTCACGGGTTATCAAAACATCGAAGGACGCCAGCAATCCTTTCCGATTTTTCACAAAAGGATTTACCACTAAAATCGACCCATCGAGTTCGAGCTGGTCATCTATTCGAAAGGATTTTCCGTAACTCACACCACTCTGTTCATTGTCCAAAATGGGCGTTGCCTTTTTGGCGACATTGCTGGTTGCGTATTTGACGGCCTCTTCCGTCGAGAGACTGTAGGCGTACACATGCTGATATGGTTTATCACTGACGGCTGAGCCGCTGTGTGCGATGGAGTTATTCAGATATATATCCTCGATGCAGTTATATTCACCGGTATCCGGCAGGCCGGGCTTTGTGCTGGGCAATGCTTGGGGTAAGCGACTCCCGTTACGGGTGATGTGATTGTTGACCGGATCCCATTTGATGACCGGGTCCCATGTGTCGGTAATTATTGCGGCAGAGCTCCTCTGAACTGAACCCGAAAAAACTACCAGCAATAATACAACCCATAAAAAGGCCTTGCCCTTTTGGCTGCGGTCGATCACATTAGTTTTCATAATAATCTCTCTCTCCTTGTTTTTCTCCCACTCCGAGTGTAAGAACTACTCTTACTCTCTCCACGCAACTGACCGGAAGGGCGGCTCTCCCCAGCCCTTCCAGGCTTGGTCACCCAACACCCATCTGGTTTTGTCCGATGCCATATTTACGAAGCCGGACAGGCATATACAATCAGCATCTGCAAAACTCAATCTGCAAAGAAGGTATGACAGTTGAAAGGGGTGACTTGCGACCGCCTCTCTCTCTCAACCCTACCTGCTCTCTCCAGAACCACAAGTGAATCTCTCTTTTCACCTATAGTCCACAGCAAAAGTATTATAAGCAAAGGATATGCCGACTTCAAGCAAAAAAAAGTAAAATTCAGCTAAATTGTGTAACTGCTTGTGTGACACGTGGTTATGAATATGGGGCTTTTCTTTGTCTGTTTTGGCTCCTGTTGTGCTGTTGGTGCCAGATGTATATCAAAGACATCATCGGCAACAGAACTGTTTGCCGTAAATGCCTTGTAAATAATAGGTTATGTCGATTTTGTGGATGTTGTCCAGACGCAACGCCAGAAATCTTGTCAGCATCCAGTTGCAGGGATGGCTATAGTTGTATCGATTATAGCGATTTTGCCTCGCGCACCCGTATGTGTTTTGTGTGTATATTGAGCCGGTTACGTTACAACCTCGCCCGACGCGATGTGCTTTCACTTGCATTTTGGCGTAATTATGCTACATGAATGAGATTATGAAAACTACAGCCACAGACCAACTGCGAGCTTGGGGCAGGTATAAGCCGCCCGACCAAATTACGGTGAGGGGATTGACCTACCGACGGAAGAAAATATTTAAACATGATTTCTTCGCTCTCACCGCCCTTTTTGAACTGAAAAGCGATATTAATTTGGAAAATAAGAAAGCCCCGGCTAAGGTTGTTTTAAAGCTTGGCCGACGTAGAAATTTTTTGGGCCTGCCTCTCGATTGGCTGGGACGGGCTCTTTGCCGACACGAAATATCCATTCTCAAGCGTTTACAGCATTTATCGCAGGTGCCGCGTCTCCTGGCTCTCCACAGCAATATAGGCTTTATTTATGAATATATCGAGGGATGCAGTTTGGATGAAGAACCTTCGTTGCCCGACGATTTCTTTGACCGCCTGGAAGACCTTATTAGGCGGATTCATGCCTGCCGCATCGGCTATGTTGACATGAACAAACGCGGTAACATACTATTGGGCCGTGACAATCTGCCTTATCTGATCGACTTCCAGATATCATATCACGTTTCGTGCCCGCCGTGGCCGCTACGAAAACCGGCTGATTCTATTCTGAACGCCCTCCAAAGAGAGGATTTTTATCATCTTTTCAAACACAAACGCCGGTTGTGCAGGCATTTAATGGACGATTCGCAGATGATGAAATCTCAACGAAAGAGCCGTTTGATCTTGGCCCATCGGATTGTTGCCCGACCGTTGACCAGACTGCGCCGCAAAATACTGAGCTTCCTGTTCCGCAGTGGCCACCTGGTTATGGATGATATCACCGTAAACACCCCGGAAAACGCCCCATCACGCTGGGAAAAGTAAAACCATCCAATAACCCGACGCGTGGATTTATTCGTTGAATAGCGAATTGAAAACGAAAACAAAAGTTCTTGACAGTTCAGGATGGTTTTGATACAATCCCCGACCTGAAATCTAAAGATTCAGTTGTTAATATCTCCGATTTAACAGCAAACAATTAAATGGCGTGCTTGCCAACTTAAAACGATCTATTTAAATAAAGGGAAAAACAATGATTAAGACCGACATTGCACAGCGACGTCAGTTTCTAAAATCCACCGCAGCCGGAATCGGATGCCTCATTATACCCAGCGGCACACTTTTCGGCGCCAACACGCCCAGCAACAAGCTAAATGTCGCCCTAATCGGCACCTGGGGCCGGGGAGACGCACATTTTGACACGATTTCGAGCGAAAATGTCGTGGCCCTGTGCGACGTGGACGAGAATCACCTGGCTCACGCCGCCGAGAAGTTTCCCAAGGCAAAACAATATGTGGACTGGCGAAAGTGCCTCGACCAAAAGGACTTGGATGCCGTGATCTGTTGCACCACCGATCACACCCACGCCTTCGTCGCCAACTGGGCCATGAATCGGGGACTCCACGTTTACTGCGAAAAGCCGCTGGGCAACAGCGTCGAAGAAGTACGTGTGGTCCGCGCGACATATCTCAAGAACAAAAACAAGCTCGCTACACAGGTCGGCACCCAGCGTCACGCCATTCCGAACTTCAACCGCGTACGTGAATTGATCAAAGACGGAGCGATTGGCCAGTTAAGTGATGTATATGCCTGGGGTAATCGTCAGCTTCGCAAACCCGGCTACCTGCCCGCCGAAGGCACACCTCCGAAAACCCTTTATTACGATCTGTGGATTGGGCCGGCGCCCTTCCATCCCTACAATCCCGACTACTTCTCCGGTGGTTCCGGAGCGAATTGCCTCCAGTGGAATATGTACTGGGACTTCGGCAGCGGACAGATTGGCGACATGGGCAGCCATACTATGGACCTCGCCTGGAATGCCATTGACGCCGGGCTTCCGACCTCCGCCGTGGCTCAGGGCGACCAGTTCAATCCCGAAGTCACACCCGTCGAATTTAAGGCCACTTTTGAGCATCCCGCCAACGACTGGCGCCCAGCAATCAACGTCAGTTGGTATCAGGGCGGCGCCATGCCAAACTCGCCAAAAGAGTATATTGACCTGAACAGAATCGGACATGGCGTAATGTTCAAGGGCGACGAGGGTTACCTCATCGCCGATTTCGATTCCCGGATACTGCTCCCTTATGGCAAGCAGGCCGATATGACCTACTATAAGCCACGTTCCAAAGACGAGCTTATCGCGCCTCTGGGCCACTTCCAGAAGGAATGGACCAATGCATGTAAGGGCGATCTCAAAACCTCATGCGATTTCGATTATGGCGGCACCCTGATCGAACAGATGCTCCTGGGGCTTGTGGCCTACCGCGTCGGCAAAAAAATCGAGTACGACGGCAGTAGCGGTCGCGTCACCAACAGCGATGAAGGAAACGATCTCCTGAGCAGGCAGTACCGCTCCGGCTGGACCCTTGACGGGTAGGGCGACAGGACAAACTCTCAGTCAATTTGAGCATCGCGGTTTAACTGTTTTTCATAGAGCCGAGCAGTTCCTGTTCGAGTTTTAGAAGATCTCGCTTTCTCGTCTTGACCTTGCTCGCAGGACATCCGACATAAACACCAAATTCCTCACAGTTCTCTCTTACAAGGGATAATGCGCCTACCACCGCGCCAACGCTGATCTCAACGTTAGGAAGAATTACTGAGCCAACGCCCACAATTGAGTGTCTTTGCAGAACCACTTTCCCGTGCTGAACATTTCTGTATTTCTCAGGCACAGTGGGGTGCGCAAGGTAACTCCCGGAATAATCATCGTTACTTGAATAGATCGATACTCGGCCGGATATCCCGGAGAAATCACTCAGGATAATTTTGCCTTGACCAATCAATGAACTATAACAGCCAATGTGTACGTATTTACCAATTTCAATACCACCTTCTCCTGCCGATAGAATGCAAAAATCATCTATCCGGGCATTGTCATCAACAGAAATATGGGAAGCATTGTAAATAGATGCTTTTCGGGAAATACGAACATTTTTTCCTATAGACCTAAATCCTACAGAAATCATCTCATCTTCCGTCAGGAAAGACATAATCTAAACCCCTTCACTATTTTAAGGCTTTTGATGGATTTCTCTTATAATATAAGAAGGATATTTTTGCAAAATCACGAAGTTTCTTATCACGAATTCGCCGATTAAACATAGCACGGAAACGACAACTAACAAACTTATTATGATGGCATTTAAGAGTAATCCCGCTGTGACCTCAGGCAAAATAGAAAAATCGTAAGCGTTCACGCAGTTTTGGTTAATGTAACGGTTGCTGGTAGTAACGATGGGACAGCAAGGCCATCCAAATGACAACGACACGCATTACGCAAATATTCAATCACGCTTCGTCCTTGCAGCCGGCAAGTCGCGCACACGCTGAGAATGCGCTCGGCATAACGCGCTCCGCGTTCGCTCTGGGTGCCGAAGCTGCCCTTGCGCCACAAGACGGCTTGTCGCACCATGCGCTCGGCCAGATTATTCGTTGGCTCTACCCGTGCATCCTGTACGAACGTCCACAGATACTGCCGTTGATTGAATATACGACGGCACTGGCCCGACAAAGACTCGCCACTGTCAGCGCCTTCTTCCAGCAAGGTTTCCACCCGCTTTATCAGCGGTTCCATGCGATATTGAAAGGTCTGCCACAAAAGCGTTCCATCCCGCACCCGTCTGCGCAGAGACAAAATCTGTTTGGCCAAATCGTACAACTCTCGTCCGATTCGCCCCATCTTTCCTTTTGCTTCGCCCAAAGCCTTAAAATCCCGCTTGAGATGGGCCCAGCACAACTGCCGCAGACCGGCAAAACAATTATAGCCACTCCAGCGGTCGCAATGCAGGATGCCGGTAAAAGCGCCCAGCAACTTTTGGGCCGCCGCTTGTCCCCGTCCAGCCTGAATCATAAAAACCGCAGCCGTGCCGCAACACAACGTCCAGAGCCAACCCTTTTGCCGATTACCGCGTGGCCAGCCGGTTTCGTCGGCGTGGGCTGTCGCCTGCTGCTGCACGTGTTCCAGAAGTTCTTTATGCGGTTTCTCCAGAGCTTGCGATATTTGTTCTTCGCAATGCGACAGGCCGCCCAGGCTCATGGGCACTTGAAAAACCTCGTTGATCATGGCCAGTGCCTTACGCTTGCTGGTGTTAAGCGAGCCGGTGAGAATCCCCACCACCGCCAAAAGCCCCGGACCAAAGTGCCGGCGTTTGATCGTATCCGGCAGAGGCTGATAAACAAGCTCTCCACAGTCTTTGCACCGATATATGTACTGAACATACTCGATGACTTCAGGCTTGATGGGCGGAATATCGACAATCTGATGACGCAACGGCTCTTCGCTGCTATCTTTAAGGTTTGTACTGCCGCAAGTGCATACATCAGGTTTGAGCGGAAAATGTTGTTTTACAAATTCCCGCGGCAACAGCTTCTTCAAATGCGGCTGATGACCGTGCTTTGCCCCGCGTTTTTTACGCCTTCGCCTCGGAAATACAACAGCGGATGTTCCCAGTGGGTCGGACGAAGGCGGCTTGGAGGAATTCTGCGAATTCATCCCCAACCGCCGTTCCAGATTGTCAATATGTTTTTCCATCTGCTCGATACGTTTTTCCAATGTTTCGATGCGTTGTTTCAATGCGGCGTTTTCCGCCTCCAACTGCTTAATATATGCGTCCTTGTCCATACCAGAGTTATCGGACAGAAACACGCTTTTACATGAAATGGTAATATTTCAGTGAACGCTTACGAAAAATCAAAAAGCCAACTCAACGCAATCCTGATAACAAAAAGAAACGCAAAGAACAAACATAACGTACCCAGAATTTGGAAAGGTCGTTCAGACAGACGAACGAAATTGTCCATATTGTATGCGAATAGTTTCTTTAAAGTCCAGCCCGACTTGCCGTGTTTACGAGAATGATGTGTTATTGGAATTTCAACACATCTTTGTGCTTTTGCAATAAGATCGGGCGGCCGAAGTGGCTTGTATAGCCCAAATTCAAAACCTTGCACCAACTTGGCGTTAATTATCTTAAAAGTGCAGCCAAAATCAGTAAAACGGCTTTCCGAAACCTTCCTCATGATTATGTTGGCAATCTTTGAGGGAATGATTCTAAAGATAGAATCCTTTCGGTTCTTTCTATAGCCGCTTACGACATCAAAACCCTCATCAAATTTGGCAACCAGTAAGGGTAATTCTTCAGGATCTAACTGCAGGTCACTATCCATAAATACGATATGCCCACCTCGACAATTTGTTAAACCTGCGGTCATCGCAGCAGTCTGGCCGGCATTCTTAAATAAATCTATGATTGTGGTCACGTATGGGTCTTTATCGAATATCATTTTGAGTTTTTCAAATGTCTTATCCGTGCTGCCATCGTTAACAAACACGATTTCATAACTACGATTCAGCGATTCGAGCGCCCCGGACAAACGGCTATGAAACTCTTCTATGCTTTTCTCTTCATAATAGCAGGTTATAACAACACTGAATTCCGGTGAGGATTCCTTGACATAATCGGACGATACGATCTTATTCTGATCCATGGTATCACTGCCTCGTACTTTACGAAATCCTTATGATAACGAACTATGCAGGTGCTCGATTATGGTACACACGGTTTCAGCTATTGCCGTATCCAGCTTGCCGTACAGGGGCAGGCACAGCACTTGACGTGAAATACGTTGGGCTACCGGCAACTCACCCGGCCGGGACGAAGGAAGCGCCGAATAACACGGATAGTCACTGCATAGCGGATAAAAATATTTACGTGGAAAAATATTGCATTGCCGCATCGCTTCGCACAACTGATCACGATTAATCCCGTAAACGCCTTCATCCACAAAAATGGGAAAATAAGCGTAGTTATGCTTTACTCCCGCAATATCCTCGAGAAACGAAATACCTCCAATGCGGCCCAGCCTCCGGCGATATAAATCGGCCAGACGGCCTCGACTCTCGATTTCCTGCTCCACCGTTTCCAGTTGCAGCAACCCGAAACTCGCCTGGAATTCGTTCATCTTGCCGTTGATCCCCGGCCCGATTACCGTCTCCTCGTCCGCGATCCCAAAATTACGCAAAAACTGAATCCGACTTCGCTGTTTATCCGATCTCGTAACCAACGCTCCGCCTTCGATAGAAGTAAACAGCTTGGTAGCATGAAAACTCAGGGCCGAAACATCGCCATATTCAAGAACCGACTTCTCCCCGATACGAACGCCGAAAGCATGCGCCGCATCATAAATTACATACAAACCGTGCTTTTGCGCTATTGCTTCAATAGCTTCGACATCGCAAGGCGTACCATAAACGTGTACCGCCAAAATGGCTTTAGTGTCAGGACTGATAAGCCGCTCGATCCTCGCGGGATCGATATTAAAGGTCTTTTCATCTATATCGCAAAAAACAGGACGGATATTATTCCAGTATAACACATGTGGCGTGGCCGGAAACGTGAACGGCGTGGTAATCACCTCGCCGCTGTTAATTCGTAGCGACTGTAAGGCGACAAGAAGAGCTATTGTGCCGTTGACGAACAGGTTCAAGTGCTCCACACCCAAATACCCCTTCAACTTACGCTCGAATTCATTGTGAAATTGACCGTCGTTAGTCAGCCATTGAGAAGCCCAGATTTTCTCCAGATAACGATTGTAATCGGCCAAACTGGGCATCCTCGGACGCGACACATAAACAGGCTCAACGAGTCTGTAACGATTTACCAGTTCATCTGTCAATTCAGAGTTCATAATAGAATATCTTAAACCATTTGCCCGGCAATGTCAAGTGCAATTTGGATGGCCCCCATGCCGAGGCCGCAACCTCATTTTTCTGAAACGCACCGAATAAACACTACCAAATCATCAGCAAACTTGTGTTCTGCAAAACCCAGATTGCCCATCAACTTGAACAGATAGGAATTACCCCCCTCCGCGATACGCCGGTCGGCGACAACCGAACGAATATGAGGATTCTGCTGAATAACCCAGATAAGGGATTCAGAACTCTTTTCCCTCACTTTTCCCATCAGAAAATCTGACGCGATTAACCGATGTATGCCTTCGGCTTTACGACCACATTCTTCCATCCACATGAGGATAGCGTCCGGCCGGGAAGATATCTGCGGATATTTCGAGCTTAACATAGGTAAAAGGTAGCTGATATCTGTCGCCGCCAGCATGGCTCCCGGTGGCGGAGCCAGCTCTACCACTTTGCGGGCACGGGATAAATTGTAAGTTTTATACCGGGGTACGCCTAATTTGGTAACGTAACTACCATAGCGGAACACCGACGACGAAGACGACGGCCAATGAGCCGCCAGCAGCAAAATTGTCACCACTGCAAAGGCAAGACGACGCCATATCGGGCGTTTGGTTCCCAGCCGTAACGCTACCGCCGCACCTGACAAACCAATCACCAGCGGAAAAGGCAGCAGATAAAACAACCGCCAGTAAATATTCGGTGAAGTAACGTGTTCGATTATAATTGGTGAAATGATAGGGTTCAGATAACACACCACTGCCAATACAGTCCACGCGACCAGAAAACGACGGTCACGTCTCCCAACGAGCACAACGCCCAAAATGGTTCCCACCACCAAAAACGATAAGACTACCGGCCCATCAAAAACAAATTTAGCGTGCCCCATAAAATCCCTCGGCCAGCCTTCATTGATCGCCTTGTCACTGCCGAGTTGTTCCAGCGACAGCAGTAAAATACTTGCCGCGTATATAACCGGGTATATCATTGAACAGAAATAAACCAGCCCGCGACGAAAACAGGATTTTATATTGGGAACATACGAAACACAGCAGGCAATAGCCAGGACGAACCCCAGTAAAGGCATCAGCACCGCCGACGCCGCGGTGAACCCCACCATCGCTGTCGATATAGCCAACAAATATATCCACTTGCGCACGCCCGGAGACCGAAAAAAATCCATCGTCAAACCAATAAACATGGGAAACCCAACCGCGAACGTCACCGTTTTCCCCTCGAAAATCCTGTTGAAGGCAAAATTGCCGAAGCTACGATGCTGCTCACCCATCAGGAGCAGCGACATGCAGATGATAAACGCGCCGGTGGTCGCCGTCCATGACGGAAACGAAAAACGTGATATAACATAAAACCACGCCAACGGAATCATACAACCGAACAGGGCCGGGGCAAATAAGTAATACACCGTTAAAAAACCTATGCCGGTTATATGGCTTACGATCCCCTGAGAATACTCGAACGCTATGGCACAGCGGTGATAAGACATAAACGGCTCATCGCTGCCGGAATCGATAAAATGAATCTTAAAACCCATCGGCTCAGCGGGATGCTCCAGATAATAAATAACATTGGGAACATAGGCGCAGTCATCCAGATCGCTTCGGTGGGACGTCAGGGCCAGTACTCCGCCCAGCAAAGAGCACCCCAGCAGTGCCGCTGCCGCCCCCGGACGCGCCGTAACCACCCGCAAAAAACGTCTTGAAATCTCACTCCACAATACTAAAGCTGCCACAACAATCGCCGCCGCCGCCCCGATGATTGCGTATGTTGAAAAACGCATCCCACAAATCTGAGCGATTGAAGTCAAAACCGTCAACACCGCCGCCCCCGCCATAATCGCAAGGACAACCGCCCTTACCAGATCGGACAGCCCCGGCTCACCTTCCGGTTCCGCTAATGGCTTTTGTTTCGCCGATGACTTTCTATGACCCATAACATATCTTAACTTTCGCAGTTTTTTAAACCCAATTTTCATTCAACAGGGCCTGTTACGCGAAAATGGATTTTTATATGCTTTCGATAAATGTTCCGCTAACGTATAAAATTATCGGTCTTGGTCCAAAAAGGCCCTGTTCTGACGTTGCGTATAAGCAACACACAAGAAAAAGTGCGAACTCGCACACCTAACTATTGTAGCCAATTTAACTTACATCTTCAAATGCAAAACCAAACACCCCTAAAACCAAACACCCTGCCCGTCCACCCGACTGGGCCTCTCCCAGCCCACCCGGACTTTTCTTAAACCTAATCTCAAGAGCCACCGGCGTATGTACTCCGGGATCGACACCAATGCGATAAATCCACACAGTCGCTTTCCGATATTGAAATGATTAACGTATCTCCTCGCAGGCCAACAAACAACCAAGCCCCGACCGTCAGGGAGGGGAAAATTCTCAGCGATATATTTTATTGACAAGTTCCAGCCCCGCCCGTGCCCGCCATCTTCTCCGGTAGCGACTGTCTTGAATTTCAAGCAATTTTTGGACTCCATTTTTGATTATTTTTGATCATAGTATTAAGAATAACCAATAGCTTTCTC
>Ga0209078_1000170_pt1 | contig 12088 bp, 9 predicted proteins | sample PPLLak21cMay2015_2_FD_187257 | JGI IMG/M metagenome (GOLD analysis project Ga0209078, IMG submission 187257) | Freshwater sediment microbial communities from Prairie Pothole Lake near Jamestown, North Dakota, USA - PPLs Lake P8 Core (1) Depth... | ecosystem: Environmental > Aquatic > Freshwater >...
ATTGACACCAATGCGATAAATCCAAGGGTTGCTTCCGAATGTCGCGACAAATGACGTATCTCCTTGCAGGTCAATAGGATACAGCAGTTCTTAGCCTCGTGTTCTGTACAGATTCTTATGAGGAACCAAAAAAATAGCTACCCCATTTTAAGATATGACAAGACAGCAAAATAAATCTGTGTTCAGTCTATCTACCGGCTTCTCGCTTCCAGAGTTACTGGTAGTTATGACGACCATATCGACACTGATGGCCATTATGCTTCCATCGCTGGGAAGGGCCAGGGAGCAGGCACGCAAAGTTGTCTGTGCAAGCAACCTGCGGCAATTAGGTTTTGGCCTGAAAATGTATGCTACGGATAATGATGGTCGATATCCGGTTGAAGAATTTTGCGGTAATCCTCAATCAGTTTTGGTGCGGAGTCTTTTCCCTGACTATTTGGCCAGCAGGAACGTATTTTACTGCCCCAGTGCAGCAGCAGTCGAACCGTATGCTCAAAGTAACGAATATGGTGGGCCGGGCGGAGACTCAGTTATTAACACAGACGAGAACTGGCAGCGATCTTACATCAGCTACAAATATTTTTCGATAAATCGACGGGACACACGTATGCCGCTACCGCTAACTTTTTCCGAATACCCTCATCTTTTGAAAGATGATTCACCTTCCTGCCGCTGGCTTATGAGTGATTGGGTTCGTCAGAACGCCCCTGTATTCCCACACATGGAAAAGGGTGGCTGGGGCGGAGGCAGAAATGTCCTTTTTTCTGATACGAGCGTGCGATTTGTTCGGTACAGAGCACCTGGTGCATTTTGAAACAAATAACATATTAATGATTGGAGACAAAAAATGTTACGAACAACTTTATTAAATCCGAGGCCTCTGACACTGGTAGGTATGCGGGAAAAGATCAAATTTCTGACCTGGCGAGAATTGGCATTTGCGGTTATTGGGGGCATAGCTTTAGCCGGTGTCGGGCAGCTCTTGGGACGAGCGCTCCACCTGGCCTGGCCGGTTCCGATGTCGGGCTCAATAATCACGGCACTGCCACGCACATTTATTCTGCTGGTAATTCTGCTTCGGATAAATCGCTTCGGCGCATTAACCATTGCCGGCATGGCCGAAGTGAGTACAAAGCTGGCAGCAGGTTTTATTGGTTACTGGCCCATGTTTATTGTGGTTCCTCTATTAGCTGGTATCGCAGGAGACCTTATCTGGCAATACTTCCGGCAGCAGCCATCGCGGAGATTAAGTCTGATACTGACTGGCGGTAGTCTCTGTGGAGCGAGAATATTCCTGGCTTTGTTTTGCTGGACTCTTCTGATGAGGCCGGTTTCACAGGCAGGTGAATATTTTGCTTTGACGGTCGGAGGCATTGCCGTAATCAACATAATTTTAGGTATGGCAGCCGGATTACTGGTTGGTAAATCCGTCAAATCAGGGAATGCCAGCAAGTGAAAGAAACAAACAGTAATTCGGACAAAGCTACTTTAGAGTCATTCACAATTCGACCGATAGGACATGTGCATTCAGCATATACCCAGACCGAAGATGTAGCCCACACGCACACTGGATGGACAGCAGATACTTCGCAGATTCATCTTTTTCCCAGATATGCTAAAGGGCTTGGCGGCCTACAGGGTTATTCCCATATCATTGTCTTGTTCTGGATACATAAGGCTAAAAAATGGAAAATGCCAAAGAGCCATCAAAAGCCGCCCCAGGTAAAGCTCTTCGCCACGAGAATGCCCGTTCGTCCCAATCCTATTGGGATGTCTGTTGTTGAGCTGTTAGATTTCTCAACTGATACCGGCCGGATTACTGTGAAGGGACTGGATGCACTGGATGGCACGCCGGTACTTGATATCAAACCTTACATTCCCAACTTTGACAGTTACTCGAACGCTTGTGTTCCGGACTGGCTGAAGGAGCATCTTAACAGTCACCATCACGACGGACACAGCCACCACAACCACACACACAAGGTATCAAAAACATAAGATTATTTTTACATGAACAGGAAAAAGGATGATGAAAGAGAAAAAATTAGTATTAGCGATTATATTGACAACTTTATTGGGATTACCGGCATACACAACAGCCTCTACCGTTCAGTTTGAATTGCTTACCAGTACCGATAACATAGGCACGCTGCCCCAACAGCAGCAAAACGGCGGTGATTATCTTCCCCGAACCGGTGATGATATCACCGGCGGCTCGATTAATCCTGATGGCAGCTTTAGCTTTAATTACATGAATCCTGACGGCATAACAGAACCAGCGAGTTATGCCAAATCAACTCACTCAATGACAGGTTCCCTTACGTTAGATATTGACCTTCAGGCAGGTGGAGCGGCGGATATTATTTCCCTGGAGTTTGACGGGTACGTCTCACCTGGCAAGTTCAGCGCCCAGCATCTCGACAATGGCGCCAACAGTGGGACATATTCTCCAACTGCTGCTTCCAACTGGGCTTTCCAGGCTTGCTTCGATTGGTATTACGATACACCTTTTGCAGGCTCTGGCGCCACTGATATGACTTTTGATGATTATCAGTGGAGCGGATTCATCATCCCAGTAAGCGAATTAACTACAGATGGTATGGCTGTCACCACACTTGATGATTCGTTAGGATACTTTGACGACAATTTCGAGTCCTGGCTATTAAATCAGATAACTCCGCAACTTCCGCAGGAAGCTGCTTATCTGTTTTTTGCACAAGGTCAGGCAAATCCATCCTGGACGGATCCGATGATGGATATGGATACAGGTGGCATTGTCGGAGAAACGATAATAGCCTATGCGGTGCCGGAACCTGCAACAACGATGTTTTTAGCCGTTGGATTTTATTGGATCAGAAGACAGAGACGGTACTTAAAAAATGCATAGGAGCCTGACGCCTTGGTTGTAAAAATCAAAACTGTGTTATTATTGTTATTAGCACTGTCTGCGTCGGCACAAGCAGTCTCTTTAGAGTTTGAACTGCTAACCGATCCGAACAATATGCAATGGCTTCCACAGTCGAAAGGCTGGTATGGCATCTCAGGTGACCATCTTATCCAAACGGATGATGATATATGGGGCAGCACATACGATCCTGATGGCTGCTTTAGCTTTAACTTTATGAACCCGGTTGGAATATGGCTGCCTGATTATCCCCCCGGCTATGCCGAAGGAATCCATTCAATGACTGGGGCGGTGACGTTTAATATAGATTGTAATTCAGCGGCAATGGCCTCTTTGGTTTTTGATGGTTATGTTGCTGAGGGAAAATCTATTGCTCACCAGCGATTGGTTGAACCGGATGATCCTGCTGCTGATGGGAATCATGGCCCAGTCGATGGAATACCAAACAGCGGGACATACAACCCTTCAACTGATGCTAACTGGGCTTTGGAGGTAAATTTCGACTGGTACTACGATACGCCTTTCGCAGGTTCCGGCGGTATTGATATGACCTTTGACAATTATTCATGGAAGGGTTTTATTATTCCTATAAGCAAATTGACCTCAGCCGGTATGGCTGCGACCGCACTTAACGATCCGTTGGGTTATTTTGAAGGCACCTCTGAAGATTTCGAATCCTGGCTGTTAACCGAAGTGGCGACTAAACTTCCCGTGGATGCTACATTTTTACTTTTTGTGCAAGGCGAAGCACACCCGGACTGGACAAATCCAATGATGGGAATGACCACTGAGGGCATCGTCGGAGAAACCATTGTAGGCTATACCACCACAGAATTCAGTTCTAACAGAGCTGATATTGATAAAGATTGGGATGTTGATCTGACTGATTTCGCTATTCTTGCAGGCCAATGGCAACAAATAACCGGCGAGCCATCAGCGGATATCAGTCCGCCTTCCGGGGATGGGTTGGTAGATGTAAACGACCTCGCATTTCTGGTAGAAAACTGGCTGTGGGGAAATTAATTTTGCAATTGAATTCCTCTTCCTGGGGGGTATTAAGAATTGCGATGGCCTTTCGCGTAAATGACGAATCTTCGGTAACCGACATTCTTGCCGTAACCTGTTCCCTTTATAAGTGTATCCTATACTTATGGTAACTGCCGTATATCGGCTGTTGGCTACGGATAAGCCAAATCAAACACCTCGTTATATTCCCGGACTTGAGATTCTTCCAAATCACCGGACAACGATTCTTCTGTATATTCATTTATGAATGATATGTCTTCCTCGCCGAAGGATAAAACTCTTAGGTCATCACGTTTGTCCATAAAAAATGGACCCTCGATATCTTCTCTGGGTAGCTGTTTATCATATTTGTCAAATGCTATCAGGACTTCAGGCTTAAAAGGATTTGTCTTGTTGTGTTTTGTAACAACCGCTATTTGGCCGGTATCAAGCCTGAGTTTGGCGCCAATAGGGAATGGCTGTGTTATACTGGTAAATACCCTGATGACAACTGGATCATAGAACAGCCTATAACGGCCATGAAGCATTTCATGTAGAGCCAGCACTCTACTTTTGCCTCGACTATATGTTCTATCGGATATCGCTGCGCTGTAAGCATCGGCTACGCGTAATATCCGTGCGAAAATGGGAATCTTATCACCTTGTATGCCATTCGGATAACCACTGCCATGAAAATTTTCATGGTGGGATCGTACAACCAGCTTTACCATCGGATCTATTCTGTCAGGCAACATATTGGCGCCATTTACAGGATGCGCTTTTATTAGTTCAATTTCTTCCTTCGTCAATGGCTTGGCCTTTTGGTATAAACGCTCAATAGGCGTCATACCGATATCATGAAGCAAAGCCGCGGTTGCCAGAGGGGTCAGGTTCATGGCGTTACTAAGTGTTTTTGCGGCACTAAGCCTTTCTCGCTCCTGCTTCACAAAATTACGAATCGTATTTCCAATTATCATGCTCAAATAAAATACATTGGCGCTGTGCTCCTGAAGGTAGTCATCCCAACTGCAACTCTGCTCGATAACGGCCCTGGTCACCGGATTGTTCTGAAGATGTTTTATCATTTCCTCAATAGTATGTTGCATACCGATAATGTTATCGGCTGTTAATGCTACCCCCGACCGTACGATTTGGCTGACTTTCTGAGATGCTGTAGCTACGTTACGTCGCACTTCCAACGACACTCGATGATCCTGACTGTCATCCTCAAACTCGGCAAATTCATCAAGAAGAGGATCCGTTACCTGAACCATCTTATTGGGGAATTTGCGATTCAAAGCGGAAATATTGCTGGCTGACAGTGTATGGCCGTATGGCAGCAGTACACTGTAGCGATTCACAACATTGCTTGCCAGACACATCCCTGGCTCAAGTTGACTAACTGGAACTACGATTGGCATTTGTTTGCCCCCTTTGCTTTGTCATATTTTGCAGTTATTAAACAACAATTATCCGGACACTATTCAGCAATGTAAAGTACGCCATCTTGCCTATCGGCATTTTTTATTGGCCGTATAAGGCTACAGTATATTGTCGCGAAGATTGAATGACTAATTGTACGGTGTATTCAATTATTACTCGGACAGATTCCTGGCGTAAAGGGCGAAAAAAAACGGGAGACCTTGTATAGCCAGGGTCTCCCGTAGTCTAATTCAAAACTTCACTTATTATCTACTATCTACAATAGAAAAACATCACAGGGCTTACTCGAACACTTAGTTCGAATACCCTACGATCGCTACATCGTCAAGCTGCAACTGACCGCCGACGGAGCCGTCCGGTAATGGGCGTCCTAAGCCCACCACAATCTTGAGCTCCTGGCCAACGTGGGTGCTCATGGTATCAGCATCGTACGTCCTGGTGTATTCTCGCCAGAGGTCGGTCAACAAAGCCGGATTCCCAGAGGAATCGGGCGTGATTCTTACTCCGTTGGCCAACAGATCGAGTACCAGAGGAGCCTCGGTTCCATCGACGCCCTTGGCGAACATCGAAATCACATAGGCGGTGTCGGCCGCGACGGTGGCCACAGGATTCTTCGAGACGATCAGCCCGCCGGCTGGATTGCCCCAGCCGCCGCCGTTGGTCAAGTAGCAATTTGTTGCTTCTTCACCATCGGTATGGTTGGCTTGGTTCGATATAGAACCCTGACGGTCCGCGTTGTTCGGATCCCGATCGTATGTGCCGCCAAAAGCCTGCCAACCGGCAAGGTCGTACCCGACCCAGTCGGGGATATCGGCCACGGTGCCGCTGGTTGCGTCGGAAAACTCAAACGTTCCGCTAGCTTCATCTATCGGGCAATTTGTTCCCACGCCCTGCGTCCAGGCGGCTTCTGACAAGACCCCGGTGATCGTAGTCGAGCCTGGTTTGTATATCTTTTCAAAATCACCGTTTGGCACGAGGCCGACCACGGGGACTACATCGGTGATAGTCAACATCCACTCGCTTGCAAGTATCGCGAAATCACGCATATCGGTGACACAGTCTCCATTATAGTCAGTCTCATGCGGCACTAAGCTTCCTGTTGTCCTTAACGCGTCGCACCAATCATTGTAAACGAGTACCGAAACCGTATCGGAACCGATAAATTCAGTGTCATCCGCCGTAAGCGTCAGTTCATACGTGCCGGCCTGCGTAGCTCTAACTGTAACACCCAGATGATCATTGGGATCTGTTACAAAAGTCGCCGCACCTGCGGAAGGCTCACCGGTCACTGTCCACATAAGCTTCGCAGCCACGGGACGCCCGTCATCCACGAGCAATTCACCGAGAAGATCGAAATCAACAGTACCATCAGTCAGCCATGTATCATCGGCTTCGCCAGCGTCAACAACCGGCGCTACGTTCTTAGTGTTGAAAGTATAAACCATGCCGATAAAAGGCTGGGGATCAGGGTTACTGTCATCATACAGATCGATTCTCCAGTAATAAGTCTTGTTTTCCGAAAGCGTAATCGATTTAGACTCGACCTCCTGATTATCAACTATCTTGGTGGCATAATTGGAGAAGTTGGGATCGGATACGCCATACTCGGGGAAATTGTCGGAGAACCAGACATCACAGGTTACGGTACCGGTTTCCGGGTCCGCCGGTGTGGGCAACGTCCACTCAAGCAGATTAAAGGTGGCAGGTACGTTCTGGCCGTTGGCCGGGATCAGGCCAGTTGGCTTGAACGCGAATTCGGAGCTAAGCGATACGTCGTCGAATTTGCTTTGCTCGCCGAAGGCGTTCGGATCGCGACCAACACCCAACACAATTGTTATAGACTGGCCGATGTAGCCGGTAAGGTCGGCAACGTCATAAGTCCGGGAAATTTCAGTAAGATCCCCATACTCCGGTGCTTCCGGATCCGGATCCACCGAGGAAGTGGGCGTGATTACTACCCCATCTGCCAACAGATTGAGTACCTTAGGCCCTGCGGAACCCAGGCACTGCATCGAAAGCGCATAGGAGGTGTTGCCCGTGATGGTACCGAGAGATGCCGCTGAGGTTATCAGCCCGCCGGCTATATTGCCCCAACTGCCGCCGTTGGACAAGTAGCAATGTACCCCGGCAATGGAACCTTGGGCTGCTACGGAACCCTGAAGGTTTCCGGTAGTCTGGTCCCGACCATAAGTGCCGCCCTTAGCGATCCACCCGTCTCTGTCGTAACCTAGCCATCCGGGGATGTCGGCCAGGGTGCCAACGGTTGAGTCGGAAAACTCATACTGCGCTGGTGCCGGACCATTATCTATTGGGCAATCCGGTCCTACGCCCTGCGTCCAGCATTCGGCTTTTACGACCCCGGTGATCACAGTCTGGCCCGGTTTGTAAAGCGTTTCAAAATCGCTGTTGGGCACGGTGATCGCCTGCATCTGCGCCTGAACCTGCTGTCCGACGACCATAGCGAGCACCACCACCGTTACTATTGTCAAAACATTTTTTCTACACATAACAAATCACTCCTTTATCTTGAAAAATAAATATTGTTAGGTTCTTAATAACAGTGCTCACTACTAAAGCGGCGAGGGCTCGTCGATACGCAACAGCCATTCGCGTGCGAATATCGCAAAATCGAGGACATCCGTAACACAGTCTCCATTATGGTCAGTCATACGTGGCGTCAAGCCTTCCAGTGCCTTTATTGCTACACACCAATCGGGGTAAATGAGTACCGAAACCGTATCGGAACCGGTAAGATCGGTGTCATCAGCCGTGAGCTTTACAACAAACAGGCCGGACCCCGTAGCTTTGACTGTGATATCCGGCAAAGTGGGATCCGTTATAATAGTCAAGTTGGGATCGGCTACCGTCCACAGAAGCGTCGCGGCCACGGGAAGCCCGTCATCCTCGACCAGCGAACCGTGAAGATCGAAATTAACAGTACCATCAACCAGCCATGTGGGTTCGGCAGTGCCGGCGTCAACAACCGGCGCCATATTGTTAGTGTTGAAAATGAAAACCGAACTGATAAAGGGTTGGGCCGGAGGCTCGGGGAGACTGTCATCATACATATCAATTCTCCAATAATAAGTGTGGAGAGCCTCAAGCTCAATCGGTGGTATTAAAGAACTCAGGCTTACAGACTCAACCGGCTCATTGTCAACTATCTTGGTGGCATAGTCGGTGAAGTCGGGATTGTTCGGCTCCTGGCCATAGTTGGGATAATTGTCACTAAACCAAACATCACAACTTACGGTGCCGCCTACCGGGTCGTTTGGCTCAGCCAACCTCCATTCAAGCAGGTCAAAGTTGATACCTACGGTCCCACCATCGCCCGGGGTGATCGGGTAGGGCGGCGGCAATTCCTGGCTAAACGTTATATTGTCGAAGCGGAGCCGTGAGCCGGTAAGTCTATCTGGGTCATCCAGGGCCGTGGTATGTGGTGGTGTGGTACCAAGGCGAATCGTCAAAGGTTGGCCAACATAAGGGGCAATGGCAGCGGCGTCATACGTCCTGGAGATTACCTGCCAAGTAGTCGGCTTAACCGGGGTTACCGAGGAGCTAGGGGTGATTGCTACTCCGCCTGCCCGCAACTCGAATGTCAAAGGAGCCGGATCGCCGATCATCATGGCCGAAAGCGTATAGGTGCTGGCGCCTATGACGTTACCCAGAGACTCGGCCGATTCGGCCAGGTTCCCGCTCTGACCGCTCCATGCCCCAAAGCAATTAAGGGCACTACTGCGACCAAACGGTTCGGTTCCGTCGTCATAACCCCAGGTAAATAGCTGACATGCACCGGTCGTAAAATCGTCAAGTACACCGTCAGGGGGATTGGTTGTGTCTCTCCATGCCGGGAGTGTGAGTGGGGTTATCCACCCGGGGGCATCGACCACCGTGCCAGTGGTACTGTCGGCATAATTCGCGATCCCGCCGTCAGCTAAGGGCACATTGTCCCCCAAGCCAATTATATATTGACTCCAATCTGCGGGAAAGTACGCGCGGACTGTATAGCTTGTGCCCGGTTTGTACATGTCAAACCTACCGTTGGGTACGGGTATATCTACCGCCTGCGCCCAAACCTGACCAACGGCCATGGCTAACATCACCACGGCTACGATAGCCACAACATTTCTTCTACACATAATTTTTTCTTTTCTCATCATTGGGCCTTTCAAATTAAAAAAACAAATAAGTTCCCCATTAAAATCCCAGTAAAACCACATATTCCGATAACTTGTTTTGCGACTTGATGCCTCCTTTCTCCATTGCCTAATTTCAGCCACTTTGCATATATATAAAACTTCTGCCCTCTATTGGGCATTATAGCACTCTCGAACAACAAAAACCAGCTACTTGTGAATTTATGGGATAGAAATACCCCATTTCAGTCCCAATAACACACAAAAACCAACAATTTGATCCACGATTTGACGGTCTTCTTCTCCATTGCTCTACCAATCATCCTCATGTCTCGTCCAATACATATATATTATCGCACTTCTGAGCGACAATGGAAATCCTATTATGGAACAAAAACACCTCATTTTGGAAACCCGTTACGGTTCTAACGAATATTCCGCCTGGAATTCGCTGGGGTTTTACTGTAACATACTACAGTAAAGGAAATTAAGGAAAAAGGCACGAGGCACTGGAAGCTTATGCTGAACCTACACAAAAATAATAAATTGTAGGGAAAACTTCAAACATTATTGCGAATCTCCATTGTTTTCGCTTGTAAAGCCCACTTTGAACAGTTATTATTGCCGTAAGCTGATTGTTTACAAAGCGTTATAAAATAATAACGGCGTGATCCGGGAGTTGCGTACAAAACATGGTTTAGGTAATGAAAAAGAATCCCGAAATAATTCTTGTAATTGAAGCTTCACGAGAAGCTGGCAGAAGCTTATTGGCTGGAATCTTGCGATATTCAAACACGCACGGCCCGTGGACGTTGTATCGGCACCCTCCATATTACATTAACACCCCCCAGGATGAAGTAGTAATTTCCTGGATTAAAGAGCACAATGCCGATGGAATTATAATGAGAAACTGGAAAGACGATGATTCCATTATCGAACCTGGCATTCCCACGATTTTTCTAAGCGTTTACAAAGACAATCCCTCAGTTCCCAACATTGTCACCGACGACCATAAGGCTGGTGAAATGGCCGCGGATTATTTTCTGGGGCGGGGTTTCGCTCATCTTGCGTTTTGCGGGTTTGCCGGTATGCCCTGGTCGCAATGCCGCGGTGAGAGTTTCTGCTCCAGGGCCAGAAAAGGCGGCATCGAACCATACGTGTACAATCCTCCGGATATCAAATCGAAATTGTTGTGGAACGAAGAATTGCCCGTTCTTGTTGACTGGTTAAATTCTTTACCAAAGCCCATAGCGATCATGGCATGCAATGACGACAGGGGCCAAAACGTACTGGAAGCCGGTAAAGCGGCTCGACTCTACGTCCCGGGTGAGATTTCTGTTCTGGGAGCAGACAATGATCCGTTAGTGTGTGAATTAACCAATCCGAAACTGAGCAGCGTAGCATTTGATTTTGAAAACGCGGGGTTTAAAGCGGCCCAGATGATGGATAGAATGCTGTCTGGGGAGGATTGCTCAAAGGAAAAGATCGTTGCGTCTCCAACTAAGATAATAACGAGAGCCTCTACAGATATAATGATGATTGATGACGCTGATGTCGTTCGTGCAATTGAATATATTCAGAAAAATTTACATAAACCGACTCAGGTTGTCGATGTAGCCGCCCACCTGTCTTTGACCCGTCAGGGCCTGAACAAAAAATTTAAAAAACATCTCGGACGATCTGTTCATGATGAAATCATCCGGGTTAAAATCCAGCACATAACTTATCTGCTGTCCGATACGGACATGACTATCTCTGAAATGGCATATTCCACAGGATTTTCTGAACTCAAAGGCTTGTCTCGAGTTTTCCGCCGTGTAACAGGTATGAGCCCTAAAGAGTATCGCAAAAAATATATCGATGCACCTTACTCCACGTAAGTGTGATAATATGAACCCAATTTCACTGCTGCAAGAGAGGATTTCCCAGATAAACAACTGCAAAAAAACCTTGACAAGCTCGATTGCCCTGTCTAGGATCGGGGAAACTGATTGCTGGAAGATATCATCGGCAAAGTTCCGGGAGCCGTGAAATTCCCATGACCAATTTATACTGGAGAGGTGTCCGAGTGGCTTAAGGAGCAGCCTTGGAAAGGCTGTGTATGGCTTGTCTGTACCGCGGGTTCGAATCCCGCCCTCTCCGTTAGTTTTCTGTCTGCTGGAATCATGTCTATAAATTCTTGTAATTCAGGCACTTGTGGATTCTTGACTATTTTTGACTTGCCCACTGTCCTCAAAACGGCTTTTGGCAAGATTAGAACACCAGACTTCGCAAGTTCCTTCATAGTCTTTTGACTACCAGCATTTCTAAAGTGGAAAATCAAACTGTGAAAGCAGTTGACTTTGACGCCGTAACGGGGTAGGTTACTAAAGCATTATTGATATAGAAAAAGTCAAACCAGAGATTGAGCTGGTAGTAAGGTAAAAGGGGCTCCTCATAAGAATCTGTACATGGATATGCCAAAAAATGACTGTGGTTTCTTCATGGGGGCTTTGCGCCCAAACTCCCAGGATTTTGCGCTTTAATGTCAATCCCGGAGTTTTTAGTTTGACTGTTTTATTTCGAGGCATTATCATAACTTCTGACCTGAGCGGAGGAT
>Ga0209078_1000176_pt1 | contig 11842 bp, 8 predicted proteins | sample PPLLak21cMay2015_2_FD_187257 | JGI IMG/M metagenome (GOLD analysis project Ga0209078, IMG submission 187257) | Freshwater sediment microbial communities from Prairie Pothole Lake near Jamestown, North Dakota, USA - PPLs Lake P8 Core (1) Depth... | ecosystem: Environmental > Aquatic > Freshwater >...
TTGGAATCAAGAGGGTGGAACTCATTGAAGGGGACGGAGTGGTGGGCGTTCCTGGCCGGATGGAGGTGACCGTCGCCAATCTTTCCGATCAGTCCCAATCCACCCTCGCCCAGTTTTATCTTTCAGGGGTTAAAGTAGATCAAAAATCGATAGACCTCAAAGCCGGGGAGGATGGAAGGGCCTCTTTTGAACTTTTTCTTGATAGGCCAGGTTGGGTCAATGGGGAAGTGAGACTCTCTGGAGATCGCCTCTCAATAGATGACGCGTTCTATTTCCCTCTGAAAGTAAGAGAGAAGATAAAGGTTCTGATCGTCGATGGAGACCCAAGGACATCCCTCAAATCCAGTGAGAGTTACTATGTCGTCAATGCCCTTCACCCTGGAGGTTTGGGAAATTCCCCCTTCCTGACGAGGGTAGTCACTGAGGAAGGGCTGGCCCATGTGGATCTCAAATCTTATGAAGCCCTCCTCCTGCTGAATGTATCCCATCCTCAGGCATCCAGGTTGTCTTCCTTTCTCGAGTCATCGAAGCCTGTCTTCATCTTTCTTGGAGATCTGGTCGTTCCAGAAGAGTACAATAACATTCCGCTATTTCCCTGGAGAATTCGAGAGGGGGTGGATCGGCCGGAAAAGATCGCTCAGATTGATGAGAGTCATGACTCCCTGAAATCCTTTTCCGGGGCTGAAGGAGGGAGCCTTAGGAATGCTTCCATTCGACGTTACTTCAAGATAGAGGGAAGCAAAAGGAATCTCCTCACCCTGGAGAATAGGGACCCCCTCCTTGTGGAGGCGGATCTAGGGAAAGGCAAGCTCTTCCTCTTTTCCTCCACTGCCGATCTGGATTGGAATGACTTTCCTCTGAAAGCTGCCTACCTTCCCCTGATCCAGGGATTACTGAAAGAGGCAGTGGGCCTGGCCAAGAACTCTCTTCCAGCTGGAATAAGATTTGGCAAGCCCTTTGAAGAAAAGGGTCCGTTCAATCAGCTGATGGGATCTCAAGGAGGGCCGGGTATTTATCAATTTATTCTTCCGTCCGGGGAGACAAGACGAAGTATCAACGTGCCTCCTGAAGAATCAGACCTTGGGAAGGTCTCTGAGACGGAAATGAAGAAGAGGCTCGGGACAGGAGATGTGAGAATTGTGGAATACAGGGAAAGCATCAAGGGTCGGCTTCATGGAGGAAGAAAAGAGATCTGGCCTTTTGTCCTCGGGTTTCTTTTGATCGTTCTGGCTGTGGAGATGGGGGTGGCGAGCAGGATATGATATCCAGAAGAGGGTTCTTATCTTTATTGGCATTGGGTTTAGCCAAGGGGTTGTTTCTCCCCAAGCTCTCTCTGAGTGCTTCTTTTCCCCAGTTCTTTTTCACCCAGGTAAAATACCGAGGTGGAGAATGGGATCCGAATCCTCAATTTGTGGAAGCCATTGTGGAAGAGCTGGAACTCAGGACGAGCATCGATGGTTTGAACGAAAGACGTATCCTAACCCTTTCCGACCCTGATCTCTTCTTCTGTCCCTTCCTTTATGTTGCAGGGAAGTATGCCTTTGAGCCTTTCACTCCACGAGAGAGGGAGATATTGAGACGATATATCACTTTGGGAGGGTTCCTTTTCGTCGAAGATACCATGGGGGCGAAAGGATTTGGATTCGACCAGATCTTCCGCAAGGAGATCAAAGAGATTCTGCCGAACCAAGAGCTTAAAAGGCTACCCACCGACCATCCAGTATTCCAGACTTTCTATCTGATTGGAAACATGGGAGGCCGGCAAAAGGTCAATCCTTACCTGGAAGGGATCACCATCGATAACTGGACGCCTGTGATCTACTCTCAGAACGACCTTTCAGGGGCATGGGCAAGAGATAAGTTTGGCAAGTGGATCAATGAATGTGTACCAGGGGGAGAGGGACAGAGGTCATCTGCCTTCAAGCTGGGAATCAATATCATCGTCTATTCCCTCACCTCTGACTATAAGAAAGATCTGGTCCATCATCCGTTTATTAAGAGGCGACAGAACTTATGACCTTAGATCAGGTTGCGATCTCCCCTGTCTTTCCTCTATGGCTGATTGTTCTCCTTGCGGTCCTTGGATTAGGAGCCGTCTTTTTTCAGTACTGGCTCGTTCGGAAGAGAATAGGGAATCCCAGAGCTGCGGTCGTGTCTCTTCTTCGCCTTGGTGCTCTTTTCCTTCTCATCTCTTTTGCCCTGAATCCTTCGCTATGGGCCAGGAAAGAACAGAAGGTCTCCCAATCCCTCGCCATCCTCTTAGATACCTCTCAAAGCATGGGTCTTCCCGGAACTGCAGGAAGAGGGAGCAGGCTTGATGAAGCCAAGGGGATCCTGCTCGAAGGATCGACACCTTTGCTGAAGTCTCTGACTGAAAGATTCAATATCAAACTCTATGGTCTCGGTGAATCCTTAAGGTCTTTGGAAGCGGAAGACCTGGCCGGCCTGAAGGCTGGCGGAAAAGAAGGAGATCTTGCAGAGGCGATTGACGGGCTGGTCGATAAACATTCGATGGTCGTCCTCTTCAGTGATGGAAATCTGAAATGGAAGGACGACCCCTCAAAACGTCCTCCTCTCGTTGCCGTCCCTCTTGGAGATCCGAAAGGGTACAAAGATATCCTGATCAAGGCCGTTCAAGCTCCTGCCATGGCATTCAGAGGCAGGGAAGTCGTCATTGATGTCACGGTAAAAGGATACGGCTACAAAGGATTGACCTTCCCGGTTCACCTGAAAGATGGAACCAAGCTCATCACTGCTAAGAACGTCTCTTTCGATGATCCTTCCGCAGAAGTGAAAATTAGTCTCTCCTTCACACCTGAAGAATTGGGTCCCCATCATCTTTCCATCGGCATTCCCCCTCAATTCGGTGAGAGTCTTACTTCGAATAATGCGGTGAGCCTTTCGCTAAAGGTGATGAAAGACAAGATTCGAATCCTGATGATATCGGGCAGTCCGAGCCTGAGTTACCGTTTTATGCGGACGGCCTTTAAGAATGATCCCTCCATCGATCTCCTTTCTTTCGTCGTCTTGAGGACCCCTTCGGATATCATCAATGTGCCGCTCCAGGAGCAGAGCCTGATACCCCTTCCCATTGAAACTCTCTTCACGAAGGAGCTTAAGAGTTTCGATCTCCTGATTTTTGACAATTTGCCATCCCACCTCTACCTCAAACCGATTTATTTTGAGAGTGTGAGGGAATTTGTAAAGGGAGGGGGAAGCTTTGCCATGATCGGAGGCCCTTTCTTCTCGGATGAGGGGAGATATCATGGGACTCCCATCGAAGAGATACTTCCTGTCAGGTTTATCGAAAGGGAGGATTATCGCCGGGACGCCTCGTGGAGAGTTGGGTTGAGCCGAGTCGGGAAAGATCATCCCATCACCCGCTTATCTCCCGATGAAGCGTATAATCTCAATCTCTGGCAAGAGATGCCTTCCCTGGATGGGATCAACCTGTTGGTAGCCAAAAACTCTGGGACAATTCTACTGGAAGGCGGAGACGGAACCTCCCAACCCATCCTGACGGTAGGTCACTACGGCAGCGGTCGAGTCCTGGTCTTAGCCACCGATTACTCATGGAAATGGTATATGGGGATGGTGGCCAAAGGGAAGGACAACTGGCCCTATCTGAGATTGATAGAGAGGATGGTACGCTGGCTTACGAAAGATCCAAGCCTGGATTCCATCCAGGTCACCCTCCCGGAAAAAAGAGGATGGGTTGGACAGGAGATGGAGATTCGGTTCAAAGTGGGAGAGGAAGATTCTCTCTCACGTCGAAAAGGTTTCGTTTCATTGTCTGTCTTTGATCCCCGAGGCCTCAGGATAAAGTCGCAGATAAAAACGGCAGGACAAGGAAATGAATATCTCGGGTCTTTTCTCCCTGAAAAAGTGGGAACTTATAAATTAAAGATCGAGACACCGGCCAGCCGGCTTGAGGAAAATCTGGTTGTCGCCAGTCCTATGGAAGGTCTGGATGCCGTCCCTCATCCTGAGCAGCTTGAAATGATTTCAACCGCCACCGGCGGAAGATTCTTATCCAGGGAAGATGACTTATTAAGGGAGATAGAGACCTACGCAGAAAAAACGGAAAGCCGTTTTATTGAGTTAAGAAGTTCTGCCCTTTGGGAAAAGCCTTACACTTTCATTTTCATCCTGATCCTTCTCGCGACAGAATGGTATCTGAGGAGGAGGTGGGGACTGGTATGAGGAGGAAGCAATGAATTTCAAATTTAAAATTTCAAAAGCACTTCTCCTGATCTTATCCTTAATGATTGCCTCTCTATCAATAGGCCAGTGGGTTCAAGCTGCCTGTCGGAATCCGAACATTGCTGAAGATGATAGCCCTATTCTTAGGCCCGCTGCGGCCTCCGGAACAATTGAGATTAAGTGGTTCGGCCATTCCTTCTTTCAGATTACCTCAAGCAGTGGGACGAAGATCATCACCGATCCTTTTGGGGCTATGGGCTTTCCCATGCCTGAGGTATGGCCAAATATTGTGACCGTGGGAAGGGAACATGGGAATCATAACAATGTAGGACTCGCTAAGGGGAGTCCCGTTATTTTAAGAGGGGTGAAAGAGGGCACTGATGAATGGAATCAAGTCAATTTCACGTTCCGAGATGTCTTGATCTATAACGTACCCGTCCATCAGAGAGGAGTGCCGGGATATTATCAAAGCCTTAAAGGGTCCGGGTTCGTCTTCGAAATGGATGGTCTCTGCATCTTCCACTCCGGAGACGTAAGCGAGCCTTTCAACGAGGATCAACTTCAACTCATTGGACATGTGGATGTTCTTCTGCAAACCATAGGAGGCGTTTACACCATTGGGCCAGAGGGAGCCCACAAGGTGATCGAGCTGTTGAAACCCAAGATCGTCATCCCCATGCATTACTGGTATCACTATGGTGTTTTGGAGAAATTCATCGACGGCCCTTACAGGGTTCATCAGCTTAACACCAACAGCATCACCATCAGCAAGGACACGCTGCCTCCCGAGGCAGAAATCTTCATTTTGAAAGTGGTAAGGGAAGGGGACCTGTAGGGGCAAAATTCCCGCACAAAATGGTGGAAAATAGTTCGAAATCTCAGCGAATTTTGACAGTAATTCCCCAAATTATCCATTGACAAAAGATTCGATTTCTGGAATATTAGGTTACCTTTTTTAAACATTTACAAAGGAAGAAATGTTTGGAAAAGAAAGAATTTTTAAGTTTAGTTTTAGTGGTATTGGTGGTCTTTATTACTCTTCCGCATACCGCGGTCGCCCAGCTTAACCCTGGTGATCCAATTGTGATTGGGGTTCCGAATTCCGCGACATGCTTCCCAAATCGAAAGTCGGAAAGCTCTTAAGGCGTGAACTACGAGCGGAAGAGCGAAAGCGATTTAAAAAAACAGAATAAATAGTTTTGAGCAATTGGTTCGGCGTTCGGAGAAATTAATTTATTGACTCCGAGCTCTGAACTCCGAACTCCTGGCTATGTTCGTTTTATTCCCTGCTAAGTATCCAAGGAGGGCAAATGGACGAGAGGCTCAAAGAGGCTTTTCACAAAGTTTATGAGGGAGAGGCCAAGGCTGCACTCCGCTTAAAACTTTTTGCTAAAAAGGCAGAACAAGAAGATCTTCCCCAAATAGCCAAGCTTTTCCGAGTGATCGCCTTCAGCGAAGAGATTCACGGTGAGGGAGCGCTTCGTATGCTCAGAGAGATCAAGGACACGGATACCAATCTTAAAGAGAGCTTTCAGTCGGAGACCCGGATTGCGGGAGTGGCTTATGACCATTTTATCGAACTCGCCGAGGAGATAGGGGACATCGCGGCTTCGAATATCTTCTCCAATTCGAGAGATGTTGAGGATGGTCATGCCAAGCTTTACAAGTATGCGATTAATCACCTGATTGGAGAACGAGAAACGACTTATTATGTGTGCCAGGTGTGTGGTCATGTGTCGGACGGAGTCTGGCCCGAGGTTTGTCCGGTGTGTTCGGCACCCAAGAACCAGTTTGTAGAATTTAAATGAGCCCCCCAACTCTTTCAACCTCGATAGGTCTTACCAGGAAAGCGAAGAAGTCTGCAAATAATTTCTATTTTGTGCGCAAAAATTGTCTACTGCAAACCCCCACCATTTAGTGTCGATTTTTCTAAAATCCTTTAATAATCAAAGGGTTTTCCCTTCGTTTCCCTTTTGGAACTGAAATTGCACTTCAAATTCCTAATCATCCTGAGTCGGGAAGCCGCGGGTTTCAGAATCTTGAGAAAAACGGATTAAAGAGGAGGAAAAAATGCGCAGATCTTCCGGAGTAAAAGAGAAAAGGAGACATCGAAGGATTTTGATCAATGTCCCCGTTGATTTTCAGAACATCGACAAGGAAAACGTCAGCCCAGGGTTAGTCATCAATTTAAGCCAAACAGGCTTTCTCCTTCAGACTTTCGAAGAAATGCCCATTGGAAAGAGAATAAACATTAGAGTTTCATTCCCCAAAGGGTTTGAGGTCGCTAACTTTAGCGCGGTCGTTGAGATCGTTTGGAAAGATGTCTGTTTGTGGGAGGATTGGGAGGGGTATCAATATGGTCTGAAGTTTATTAAGGTATTGAATAAAGACCTTCCGAAACTAAAACACTTTCTCAACGACCGATTTGACTCGGTAGAGATTTCCCCAGCCCCCACTGCCTAGGGCGTGTTGAACTTCTTGATGGGTGTCTTTAAAATTCCTTTCAATCTGCAATCGTCCCCTATATAAACGCTTGAACTCCCGAAACCTATTTCTTCATTTCTTCGTTTTTTCTTTTAGAATCGGCATTATATTCTGAAAATCATCCACAATCCCGTAATCGGCTACGCCGAAGATGGGGGCGCGGGGATCCTTATTGATTGCAATAATCGTCTCAGAGCCCTGCATGGCTGTCACATGCTGGAAGGCACCACTGATGCCGACAGCAATGTAGACCTTGGGCTTCACTGTTTTTCCGGAAATCCCAACCTGCCTTTCTTTGGGAAGCCAGTTTCTATCCACTACCGGTCGCGAACATGCAATGACGCCTCCCAAGTTCTTTGCTACTTCTTCAATCATTGGAATGTGCTCAGGACCACCGATTCCCTGGCCAACAGCAATAAGGATCTCTGCCTGAGTAATATCTTCCCCTGTGATGGGAGCTTCAATATACTTTAGAAATGTTTTTGCATCGGCAACTTCCTTGAGAGGCGAGGGTTCGAGAATAATTCCGCCCTTTTTATCTCCTGGCATCTTGGGAGCAGAAACACCGGGCCGGATGGTAGCGATATAGCCCTTTGATTCTTTTAAGGATATATTGGCATTTACCTTTCCTCCGTAGATGGAACGAATTCCTTTCAGTCGGTTCCCCTCGAGAGAAAGGCCGATACAATCGGTAACCATTGGCAAGTCCATCTCTACCGAAAGGCTCGGCGCCAAGTCCATTCCAAAAGCAGTATGTCCGATCAGAGTAAGAAAGGGCTGATATTTTGATATAAGAGTAGAAAGAACTTTTTGATAGCATAGAGAATTGAAGTTTTCCAATTGATCATCTTCAACAACCAGGACCTTTGGCGCCCTTGTCGCCAAATCCTCGGTAAAAGAGTTGACACTTTTACCCAGAAGAACCGCTGTCAGGGCTGCTCCCTGCTGAGTGGCTATCTTTTCTCCCAGCCCTAACATCTCATAGCTGATGTCTCGAATCTTTCCCTGTCGATGCTCTGTTAATACGAAGATTTCACTCATCACCAAAACTCCTTGGTGCCAAAAGGCTCCCTCCCCCTTGATGGGGGAGGGTTGGGGTGGGGGTGGCCCTTCGACATGCTCAGGGTGATCGTGGTGAGCTTGTCGAACCATTCCCCCTCCCCTTCATCCCCTCCCGCCAGGGGAGGGGAGATTTAGGGTAATATTTTTATTAACGGTAGTTCATCCCTTCTTTTTTTTCAAAATCTCAGTCAATTTTCCCACCACTTCGTCGGGATTTCCTTTCAGTATCTCTGCCATCTTCCCCACCGGTGGAAAGAAGACTTGCTCGACGGTTACTTCTGTGGGTTCGTTAGGAGTAAGTCCCATCTTCTCAAGGGGGACTTCTTCCATCTCTTTCTCCTCAGCTTCCAAAATGGCTGCCAAAGAGACATATTTGGGCTCGTTAATACCGGTCTGAACCGTGAAGACAGCCGGCAGTTTAAGTTCCACGCTTTCTTCTATTCCGCCCTCGAGCTCCCTTTTCACCAAGACCCGATCACCGGTGATTTCAATTTGATTGACAATGGCTGCATGAGGCAGGCCCAATAACTGGGCCAGGCTGACTCCAACCTGTCCGCAACCATCATCCTCTGCCTGAACACCGGTCAAGATAAGATCAAAGGATTGATCCCTGAGAGCCTGAGCGAGGATCTTTGCGGTCAGATGACCGTCCTGAGCAGAGGGCTCCTCTATCCTCAACGCCTTATCCGCACCCATAGCCAAACATCTTGTCAAGACTTCTTTTGAATCCTCAGGCCCGATCGAAAGGACGGTGACAGTGCCACCGTGTTTCTCCTTTAGAAGGACAGCCTCCCTGACCGCATAGCTATCCCAATCGTTCAGATGGAAAACGAGATTATCTTTCTTTATGTCTTTTCCATCCTTCTCAATGAAGATATCTGCCTCGGCAGTCTTAGGAATTCTTTTGACACAAACCATTATATTCATTCAGCGCCTCCTATGCTCGCAATCCACTATTTTTGTCAGTCTCAAATAAAGATCGGGTCACAGAAAAATTCGAAATTCGAATATCGAAACTCGAAACAAATCCAAATGACCAAATTTTCAAAATATCTATCATTTTCATCTTTAACATTTTGTATTTCGGTAATTTGAGATTGTTTCGAATTTCGGATTTCGTGCTTCGGATTTGGAACTTATTGCGATCCTATTGACTCGGCAATAAGTTCTGCGATATCTTTCACCACAATTTGGTCGGTTAACCCAGAAATTTTGACGGCGTCCTCAAAGGTTAGGAGGCAGAAAGGGCAGGAAGTGGCCATGACCTTAGCGCCCAAAGAGACAGCTTCTTTGATGCGGATCTCTCCGTTTCTCGTTCCCTCGGTTCCCCCTTCAGCCCACATCCTTCCACCTCCACCTTCACAGCAGAGGCTTCTCTGTTTCGACCTTTCCATGTCAGCAAAAGTTAATCCGGGGATGGAGGTGAGGATCTTTCTCGGCTCATCAAAGATCTTGTTCTGCTTTCCGAGAAAACAGGAGTCGTGATAGGTGGCAAGGGCGATCATTTCCTTCGAAGGTTTTACCTTGCCCATCTCAATCAGTTCAACGATGACCTGCGTGTAGTGCTGAACTGGGAGGCCGATGTCAGGATAGTCATTCTTGAAGGCGTTGAAACAATGAGGGGAGATCGTGATGATTCGCTTGATGCCTGACTTTTTAAATAATGCTGTATTGTCTTTGGCCAATTTCTTAAAGAGCGCTTCTTCTCCCATCCTTCTAATTTCGTTTCCGCAGCAAGACTCTTTTTTCCCAAGGATGCCAAAGTCGAGCCCTGCCTTCTGGAAGATCTTGACAAGGGACGTGGAGACACTTTGAACCCTTGGATCATAAGAAGGAGCGCACCCGACATAGAGAAGTGTTTCGGTTGTTGTTTCACCAATGATTTTCACCCCAAGATCTTTTGCCCAATCAGCCCTTCGATCCCGGAACCTTCCCCATGGGTTTCCTTGGAGGAGCGTATTTTCGAGGGCATCTCTGATCGTAGAGGGAACTTCACCTTGGCGGGCAAGAAAATTTCGAATCCCAATGATGAGGTCAACATTCTTCACTCCTGTTGGGCACCGGAGCGTGCAGGTACTGCAGGTGGTGCATGCCCATAATTCAGGCCTTTTGAAAAGCAAGGAAGGATTGTCTGTATAAGCTGTTTGTCTAACAAGCCTCCGCATGTTGAGAGGAGACCTGAACTTGACCGGACACCCCCCTGTGCAAGTGCCGCACTGGATGCAGAGATTGAGATGATAATCTTGAACAAAGGTTTTAGGGTCTATTTTCATTTGATGTGATTTCTATGATTCTTTGATCTTCAATCAGAGTTTTTTCATTTCGCAATCCGCAATCCGCATTCCGAAATCTAAGTTACCATTCCTTCCACTTCTGATAGCACTTGGTCCTGGGTGAAATGGTTCTGGCTTGCTGCCTTACTCGGGCAGATGGCTGTACAGGCACCGCAACCCTTGCAAAGTGCTTCATTAACAACAGAGATTCCCTTAGCATCCAGAAAATCAATAGCCGAGTAAGGACAGATCTCGATGCATAATTTGCAGCCAGCACAGAGATCGGGGTTGATGGTGGCTGTGGTCGGTTCAACCTCGATCTCTCCTTGGGCGGATAGGGATATCGCTTCAGCCGCAGCCGCAGAAGCGTGGGCAACGGTGTCGGGAATATCTTTGGGTCCCTGGCAACATCCTGCCAAAAAGATCCCATCCACATTGGTAGCGACAGGTCTCAATTTCGGATGAGCCTCCATAAAGAATCGGTCTGCACTCTGACTGATCCCTAATACCTGGGCAACTTTTTCAGCATCGTGTCGCGCTGTCAGACCGGTTCCCAGGACGACCATATCAACAGGAATTTCAACTGGAGTCCCAAGCATGGTATCCTCTGCTGCCACAACGAGGCGACCATCCCTTTTAAAAATCTCAGAGCCTTTTCCCCTGATAAAGTAGATCCCTTCTTCGCGGACCCTCTTATAGAACTCCTGGTACCCCTTCCCAAAAGCGTTGATGTCGATATAAAATTCATAGATCTCAGCGCCAGTCTTCTCTTTAGCGAGATGGGCCTGTTTCATCGAAGCCATGCAGCAGACCCTCGAGCAGTAGAGGTTCGCATTTTCGTCTCGACTCCCTATACAGTGGAGAAAGGCAATTCCTTTGGGGACGGCTCCGTCTTTTAACAACACCTCTCCCCGGGTGGGACCGGATGGACTTGCAAGTCTTTCAAACTGAAGATTGGTGATGACATTCTCATAAACGTCATATCCGTATTGGGGGAGGAGATGGGGATCATAAAGGTCATATCCTGTGGCAAGGATGATGGAGCCCACTTCCCTCTTAACAACCTCTTCTTTCTGTTCAAAATCGATGGCCTCAGCTTTGCAGGCTTCGACACAGGACTTCTTGCATTTCCCCTTGCTTAAGAGGAGGCAACTCTCCTTATCGACTACTGCCTTAAGAGGGACAGCCTGAGGAAAAGCAATGTAGATCGCCCGGCGCCTCGCCATACTCTCTTCAAATTCCGAAGGCACCCCCTTCTTCAAAACACAAGCTTCTACGCAATCGCCGCAACCCGTGCAACGATTATGGTCCACGTAAGCGGGTTGTTTTCTGATCGCTACCTTAAAGTCTCCCACATGACCTTTTACTTCGACCACCTCCGAGCAGATGAAGAGTTCGATATTTTTGTTTCGGGCTACCTCCACAGTCTTCGGGGTGAAAATACAAGAGGCACAGTCCAGGGTAGGGAAGGTCTTATCCAGCTGCGCCATATGACCTCCGATATAGGGAGCCCTTTCAATGAGAGCGACTTTCATCCCTTCGTTGGCCATTGTCAAGGCTGCCTGAATCCCAGCAATCCCAGCCCCTACGACCAAAGCAGAAGGTTTGATCTCTACCTTTCTTGCTGTAAGAGCTTCCTGGCGTAAAACCCTCGCTACAGCAGCCCGGAGGATTTGTTTGGCTTTGTCTGTGGCTTTCTCCCGATCCTTGTGAACCCAGGAACACTGTTCACGGATATTGGCAATGTTGAGGAAATAAGGATTGAGTCCTTCGGATGAGACAGCATTTCGGAAGGTGACTTCATGCATTCGTGGTGAACA